>Ga0169931_10000874_pt1 | contig 50198 bp, 49 predicted proteins | sample Kivu_15m_20L_FD_129675 | JGI IMG/M metagenome (GOLD analysis project Ga0169931, IMG submission 129675) | Freshwater microbial communities from Lake Kivu, Western Province, Rwanda to study Microbial Dark Matter (Phase II) - Kivu_15m_20L... | ecosystem: Environmental > Aquatic > Freshwater > Lake...
CTTCATATATTATTTGGAGAGATTCGCAAAGAATTAGACTTTGAAGATGAAGGTAATTATTTTGATTGGTCCAGAATTCCTGATATAGCATTTGATAATACTCCAGAATCAGATTTTGTCCAGCAGCATTCTTCTTTCCAGTTTCGCATGGTAGATGGATTTAAAAACAAACGTTGGTTAGTCTTTGACAAGATGAATCTCTCTAAGATTCGCTTTGAAAAAAGAAAAAATCCAGATGTCAATATTGAAAACCAAATCCAGTCAGACCTTAAGACCGACTACCCTAGATCGGAAATTCGTTCCGAACGAAAAGTCATAAGAGACGACGATAGCCTAATTGGTCGCTGAATTTCTATATTCTGCGACAATCAAAGTAATATTATCACTTCCACTCTTACCCAAGGATTGGCGGAAGAGCTCTTCCAAAGCGGGGATTCCTGATGCTTGGGTCAGAATTGCTTGTAATTCTTTGTCAGACAATTCATTGGTGAGTCCATCAGAACATAGCAATAATTTGTCGCCCGGATTCCATTTCCATATGTAATTCAAAGGATTTAGGGGTTCTATTTGACCTAGGCAATTATTGATAATATTTCTTTGGGGGTGGGAGCGAGCATCTGAAGCACTAATGACACCTGATTTGACCAATGCATTTACATAGGTCTGATCCTCTGTGATTTGTTGGATTTTTTGATTTTGAATGATATAGGCTCGAGTATCACCAACGTGAGCGATCCAAATTTCTTGGCTCTTGAGGAAAGCCAAAGTTCCCACTGCTCCCATCGGACCGAATTTTGGATTGGTTTGTTTAAAATTGAGCAAATGTCTATTTGCATCAAGGAGCAACTCTATTGGAGTTAATTGACTATCTTTCCCATTAAGAGTTTGCAGGATTTTTTTAGAAAGGATCTCACTTGCCACATCTCCATTACCCATCCCTCCCATACCGTCTAATACGCATATAGCTATATTAAAGGAATTTTTGGTATGATTTATAATTTCGATTGAACCAATTTGATCCTTGTCATTGCATAAATTGTGTTCCTCTGAAAAGACTAGATATTTGTCTTCGTTACTCCTTCGAACTTTGCCAACATTGGTTCCATAAGAAATTAGAAAGGTCATACTTTTAATTCATTGCACTATTTTGGTTTGGGTTTGATTTACCAAACTGCTTTTCTGCAGAAGGATTCCCATCCAAACCCAATTGAATTATATATTTACCAGTTAGAGGGTTAAGCGGTACTCTAAAGACTTTACCTTGGCCGAAACTGATTTCGACACCAGGATGGAGTTCTTTTTCAATGATAACGGATGCTTTTTCTTTTGGTTGGAAAGATCCTAGAGCTGTATCAAACTGCTTCTTCAAAGTATCTAAGGATTGGCTTAACTTGTCTTGAGCTTCTTTGAGTTTTGAAAGTGTATCTTTTTCTTCTCTGGAAAGATCTCTAATCTGTGATGTTTCGTTAAGCTTCTGCAACGTGAGATTGACCTTTTTTTGAAGATCTTCTTTTTCCACGGTTTCTCTTTTCATTTTATTCAATTCTTCGAGTAGATCTGGTGGTGTGCCTACCGAAATTTTGGTTTTGGTTTCTACCACGGCTCCAAGTTTTGAGCAATGGATTTGATCACCAGCGATGGCCACTCCTCCAATGATTTCACCTCTACCACCCATAACAGTGATGGAATCACCACTAGAAAGCTCTGAATGTAAGGAAGCTTCCAAAATCCGTATATTCCCCTGTGCCAAAATTTTGGCTTGCTCGACAAATTTAGCAGTGATGTTTCCCTCAGATTCTACAATTCCTTCGCCTTTTCCCATAAATCCACCAGCTAGCACAATATCACCTTTTGCTCGTAAAGTGCATTTACCGATTGAATTTTTAATGATCAAACTTCCAGCCACTTCCAAACGAAAACCATCAGCGATATGATCTTCCACTATGATAGTACCTGCAAAATCTATGTTGCCCGTGGAGTAATCTACACTAGATAGCTTGATGACTTCTTCGACTTTCAATTTGCCTTGTCTATCTAAATTGGGTCGACCTGCGATCAATGCAAAAGCTTGGTCTCCTTGGATTTCGACGTTTTCTCCTAATTTCCATTCTATGGATTTGGGATCGGGGACGGGTATCTCTTCTCCCAAGACATTGTAACCAATGGAACCGGGAGAAGCAGGTTTTTTTTGTGCGAGGACTTGACCTTTGTCTATGGATTGGATCATATCAATTTCCTTAAAATCCACCTTCCCTCTATCGTCCTCTTCTAATTTAGGTTTGTTGTCCGTTCTAAAAAAATAAATAAATGTTTCATCTTGCGGTGGAGAGGCAGCTTTGCCCTTGGCTATGAGAATCGGTGTGAAGAATATAGGATTGCGGATCAAATTGGAAAGGATTTGAGGATCCATACCATAACGGATTGGTGCAGTGGTTTTTTCTAAAAGGTAGGCAGTGACACTCTCTCCACCGAATTTTGGGGGAATCAATTTTAGAGATGCAAACATTTTGTCCTCGGAAACCTCAATTTCCGCTTGAGCTGGTTCGACAATCCCTTGTGACCAAGATCCTACTTCGTGCGTTTTGCCATCGCTTGCAAGGACGATTTTTTTGATTCTTTCTTCTGTGTAACCCTCAACTCCAAATAGTTGTAAGCGTGCCAATACATCTTTTGTCTCTGCTTTTTTTCCTTTGCTACCAGGCTTTGTTACTCTTAGGTAAGCGATCCCTTTTTGGTTCTCGATTTGAAAGTAACCATTTTCTTGAGATTCCAGATCTTCTAGTATTTTGTCTGTGTAGCTCAAGCGTATTCCTCCAAAGAATCGGCAATGTCTTTTTCCCCATGAAGCTGGAAAGGGAGCTCCAGGGCTTTTTTGGACTTGGCATTTTCTAAGTAAGGTATAAAGTTTCCTAACAAAAAGTCAGCTCTAGGTACATGGCTCCAAGAAAAAAAAGATTCCAGTCCCTCAATTAAGTAAGGCACTTCAGCAAAATCTCCTCTATCGGTTGTTAAGATAGGAGTTCCTGCAATAAGCGTTTCAGATAGAATACCGTATCCTGGTTTTGTAATTACGCAATCCACTGCTTTGACGATTTCAGGATAAGGTATACTTTCGATCTTTTGCACAAGTGGATGCTCGATGGTTTTGTCATCTGAAACCAGAACAAAACCTTTTGGAAACTCTTTCCATTGCAGTTGTGATTCTTCTAGCCCATAGGCACCAAAACTCAAAAGTATATAAATTTGATTGTCAGAAAACCCCAGGCTTTTTCTCGTTTCTTGTTTGGATTTTGGAGTTCTTCTGGCTACGAGACCTATATTTTTTTTTTCGAGAAACATAGTCATAGGCATAGAGAAAGGCAAAAGAAATGCTTCACTGGCAAAACTATATTCCACTTTCAGTTTTTCGGAGTACTGTTTGAAAGCAGGTGTCTTGTCTTGGTAGTGCTCATATATTCCATCCCAAGTAAAATTACCCACAAATATCACAGGAATACTAAGCTCTAATCCCAATAGAATAGGAAAGGAAGATACATCTGTTATTATCAAATCAATATTATTCCGCTTAATCCACTCGATTTCTGATTTTAATAAATTACTTTGATTGGAATAAAAATCATGTAACTCGAGCAAAGTCCTAGGAATATCAATGGAAAGACTATCCCTTTGCGCCATTCCAACATCCGTTTTGATTCTTCGTTTTTTGAGATTGGGACTTTCAAAATTGAGAAAATCAACTCGATTGGAAGAGACATGGATACAATCCACCCAAGATCTTAGAAGAAGTTCAGCGATAACCACAGAAGAACGACTCATATGCCCAAAGCCATGAGCTGATACATAGTAGGCGATTCTCATTCGTTCTGTCTAAGGGATTCGTACATCAATATCCCAGCCGCCATAGCAAGATTGAGGGAATCGGTGTTACCTTCCATCGGAATATAGACCAATGAATCAGCTCTTTCTTTTGCTTCAGGACTTAGTCCATATTGTTCCGAGCCAAAAAGTAAAATAGTTTTTTTCTTGAGATCGACTTTTGTATAACGAATTTTACCTTCTGGAGTGATAGCGAGTATTTGATAGCCCTGAGATTTTAAATAATCCATTGTTTCTACCAATTCACAAATATAAGTATCTAAAGTAAAAAGAGCTCCAGTGCTGGATCTTACTACATTTGGATTGAAAAGGTCAATCTTAGGATCAGAGATCAAAACCATTTGAATTCCTGCTCCTTCCGCAGTTCTTAAGATAGTTCCCAAATTGCCAGGTTTTTCCACGCCTTCAATCCAAAGAATAGTAGTTGGAAGATCATGAGGAAAAGGAAATTTGGACTCTGGCGTTTTTGCTACCGCCAAAAGTCCGTCAGGTCTATCTCGATAAGAAATCTTTTCAAATACTCTTGTGGGTAGAACAAAAACAGGACAGGAAATCGTTTCTATTAAGGTGTCTTCATTTGGTCCTAAAAACAGCTCTGGACAAATCCAAAGAGAATCGATTGACAGTTGTAAGGCTCTAGAGATTTCTCGGTAACCTTCGATGAGAAAGAGTCCTTCTCGGTCTCGGTTTCTTTTTTCTCTCAATGAAGAAACAAATTTGAGTTTGGGATTAGAAAAACTAGTTATGGAATGTCTCTGGACCATTAAGTTCCCTCAAAGAAAACGGAACTTCCAGCAGGGAAAAGGTTCCCTGATTTTTCTTGGATGGTAAGTTCGCCTAAATCCCATTTGCCTTTTCTTTGAATCAAGGAAGAGAGAATCCGACGCAAAGCTTCCGGTCCAAATCCTTGGCTGTGACATGAAAGAACCACAAAGTCTGGCTTGAAATCACACAGTATCATCAAATCTTCTAAGAGGGGCAAAAGATCGTCCTCTATTTTCCATACCTCACCTTTGGAACCGCGACCAAAAGTTGGCGGATCGAGCAAAAATCCTTGGTATGTTTTGCCGCGTTTGATTTCTCTTTTGATGAATTTTTGGACATCTTCTACTATCCAGCGTATGGGATGTTCTGATAAGCCATTTGCTTTGGCATTCTCCCGTGCCCAATCCACCATTCCTTTTGAAGCGTCCACATGACACACCGAGTATCCTGTTTTGGCACACGCGATAGTAGAGGCTCCTGAATAAGCAAAGAGATTCAAAACACTCTTATTTTTTGCCTCTTTTCTGAGACTTTGTATCTTCCTCCAATTGGTAGCCTGTTCTGGAAAAAGTCCTATGTGACCGAAAGGAGTGAGCTTCGTTTTGAACTGCATCTTCTCAAACTCAATCAAAAAGCTTTCTGGAATATTGGTATGGAATTCCCAATGTCCACTGCCCGATTCGTTTTTATGATAGGTGGCACTGGGAGACTCCCACTCTTTTGGGAAAGTAGGCTTGTACAAAGACAGTGGTGAGGAACGAATGAGCTTATATCCCCCGACTAGCTCTAACTTTTTGCCGTTGCCTGAGTCGAGGAGTTGGTAAGAGGGTTTCATTCCTCCCGAATGAAGCTCCTCTTAGGCCTGTTTTTTGGCTTGGTCGTAAGAAAGGGCAGTTGGTCCGGTGTATATCTGTCTGGGTCTTCCGATCTTAAGCCCTGGATCCTCAATCATCTCTTTCCACTGCGCTATCCAGCCTGGCAATCTGCCCATAGCAAACATAACAGTAAACATATTGGTTGGAATTCCAAGAGCTCGGTAGATGATACCAGAATAGAAGTCTACGTTCGGATAGAGCTTTCTGTCTACAAAATAAGGATCATTCAAAGCTGCTTCTTCCAGTTCTTTGGCTATGTCCAGAAGAGGATCGTTGATCCCCAATCTGTTCAATACCTTGTCACATGCAACTTTTATGATCTTAGCTCTAGGATCAAAATTTTTGTAAACTCTATGCCCAAATCCCATCAATCGGAAAGAACTATTTTTGTCTTTGGCTTGTTCTACGATCTTTTTGACAGGAAGACCTGACTTTTTGATTCCTTCGAGCATTTCCAAAACTTCCTGGTTAGCTCCACCATGACGTGGTCCCCAAAGAGCTAAAATCCCAGCTGATATTGCTCCGTACAAGTTCGCCAAAGAGGATCCCACCAAACGAACTGTAGAGGTGGAACAGTTTTGTTCGTGATCAGCATGAAGAATCAATAGCAAATTAAGAGCAGCTACCACTTCGGGATCAACCGTATAACTTTCGGCAGGAACACTAAACATCATATTCATGAAATTAGCACAGTAGTCCAATTGGTTCAAAGGATGCACAGTAGGTTGACCCAAAGACTTCTTGTAAGCAAAGGCAGCAATTGTCGGAAATTTAGCAATCAAACGGATGATGGAAATTTGGCGATGCTCCTCATTCATCGGATCATAAGAGTCTTGGTAATAGGTCGAGAGACATCCCATCATACAAGACATAATTGCCATAGGGTGCCCATCTTTTGGAAATCCACCAAAGAGTCTCTTGAGATCTTCATGTATCATAGTATGTTTGGTTATACTATCATTCCATTCTTTCAATTCCTTATCGCTGGGAACTTTACCGTATATCAGAAGATAAGCTACTTCAGTGAAAGTTGATTTTTCAGCTAGGTCATCGATGGGAATCCCTCGGTAACGAAGAATTCCTTTTTCCCCATCTAGGAAAGTAATTGCACTAGTACAAGCCCCAGTATTGAGGTAACCACTATCAATAGTTACATATTCGGTCAACTGTCTCAGTTTGGTGATATCAATTGCCTTTTCATTTTCGGATCCTACGAAAATCGGTAGCTCAAATTCTTTTCCGTCTATCTTCAAGATTGCCTTTTCAGACATAAATTCACCTCAGAGGTTTGCAAATGATGCGTTTCTGAAAGTGAGAATGGTTTAAAATACCTCGGAGAAAAGCTATTTTTTAGAGTTTGTGGTATTTTTTCATGATGTCATAGGCGTAGTAGTTCGAAACCACTATCCTGCAGTAGTCCCGGGACTCCTTTACGGGCAAGTCTTCCAAAAAGTGGTTGAAATCCCCCCTATAAACCATCCTTTTCCACTTTCTCAAGTTTCCTGGACCTCCGTTGTAGGCTATGGAGGCCCATCTCAATTGATTTTCATTGGATTTGAGTAGATATGCCAGGAATTTTGTCCCGAGCTGTATGGAGGTATGGGCGTTGTAAAGGGTATAAGATTCTAATCCCAGCTTGGAGGCGAGCTCGTTCCCCGTTGCTGGCATGATCTGCATAAGCCCTCGAGCGTTTGTTCGGGAAGTTGCTGTTTCTTTGAAAAAGGATTCTTGGCGCATAAGGGCAAAAACCATGTCCTCGGAAATCCCATTTTGATCGGAATATTTTTGAACCAAATCTCTGTGGGGTCTAGGGTAGATCCTGGATGAGACCGTTGTGGGCAAAAGGATTGGATCGTCAGGGATCATTAGTCTTTTGAGAAGCGAACGAGTGTAATATGCCGTATAATAAGTATTACCAGAAACATCTCCAATCCCCACCAAAATTTCTTCTTTTTCCGCTTCACTGAGTCTTTCCCGTTGGGCATATTGATTGACCAAAGAGATGCCCAAGTTATCTTCACCTACCTTGAAATATTCCGAGGCAATTTGAAGAGTGCGGATAGAATTGACTCGGTTTCCACTGGATTGGAGACGCACTCCCAAATCGAAAGCTCCAGGGAAAAAGGCAAAGCCTAGATTTTTTCCAAGAATAGATTCTGACTCTTCAGGAATACCTGCAGTGTAGGAAAGGTATTCGAATAATGCATCTTTGGAACCCGTTGGGTTGCTATTGGTCTTACTTTCTTTAATGATGGAAAAAAACTCTTCTCGAATAACTCTTGTATAGTAAGATCCAGGACAATAGGCATAGTATTTCGTCAGTTCTTTTTTAAGTGTTTCCGTATCGCCTTTGTCTTGTAGGGCTCGCAAGTACCAATAGATCAATCTGCCTTTGACTGGCAAATTGGGGATTTCTTGGATTGCTTTTTCAAAATAAGTCAAGTCTTGGTAGTTGATCCGCTCTTCATTTCTGCGAACTAGAAATTCCAACAATCGATCTTGGTAAAATAAATTGAATGGGTTTTTGCTTAGGTACTGAACTAGGCTTTTGAAATACTCATCTTTAACGCCTAGCTTCTCATTGGTGAGAGCCAAAATTCGAAATGCATTGTTGTCCCTAATGCCATATTGCTTAACAAAATCTTGAGCTCTCTGGTACTTATTCTGCTGGATGAATATTTCAGCCAATTGTATGGCAAAACCTGGGTCCATTTCAGCGTAGTTTCTATTATTTTTGTAGATCCTTTGTAGTTCGTCAAACTTGTCCGCCTTGGCAAGAACCAAGCTTAAATTCTTGAAGCCCTTGTAATGGGGGAGTCTTGAATTCAAAAGTTCGCTTCGATGGCGGAGTACTTCCTCTTTGTCCGAATTAGAAAGTCCAGGTAAAATAAGGCTCAATTCAGGCAATGGAAATTTTTCTGGGGAATTTTCCCCTTTCCATTTTCTCCAATCGGCGAGCAGTGACTGGATTGTTGATTCTTGGACATCGTCTCTTTGGAGCAGGGTGATCCATTCTTCTATGCATTTTTTCTCATCACCTAGCATATAGTATGCTTTACCAAGTCTGTAATGGGTTTCCCCAGTGATGAGGTAGGTTCTATAGGATTCGGGAAGGGAATTGACTTTTTCAGGAATTTTCTCCCAGTAATTCTTGGATGCCAAAAGACGGATCATTTCATCGAAGGCTCTTCTGGAAACTGGGTCCTCATCCCAAGTCAATCGATTGAGAAGATCTATTCGTTCCTCGATGGTTAGATAATCTCGATTTACGATTTCTGAATATAACTTCCAATAGGTGATTCGAAATAAAGTTGTTTGGAAAGGCATAGTTTGAGTTAAGATTTTACGAATTTCATCTGGGGAAGAATCCGTTACAAAGACCCCCCTCACCAAAGAAATCATGTAACGAAATCGTTTTTCCTTGTCACCCTCGGGGGCTTTGTCATGCATTTCAATTAGGGTAAAAACTTCGCTTTCTTTGGAGGGGGCTCGACCTCTAAAGTAATCCGTTACTTTGTCCCATTGGTGAGACTTGACCCAATAGAGTAGATCATCTGCTGGATATAAGGTGGTAAAGAATGCAAAAAGGAAAAATAGGTAAAAAAACCTCATGCTACCACCATCATCTTACGAACTTAGAAAAGGGAAATAATCCATGATGCAATCGAATACTCCCAAACTACCTTGGCCTGAATTGGTTTTGCATGGGGAAACCGCGGTCATTGTCCCACACGAAAAAGAAGAGGACACAAAAGTTCTACCCCAACAAGAAATCACAATCGCTTTACCGGAACCAGCTCTTAATCCTATATCACAACTCATCGAAGAAAAAAAGGAACTTCCCCACCCCAGTGTTTGGGCAACCAAAGTTCGTAGTTCTTTTTTCGGTAAATACCAGAGATTTCTCAGCTATTTCCCTTACCTCGCCACAGATTTCTCGGGTGGTTTTTCCTTCCAGTGTCCTAGGGAAAAGTATAGGAAAGTGACGTTTGCTTACCCCTATTTAGGGGGAGAAGTCCAATGGCATGATGAGCCCGAAGTTTGGAATTCGATCCAATCCGATCCAGGAATTTTCTTGCCGAGAGAAGATTGGGAAGCCTTAGGTTTTGGGTATCTTTACCAAGGAGATTTTTCTCACTTTCGGGAATGGGTGGAGATGTCCGAGGAAAGGAATTTGATTTCTTTGCCCCTTAAGCAGTTCTTGACCCTTCTCGGCTTTCGAGAGTTCAAAGAGATCGAAGACAAATCTCCTTTGGGTAGGCTCGTTTCCATTTTTTACGGAAGAGGAAAACCAGAGGACTATGAAGTTCTATCCGAGATCCTTCTAGAACAGGGAGAGTGGGGCATAGCAGGTGCCTTGGTAGATGGGATTACCAAAGGGAACTGGAAAGGCAGCTTTTCTTTCTTCCTTTGGCTATCGCTTCGTTCTGATCAGTTGAAGGATTGGGAAAGATCCCAGCTCGAAAGCCTAATTCTAGGGAGATTTTCTCCGAGAAAAGCCCTCGGTCTTTTGAAAAATAGCAGCAAGAAGAGAGGCTTTTCCTTTGGAAAGGCCAAATTTCGTGAAGTCTATAGAGGGGGAGCGACAGATAAGGAAATCTTGGCAAATCTATCTCTTTTTGAGGAACAGTTGATTTCTGACCGCAAAGATGCCAACTCTCATTGCCAGGAAATGCAAAAGAGATTTCCTGAGTCTTATATGACTTATGCTAAGAAAGCTATGATTGATTTTTTGAATGAAGACTATAGTTCCTTCTCGATTCATTATGGCAAATGCGGAAGACTCAAGTATCTTCCTCCACTCTTACAGTTGTTTGCCGAATGGCAGGAAAAAATTGGGAATTCTGAAATGGCGACACGTGTTAAGACCACATTAAATGAATTTGGTGTTGTGTAAATGCCCTTAGACTCGGAGGAAATTGCAGAACTAACTCGGCTCCAAAAAATGGTGAACCAGCTCCAAAAAATTGAAAAGGGTGCTGTCAACGAACTTCAAAAAATAAGAGTTGCCTATGATATTGAGAAGTTTCGTAAAAGAATGCAGGAAATTTCCCCAGAAGGTCTGCCTGACAATTTAGCCCAAGCAGTCTTCAACGCAGCCCAAAAAAAGGCGGGGAAAGCAGGGGAGAAGACTCATACGGTTATCACACAGTTTCCTGTTATGAAAATTTGTCCGCATTCCAATGATGCTGAGATCAACCAAATTGGGACTCTAATAAATGCCATGGATTTGGAATACATACCGATTTTGGGCGAGGGTCACGTAAAATTCGACTACTCCCACTCCACTGAAAAAGATGGGGTTCTCAAGTACATGGAAAATCTCCGACGCAACATGAAGATTCTGATCGAAACAATAGAAGAATATGCCAACTCGGAAAAAGCAGAATTTAGGGAACAACTTGCTCGTATGAAAAACAAACAGTCCAGGATTTTTATCGCGGAAGCTGGAGATACATTGTCCAAATTCCACGAATTTCTTTCGGCAGTGAACAAAGAAATCTCGGAAGGAAACAATGTGATTTTAAATATGGATGAACCATTAAAATTTAATGCTCGTTATGAGAAAGCGACATTACTTGAAGGAAAATCCATTATGGAAGGGCTTCGAGAATTTTTAAACTTTGTCACTGAAAGCATCGACGTGATCAAACTACCCAACTTCCGCTAGTAAAAATCCTTTGCATTGTAAGATCAGCTGTCAAATTGGCTAGCTAGATGGCAAAAAACACTCCTTCTTCTCTTTCTGAAGGCTCTTATTTCCATGGAAAATTCATAGTTCCAGGTGCCTTGAAGATCGAAGGCAAATTTGAAGGCAAACTTTTGCAGGTGGAGCAACTTACCATAGGAGCCAAAGGCAAAGTAAAATGCCAAATCCAGGCAGGAAGTGTGGTTGTGGAAGGCACAGTGGTGGGCAACATCCAAGCCAAGCATAGAGTCATGTTGCTATCTTCAGCAAAAATCCTAGGTGATATCCGATCTCCAGAACTGATCATACAAAACGGGGTACATTGGGAGGGAAAGTGCTTGGTGTCCCCTGAATCTTTGGACAGTCTTAAAGAAAAAATTGAAACCGATTACACTCAAGATGGTCTGGTTTTAGAGAAGTCCTTTCCGAAGGTTCCCAATTCCAAAGATTGAATGAAGACCATTCTCATTACCGAAGGCGATCCAGCAGGTCTTGCTCCCGAATTGATTCGCTTCTCAGAATCAAAGCTCCAAGTTTTATCGGACACCCATCGAATAATCCTATTTGGTGGACTTCATGAAGAGGCGTATCCCTTTTTTAAACCGGTAGAATCCTTTGGACCTAGCCCAGGACTCTTTTATTTCTGTATATTTTCCAAAGACAATAGACTTCTATACAATCAAATTGCAGGCAAGCCATCACCTATTACTGGCAAATCTAGTTATCTCGCCTTGCAAAAAGCAATTGAAGTTCAAAAGCAAATCAAAAATTCCTCGCTATTGACTTTACCACTTAGCAAAGAGTGGGTGATCAAATCGGGAGCCGAATCTTTCAGAGGTCATACAGAAGCACTTGCACAGGCTTACAACTGTAAGACCTATATGTGGATGAAAGGCAAGAAGTGGAATGTTATCCCCCTCACAACCCACATTCCAATTTCCCAAGTGGCGCAAAGATTGGGTGCTTTTGAGTGGGAGGATTTGGGACATGCCCTGAAAAAATCTCAATTTCAAGGAAAGATCGGAGTCTTGGGCCTAAACCCACACGCTGGGGAAGGAGGCAGAGTTGGAGACGAAGAAATCCGTATTTTGGCTCCTGGGATGGACAAACTCCGATATCTCGGTTTTTCTGTAGAAGGTCCTCTCAGCGCAGATTCTGCTTTCCTTTCTGAGTCTTTTCGGTATGACCTATACCTAGCGAGCTACCATGACCAAGGTCTTATACCCTTTAAACTCTTGGAAGGCAGAGCTGGAGTCAATGTGACGATCGGGCTAGATTTTCTGCGAGTGAGTCCTGACCACGGCACAGCCTTTTCCTTAGCAGGCAAAGGGATTTGTGACCCGCAAGCCATCTTTTCCTGTTTGGATGAGTGCGCATGACTCTGATTGCCCAAATTGCATTTCCCATTCTCTTCTTATGGTTTGTGGGGCTCTTGTTGTCTTTTTTTAGAAAGGATTTGGAACCGCATTGGAAGTTCTTCTTTTTCCTTTTGTTTTGTTTTTATTTGATTCAATTCTTTCCCTATTTTCTACAAGGCATAGAACGATGGAAAGGTGATCCTAAGACAGAAATTATTGTATGGCTCACAGGAATGGCCCAAGCAATTTATGTTTTTCTTTTTTTGCTATGGCCAATTGTATTGATTCGAATTTTTTATTCTGCTTCAGGCAATTTGAGTAAGACATTGATTCCAGTACTTTCTTACTTCACGATCTTGTTCTGGGTTCTTTTTTTTCTTTGGAGTATATTTCCCAAAGAGTGGAACGAGATATTGCAATCATTCATGCCAAAAACACCTTAGGAGAATTAAGTGGGAGTACCATTTATCGATATCAAAAGATTTGAACCGGGATTTTTAGAGAAATGGGCAGAGAAAGTCCACTCCCTTTCACAAAATGCGCAATTCATTGGAGGACAAGAAAACTTCGACTTAGAAAAGACTCTCAGCGAATGGACTGGCAAAACACATTCTATTGCCTGTGCGAATGGAACAGATGCCATCCAAATCGCCTTGAGAGCCGTAGGTGTAGATAGGGGCGATAAAGTTTTATTGCCTGATTCCACATTTTGGGCTACTTTCGAATCGGTTGTGAATTGTGGAGCAGATCCGTATACGGTTGATACTTCTCCCGATGACCTCCAAATGGAATTTTCTGAATTCGAAGCAGCTATTGACAAGGTTAAACCAAAAGCGGCGATTTTAGTGCATTTGTATGGGTGGGGCAGTTCTAAAGTTGAGGCATTTCGATCTCTTTGCCAAAACAAAGGAATCCCCCTCGTAGAAGATGGCGCTCAATGTTTTGGTGTGAAATACAAAGGAGAAGCCCTTTACAAGAAATCCTTGATTGCGACTACATCCTTTTATCCAGCTAAGGTGTTAGGTGCCGCTGGAGATGGTGGAGCCATCTTTACTTCAGATCCCGAATTGGCAGACAAATCTAGGAAATTGGCTAACCATGGTAGAACTAGTCATTACGAACATGGATCAGTTGGTTGGAATTCTAGACTCGACTCATTACAGGCGGCATTTTTAAATTTGTCATTAGAACATTTGCCGATGAGAATTGCTTCGAGGCGCAAGGCAGCTGAATTTTATTACCAAAATCTACCTAAGTTAGGAATCAAGACAGTACACCCCCCAGAAGGATTTGAAGAGAATGGTTACTGCAATGTAACTTTATTTTCACCTGAGGAGAGACCAAAGATCGAGTCGGTTCTCAAAGAAAAAGGAATTGGTTTTGCCAATATCTATCCTGGGGCAATGTCCGACCAGCCTGGAGCAAAGCAGCATATCCAGGGTAGATTTGGGTCAAAAGAAGAAGCAAGACGTATCGCCAAATCAGTACTCAATTTTCCTTTGTTTGCCTATATGAAAGAGGAAGAATTATCAGAAGTCCTTCAAGTAGTCCAATCCTATTACAAGAGCTAAGTTTAAATCCATGACGGAAAAATTGAGAATAGGATTGGTCATTTTAGGATTTCTGCTACTTGCGATTTTTGCTTTTAGTTTTTCTCGTTCCTTAGCTATGTTTCGTGGTGGAGTTGAGGTTGTATTGCCAGAACCTGGAGATAGTCCGGAAAAGTTGCAGGATATATTGAACGTTCCAGATCTCTCTCTGGGAAAGATTTATTGGAAAACACATTTTCTTTATCCCGTAGGACTTTTGACTGAGGCTGGTGGTCTTGGGCCCGAAGGAGTGATTTCCCATGCGAGGAACCTGATTCTTGTAAACCTTAAAACTGGTTCTACAAAGCAGCTCTTCTCTCGGGACATCTACATTTGGGATTATTTTGTAGGGGAATTTATCAAAGAGGTCGCATCCAATCAATTTGATGCTCCCAAAGAAGAAACACTCAATCTGTACAAGAAACTTGTCATCATAGCTTCCTTAGACGATTCAAACAAAGATGGTGTCCTAAACCAGAAAGATCGACGTCGGATCTATTTGTATGATCCAGATAAAGAAGATTTAATAGATATTTTGCCATTGGGGAACTTCTACAAATCCATAGTTTTTAATGCAGGGAAGGGACAGCTTGTCGTAGTAGCAGAAGAAGACCAAATAGAAGAAGAGACAACTACCAATTCTCGAAAGAAAAAAGATCCACTTCTTTTTGTGTACAGTTTTGACACCGCGACAGGGAAGGGAGTCCGATCCCTTCCTGTAGGTGGCTGGAACAAAAACTAAGTAATTATTTAACCTAGGGCTGTTGCGACTAACTCTGCTTGTTCTTTCAAGTGTGTCACAACGTGGCCACAAGCAGGGCTTGGAAATTCCGATCTTCCTGCGTAATGTAGTTTGTTGTTTTTAGGCAATAGTTCTTCTATTTTGTCTCTTAGGAAGAACCAAGCACCTTGGTTCTTGGGCTCTTCTTGCACCCAAACAAACTGGGAAGCTTTGTTATACTTCGAAAGAATTGCTTTGATTTCTTTCTCAGGGAAAGGATAAAGCTGCTCTACTCTTACAACTGCGATCTCTGATTTGGATTTTTCATCCACTGCCTTTCTCAAGTCGTAGTAGACCTTTCCACTGCAAAACAAAACTTTCTTAGCAGAATTGTTCGCTTTGGAATCGTCCAAAACCTTTTGAAACATTCCTGAAGTAATGTCCTCTAGGGCAGAGCAGGCCTCTTTCAGTCGCAATAAAGATTTGGGAGTGGTAATGATGAGAGGTTTGCGAAAAGATTGCATGATTTGTCTTCGCAAAATATGGAAGTATTGTGCTGGCGTAGTTAGGTTGGCAACTTGCATGTTATCCAAAGCGCAAAGTTGCAAAAATCGTTCCAACCTTGCTGAAGAATGTTCAGGTCCTTGCCCCTCATAACCATGAGGCAATAGGCATACCAGTCCACTCATCCTTTGCCATTTGATTTCGGAACTAGATATAAATTGGTCAAAAATCACCTGAGCATTGTTAGCAAAGTCTCCAAATTGTGCTTCCCAAAGGACAAGGACATTCGGATCTGCTAGAGAATATCCATATTCGAATCCAAGACAGGAATATTCACTTAAGGATGAGTTCACTATCTCGATTGTGGCTTGCTTGCTAGAAATTCGATTGAGCAGCGTTATTTTAGCTCCAGTTTGGGTATCATTCAATACAGCGTGCCTATGAGAAAAAGTTCCTCTCTGGGCGTCTTGTCCTGCCAACCGAATGGGGAATCCATTTTCTAAGATGATTCCAAAAGATAAGGCTTCTGCAAATCCCCAGTCAATTGGAAGCTCTCCCGAAGCCATTTTTTTTCGGTCTTCCAAAACTTTGGCATGTTTAGGATTGGTGTTGAAATTTTCGGGAGCTGTTGTAACGGCTCTTACGATATCTGCCATTTGTTTTTGAAGAAGTTCTGTATGAATCTCAGAATCAAGGGGTTCTTTGGAAAACTTTGACCAGACTCCTTGAAGTGTATCAACCGTTATCCGAGTATCCTCTTCCTTAGATTTTTTGAGTGTTTCTTCCAATTTGGAATTGTATGAGTTTTTGATAGATTGTATTTCATCAGGAGAAACATCTCCTCTTTTCAGAATTACTTGCTCATACAGTGTTACAGTTTTGGGGTGCTTTCGGATGATCTCATACATGGTAGGCTGAGTAAATGTAGGCTCATCGTTTTCATTGTGCCCCAATCTGCGATAGCAAATGAGATCAATGATCACATCTTTTTTGAACCTTTGGCGGTAGTCCAATGCAATTTTAGTCACTCGGTAAACCGCCTCTGGATCATCTCCATTCACATGAAAAATAGGGACTTGGTATCCCTTTGCCAGATCTGTGGCATATAGAGTAGAGCGAGATTCATTCGGAAGAGTCGTGAATCCTATTTGGTTATTGATTACTATATGGAAAGTCCCACCTATCGTATAACCATCCAAATTCATCATGTTGAAAGTTTCAGCTACAACACCTTGACCTGCGAATGCGGCATCTCCATGGATAGCTATTGGCATGAACTTAGATCTTTCTTGGTCTTGGAACATTCGTTGTCTTGCTCGAACCGAACCTACAATGACAGGATCTACTGCCTCTAAGTGGGACGGATTGAAAGCCAAGGAAAGTTTGACATCCTTCCCTGAAGAGGTTTTGACGATATTGGAATAGCCTAAGTGGTATTTGACGTCTGCGTACCCAAGCTGACCAGGATTCAATTTTTCTTCAAATTCAGCAAAGATAAGTCCCGCTGGCTTTTGGCAAATATTTGCTAAAACATTCAAGCGACCTCGGTGAGCCATGCCGATTATAAGGGCATCCATTTTGTGTCTTCCCGCTTCTTCTACAATTGTATCTAACATGGGTATAGTGGATTCACCTCCCTCAAGAGAGAATCTTTTTTTACCAACGAACTTTTTAGCTAAGAAGTTTTCAAAAGTATCAGTTTGATAAAGCTTTTCAAAAAGCCTCAGCGCGGTCTCTTTGGGAATTGGTTCGCTATTGGCTAGAGGTTCCATGCGATTTTGAACCCACTCTCTCTCTTCGTCATTGACAAGATAGTAGTGCTCTGAACCGATCGAACCGCAGTAAGTTTTTTCAAACCAGGAAATGATATCTTTTAATTTTGCTCTTCCCAGATTAGCGACTCCAGAATCAACTTCTGCTTCTAAATCTGTCAACTTTAGTGCTTGGACCTTGAGATCTATAAACTGTCGATTGGGTTTGTTTATTCCCAAGGGATCCAAGTTAGAAGCCAAATGACCTTGCCGTCTGTAAGCGTTTAATAAGTTGATTATTCCAAAATCGTTAAGAGAAGAGTCCTTTCTATGTTCGGAAGAACTGTAGCTTACATAGGTTCCATTTGCTCCATTGGAGCTATGGCCATTTTCAGAAAAATTGCCAGTAGATCTCTCCAGTTCTTGAAAAAAAAGTATCCAATCTCCATCCAAAGAATTTGGGTCTGACTTATATTGAGCGTATAGCTCTTCTAATACGGCAACATTGTCTCCATATAAACTACTCATACGAATCTCCTTAGCTGTGAATTGACCATTTTGCATCGGCATCCATTGCCGCTTCTCGTAAAACTTCAGATAATGTGGGATGGGCGTGTGTGGATCTTGCTATGTCTTCGGAAGAAGCCCCAAATTCAAAAGCAATGGCAGCTTCGGCTATCATATCAGAAGCCCTTGGCCCCACAATATAAACACCGAGGAGTTTGTCCGTCTTCTTGTCGGCAAGAACTTTGACTTGTCCTTCCGCCTCATTCATTGCTTTGGCTCGAGCATTAGGCTTGAACATGTACTTACCAATTTTGTATTCTATGCCTTTGGATTGAAGTTCTTCTTCACCGAGCCCAACCCATGCAATTTCGGGCCAGGTGTATACAATCCATGGAATCGCGTTGTAGTTGACATGTCCAGGCTTTCCACAGATCAATTCAGCACAGGCGATCCCTTCGTCTTCTGCTTTGTGAGCTAACATTGCTCCATCGATTACATCACCAATCGCATAAATGTTAGGAATATTGGTTTGGAAGTGGTTAGGACCTGCTTTGATTTTGCCCCTATCCGTAAAAGCTATTCCCAGTTCCTTTGCTCCAAGCCCATCAGAATTTGGTCTTCTTCCTATGGAAACTAGAACCTTATCCCCTTCAATTGTGGACTTCTGACCATCTTTGGTTTCTATCTGTACTTCTACCTTGTTTCCTTTTTTACTGGCTCCCAAAACCTTGGTTTCAAAAAGAAATTTGAGTCCCTGGCTCTCTAACATTCTTTGCGCCATTGTCGCCATAGCCTTGTCAGCTGTTCCTAAAAGTCGAGGCATTAGCTCCACAACTGTCACTTTTGCCCCTAGTCTTGACCAAACGGAACCGAGCTCTAGTCCAATGACCCCTGCACCAACTATGATCAAATGTTCGGGTACTTTGTCTAGGGCGATGGCATGATCAGATGTAATAATACTGGTTCCATCAATGGGAAGGGGTGGGATTTCTATTGGGACTGAACCAGTAGCAAGAATTATGTTGGTTCCTTCTATAGTCTCCTTCTTGCCATCATCGGAAAGGACTTCAACTTGGGTCTTGGAAACAAGCCTACCAGTTCCATGGTATCGGGTAATCTTGTTTTTTTTCATGAGGTAATCTACCCCAGCCGTAACTTCACCTACAACTTTGTCTTTGCGAGCCATCATTTTTTTGATGTCAATTTGGACATTTCCAACGGTGATGCCATGATCCCCTAGCTTGTGCTTGGCTTTGTGGTATTCTTCCGAAGAGTCGAGCAGAGTCTTGCTCGGGATACATCCTACATTCAAGCAAGTTCCACCCAAAGTTTTGCGTTTTTCGATGATGGCAGTCTTTTTACCCAATTGACTTGCCCTAACAGCAGCTACATAACCACCAGGTCCTGCACCAATTACGATTATATCATACTTTTCCATGTGTTTACCTATTACAATTCAAGAAGCAATCTTGTAGGATCTTCAATTGCTTCTTTGACTTTGACAAGGAACTGGACTGCCTCTTTGCCATCTACTATCCTGTGATCATAGGAGAGAGCCAAATACATCATCGGTCTTACCACAATTGAGTCCCCAACGACAACTGCTCTTTTTGTTATGTTGTGCATGCCTAAAATCCCAGATTGGGGAGGGTTGAGGATGGGAGTTGACATCATGGAGCCGTAAATCCCTCCATTGGAGATAGAAAAGGTTCCGCCTTCCATGTCTTCCAAGGCGAGTTTGCCGTCCTTGACCTTTGCAGCAAGCCTTGTTATTTCAATTTCCACACCTGCCATGCTGAGCTTGTCTGCGTCTCGCACGATGGGAACCACCAATCCTTTGGGGCCTCCCACGGCAACTCCCACATCGTAGTAGTTCTTGTAAACGATATCTCGGCCCCGGATTTCAGCATTGATTGCGGGAAAGGCTTTGAGTGCAGCGACAGCAGCTTTGGTAAAAAAGGACATGAATCCGAGACTTGTGTTGTGGGTTTCTTTGAATTTGTCTTTGTACTTGTTCCTCAAATCCATAACAGCGCTCATATCAACTTCATTAAAAGTAGTGAGAATGGCAGCTGTGTGCTGGGCTTGAACCAATCGATTGGCAATAGTCTCTCTGAGTTTAGTCATAGGGACTATGTTTTCTCTTGCTGCCATATTCGGTAATGATCTGCTAGTCGGCGAAGCACCCTTGCCTGACAAATTCTTTTCCATAAATAAGATTACATCTTCTTTGGTGATTTGACTATTGCGTCCAGAACCACTGATTTTGGATGTATCGAGTCTGTTCTCCTCAACTAGTCGCCTAACAGAAGGCGGCAATTCCTTATTCTTGGCAGTGCTACTCGTTGGAGTAGCGACTGGCTCTGTCTCTTGGGTGGGCGCTGGAATACTTATGACTGCTGTAGGTGGGCTAACGGCTGCTACAGGTTTGGCAACAGCTCCTTCTTGGATGGAACCCACGACTTCGCGAACCTTGACAATGGAGCCAGGACCCTTTTGGATAGAGCCCAAGGTTCCCGAAACAGGAGCTGGGATTTCAACTGTAACCTTGTCCGTTTCTAGAATCACTAGAACTTCATCTACAGAAACGGTTTCGCCCTCCTTTTTGGTCCAGGCACTGATGGTGGCTTCGGTCACTGATTCGCCCATTTCGGGTACTTTGATTTCTATAGACATGCGAAAATCCTAAGAGATAGTTTTGCGGAAAAAATGCAGCAGTTGGAGGGGATCTCCATGAGACTCAATAGGAGTGTGCCCCTTTTTCGAATTTTGTGGCAATCTCTTTTCTCTAGCCCTTTTTAGGCTTTTTCTCTTGCGGAAAAAAATACATTTTTTAGGTATAAGGGGACCCAAATGATCCAAGGCTTCCAAGGCAATTTCCCCCAAATCCACCCTACTGCTTGGGTCGCTCCCTCATCGGATGTGATAGGCAGGGTTTCCATTGGAGAGGATAGCTCCATTTGGTTCCAGTGTGTCTTAAGGGGTGACGTCAATACCATTTCCATAGGCAAACAGGTAAACATACAAGATGGTACCCTGGTCCATGTAGCTCGAGACCTCTACCCGGTCGAAATCGGAGATGGGGTCTCCATTGGGCACAAGGCCACCATCCACGGTTGCCGCTTGAAGAACCATAGTTTTGTTGGGATGGGAGCAATGCTCATGGATGACGTAGAACTAGGAGAGTGGTCTTTCGTAGCCGCGGGTACATTAGTTCCCCCTGGCAAGAAAATTCCCTCGGGGGTTTTGGTCATGGGAAGCCCAGGCAAGGTGATTCGTGACATCACAGAAAAAGAAAGAGAAATCATCACAAGAACAAGCGCCAATTATGCGAAATACAAAGAGAACTATCGCCAAGATGGAATTGGGTAATTTCTCCCTAGGTTTAGTGCTTTTTGGTCGAGCTCAGGGGTATTTTTTTCAAAAAAAGTCAATTAGACAAAGGATTTTTCCCCTCTAAGCGGATTGCCAGTATTTTGTTAGTGACAGGAGGGGGCGGGCTAGGGTATTTCTTCCAAGAGGAGAATACGCCTAACCAATGCGAATAAGCCTTAAGGAAGTTGAAGAAGCCTACCAGGATGCCAAGACCAAGAAAAAAGGAACGAAGGACAGTGTTTTCGCTTCCCTATTTCTTTCCAAAGAACATGGCTTGGAAACGGGCGATGCCCTATCCCAAGTGGACTCTAGTTTTGCACTAGGTTGCAATGCCTATGCCATTGACACCCAAAAGAAAAATCTCTACCTCTACGTAGCTCAATGGTCCACCGACTACAAAGGCTGGAAGAATCCCTACAAAATCCTCTCCACTACTGGCTTAAGGGCAATTTTTAGCGATGCAACCAAAGAAGAGCTCCAAAACCAATTCCTTCGCAGATTGAAAGCAGACTTACAAGAAAACCAGTCCGTAATCAACAAGGTATTTTTGTACTTTTTATTCAATGGCAATCCTATCGCAGCGGAGAACAGTGTGGCTTTGGCTAACCAGAGAGAGTCCGTCGAGGAAAAGAAGCATTTGATAGATGAATTTTTTGAAGGACGTAATATCGCTTTGGTGATTGACTATCGATCCAACCTAACAAGAAACTTATCTGGACAATCTATCATTCGTAAAACTTACCAATACAACCTTCCCGTCAAGAATACGGTGGAACACAAAAATTCCCAAAGCGCTAGACTTTTTGTGGCAATGGTTCCTCTCCTGTCCTTTCATAAAATGTATTTGGATATGGGATATCGCTTGTTTGATCGCAATATCAGAGCAGGTCTAAGTGGAGAGAATTCTCCTAACAAAGCGATTTATGCCTCTCTCAAGTCAATTGCCGTCAATGGAGACGGCAGGGCTGATGACTTCTTATTCCACCACAATGGAATAGCCATATCTGTTGGGCACTTGGAATGGGAAGGGATACAGATGAAGATCACAGAGCCTAGAGTTCTGAATGGAGCCCAAACAGTATCCACTCTAGCCCGATTCGTTGAGGAAATGGATCGAACTAAAAAGTTCGACCAAATCAAGAAAAAGTTAGGTGAAATACAGGTTCTAACCAGAATCATTGATGCCAAAGGCAATAATGCTTTTGTCACTGAAGTGACTATCAACAACAACCGACAGAATCCAGTAGAGCCTTGGAATTTGCGGGCGAGCGATGGAATTCAATTGGAGATCGCAGACAAATTGGCTGAGGAACTAAATGTGTTCTATGAAAGACAAGAGAATGCATTTTCCTCTCTTTCCACAGAAGACCTAGAAGAGCTAAATATCCAACAATCCAAATCTGTCGAAATCAGAAGATTGGCGCAAACAATTTTAGCATGCCAAGGCGCTATTGATAAAATTACATCACTTAGAGAAGTATTTGAGAATCCTAATCTCTATCACAATGTCTTTCACAAAGGACTTTTGCAGGTGGATGCTCGTGCGATATTGCTACTTTACAAAGTTAGCCTGCGATTGCAGGCAGGAATTCAGGCTATTATAGAAACGGGTCCTAACAAGTATTACTATATGAACAAGGCAAAAAATCTTGTTTGGGCATTGCTCATTCAAGCATTGCAAAATGATCCAAAAATTGAAGAACACCTTTCGAACTTTGGAACTAGTTTGGCTGTCGAAACTCACTTTAAGGATACTCTTAAAGATCTCGCTGCCAAAAGACTAAAGCCAATTTTAGCTGATTTTGTTGATTCAGGTAAAAATTCTCAATTCATACAAGAACAAAAGTTTGGTTTTTTTAGAACCAAATCGAGTTTTGATGTTTGTATGAAAATCGCAAATCAAAAGTTTGGCTGGAGCAAAAAGAGTATCTGATTTGTGTCGAATAAATTAAAGTTTTAAAATTGGTATCGGACATTCATCCAAAAGGTTCTCATTTCGTAACTAGGTGTTCCAGCAGCCAAACTCACATCGTTAGCTACTTTGTTAATCGGATACAATCCTGTTACGCCAAAAGCATTTTTGACATTGATCTGAAGTTCCCAATTTTCTCTAAAATTATAAAGTAGCACAAAGCTTCCTTGATGCATCCCTGGTACATTAGCTCCGTTGGGTGCAAACCAATGCCAGTAATACAAGTGGTTGAGTGCTAGGGCTAATTTCTCGGTAACTTGGTATTGAATATGATTTCTATTTCTTCTGGGAAGGCTCTAAAGTGTCTATGCCTTGTATCAGATGTTAAGTACTGAGAGCTATGCAACACCTTACTTGCATTTACAACTCGAACGATGCTGTAGCTATTGCTATAAATTAAATTTTTCCATTTGTATTCAAAACTTATTTCTCCACCACCTTGCCTCAAAATTCCAGGAGTATTTCTCCAGAAGAAGTAACCCTTCCAGTCACCTGGTTGATCTGATCCGATTCTCGGAGCTGATCTATCATCAGGGTTGGGATAGATAACCCCAACATCAATAACACTCTCAATCATGTTGTAGAAAACAACTCCATTGATATTCCAGTCTTTCTTTGCTTTGAAAGAAGATGCCAACTCAAAGGAACGCATTTTTTCGGGTTTCGTTGGTTGGATGTTTTGGAAAACTGTTGGGTTCCCGTTTTGGTCTTTGTTTGGGATATTTGCAAAAACTATTTCGTCAAAGTTTTCTGTTCTAAGCAAACCATCTCTTTGGTAGCCTCCTGTATACGCGACACCAACTGCACCTCTAAATCCTTCCTGGTAAGAGGTTCTCCACCTCCATTGGTTCGTTGGACTAAAAATGGTTCCGATCCTAGGAGAAATGTTTTGACCCCAGAAGGGATGTTTATCAAATCTAAAAGCTCCAAAAACCTCCCACTTGTCAGAAAGTTTTTGTACATCTTCGGCAAAGATACTGGCTACTTCAATGGAGCGATTGAAAACAAATTGGTTGGTTCTATTTACTTGGAAGGCATTTACACTTTCCTTACCAAAAAAACTATCAGGTTCCGCTTTATTGACAATAAAGTTGTTCCCATCTGCATTTTTTCTTCCCATATCATACTTTCTAAATTCTGTCCCAACAGCTAGAGAGTTACCAGAAAATGGGCTATATTGAATTATTCCTTTCCCACCATATCTTTCTTCTCGCGTCCCCGCCATAGTTAAACCACTATGAGAAAGGAATCCAAAATCATCTTTTGTAAAAAAACTTGAGACTTGATAACGCAAATTATCTGTTATCTTTCCATCTTTGGAAAACGCAAAATTTTGAAAGTTATTCTCAATTTCATTCCTATCCCTATAGAAGTTATCAATATCTCTATTGTGCTGAACAAAATTAGCCTTTGACCTGAAACTGTGCTTCACTAGGACGTGAGACCATTTCTATATTTGATTTAGAAAGGGTATCTACTAAAAAAATATATAGTGCTCCTTCGGCTTTTTGGTCCTCAGCACACTTCCAAGATTTGAATTTTTCCAAATATACTCTTGGCTTCGGAGCTGCATAAATACTTTCAGAAAGAAAGAAAATAAACCAAAGAATTGAAAAAGAAAATTTCATCATCTTCCTTCTATTTGCTCTATTGCAGATTTTTTCTTAAGAGATAGTCTTTGGTATTCAAGAGCCTGTTTGTTTGCTGGCTCAATTAGTAGAATAGTTTCAAATGAATCAATAGCTTTTTCATAATCTCTTTGATGATAAGACTCAATTCCTTTTTTTAGTCTATCAGGAATGGAAGACTCTTCTAACTTGCGTATTGATGCTATTTCTATTTTGGAACTTTGATTTTCGGAATAGGACTTGAGAGAAGCCAATTAAGTTTGAAGACAAAGTTTTGTCTTTCCTTGGTTGCAATAGGATTTTGCCTGTACTCTCTCAATTTCGCTCATTGCCATTGTAGACTTCTGGTAACCATCTAATGCTGTTGCATAATTCGGGATTAAAAATAGGAGCTCAGCCACAACTGTATAGTCCCGATTGAACACTGCCGCATTGACTAAGCCTTGGATATTAGCTTCACCAAGTCTCAAAATAGCAGTGAGAGTGGCTTCATAGGTTTCATTCATTAGAAGCTCTTCGGTTGCCAAATTCGCCAAACTTAGGGCCAAAGTCTTGCATACTTCAACAGTCTTCTCTTGGAGTACGGATCGGTTTTTGAAGTAGATGAAACTGCCCAAAGGGAGAGTGGTTCCAGCCACTACACCCAATACTAACAATATCAATTTGGTCCGATGTTTGAGATAACGAAAAACGGATCCAGAAGTTAGGGGAGCCACTCTTTCATGAATTTGTAATAAACGAAAATAATGTCAATTAGATCATTTTAATGGAGCCAACGTTCGGCTTCGAGCGCTGCCATACAACCAGATCCAGCTGCTGTGATCGCTTGTCTGTAAATCTTGTCTTGAACATCACCAGCGGCAAAAACCCCTTCTACGCTTGTGCGAGTCGTTCCTGGGTGTGTCACTATGTAGCCCGTCTCATCCATTTCCAGCTGTCCTTGGAAAATTTCGGTGTTTGGTTTATGTCCAATAGCGTAAAACAGACCCCTAACTGACAATTCTTCGGTCTTTCCCGAGGTAGTATCCTCTAACACTAAAGTTGACAACCCGCCTTGGCCCCCTTTCGCCTGGGAAACGTTACGGTTCCAAAGAATTTGAATTTTGGGATGAGTCAGTGCCCTTTTCTGCATGATTTGGCTTGCCCGAAGCTTGTCCCTACGATGGATCAAGTAGACTTTGGATGCGAACTTAGTTAGATGCGTTGCCTCTTCCACGGCTGAGTCCCCGCCCCCCACTACAGCCAGTTCTTTGTTTCTAAAAATAGGCAGAGCGCCATCACACACCGCACAGGCAGAAATCCCTCTTTGCCAGAAGTCGTGTTCGCCTTCGATGTTCATTCTCTTGGCTGTTGCCCCAGTAGCGAGGATCACTGCATCACAAGTTGTTTCTTCCTCTTCGCTCCATAGCCGGAAGGGTCTTTGGGAAAAGTCCACTTTTGTGATGGTTTGGGTATGGATCTTGGTCCCGTAACGAATGCTTTGTTCTCGGAAGAGCTGGGTGAGTTTGGTTCCATCGATCCCCTCGGGGAATCCTGGGAAATTCTCTACTTCTGTCGTAGTGGTCAATTGACCTCCAGCAGCTACACCCCCTGCCATAAATCCTTCGAAGAGGACTGGCTCCAAATTGGCTCTTGCCGCGTAGATGGCGGCAGTGTGACCGGCAGGTCCTGATCCGATGATGACAAGTTTGTGGTGCATGGAGTTTCCTTTTTCCTTTTAGACTTAGAGGGACTTGGCACAGGTCCGAATCCAGGGTGCGTAGTAGGGATCCTGGGCTTCGGGACTGGTTTCCAATTTTTGCAGGATGTCTTTGGGTCTCGGACCCTTGGTGTGACAGAGGTAATTCCATTCCCAAAATTGTGCTGTGCTTTCCTTTCCCTGGAAGCGGAGTTCTTCTAAGAGCATACTGGCTTCTTTCTCGTATCCCGTACTCAAGTACAAACGAAAAAGCTCCCGATTTACTCTCATTTCGGACTTCACGGATTCAAAGTACTTCTCAAGGTAAAAAATGGCAGTCGCCACGGAATCAGGAGATTCGGCAAGGAGGAGCCCCATCCTCTTTTGTGCTTCTGAATAGCTGGGATTTTCACGAAGTGCCAGTTCATATTGGTAAAGGGCTCTCGTTTTTTCCCCTTTTTCTTCCCAGCGAATCCCCTCCAAAGTATATTTTTCCTCTCTTTTGAGGCAATTGGTCCCTAATAAAAGTAAGGCGCAAACCCAAAAGTAAAAGAGATAGTTTGGCGGAAATCCCATTTCACCTTTTTTCTACCGATGGATCAATCTGGCAAAAAAATAATCATTCTGTTTTGGCAAATTGTCCGAATCTTTTAGTAACAAGAGAGGAATCATGGGTTCCAAGTCACAGAGTTCGCACAGCTATCTTTTGCAAACATTTCAAGAATACCTTTCCGTTGAAAAAGGGTTAAGTGATAATTCGATCTTTTCCTATGGATATGATTTGAAAAAGTTTACCATCTTTTTAGAAAAAAAGCATATCAACTTTTTAGAGGTCAAAACTGACGATATAATGCGTTTTTTGGAAGAGGAAAGAGAGAGAAAGATTTCTGCAAAGACTTTAGCTCGTGAAGTTGTCGCAATCCGACAGTTTTACAAATTTCTAAAAGATGACAAAAGGCTCTCTGTCAACCCATCCGAAAAAATCGAAACTCCCGAAGTGGAAAGGACTATTCCTGACTACCTGACTTTGGTGGAAATAGATGAACTTTTTAAAACCATCAATGAAGAAAATCTCTATGAACTTAGAGACAAATGCATCTTTGAATTGCTCTATTCCTCTGGTCTCCGAATTTCTGAGGCTTGTAATCTCCGAAATGGTGATATTGATATGGACAATATGACAATCACTGTAGAGGGTAAAGGTGGGCGCCAAAGACTTGTACCTTTTGGAGAAAAGAGCCTGGAAATTTTACAAAAATACTTGGAAAAATCCAGACCTGAAATTCTAAAGAAACGACAATGCGAATTTATTTTTGTTTCTAAGAAAGGTTCATATATCAACCGTAAGTCTGTTTGGAGATTATTGAATCACTACATCAAGAGAACCAAAATCAAAAAAAAGGTCACTCCGCACACATTAAGACATTCTTTTGCTACTCATCTTTTGGAAAATCATGCAGACCTCAAGTCAGTTCAGGAGCTTTTGGGTCATATCGATATATCCACAACGCAGATATATACCCACATGGCTTCCAAAACTCTTCATGAGGTGCATAAAAAACACCACCCTAGGGGCTAATGGAAAAGGCGGACAAATCTCCCGAATTCGGGAGACTTATACGTCTTCAAATTCCTTCGCAGGCACGATACCTACCTCTTGTTAGACATTGGGTTGAGAGTTCTTGTCTTTTGAATGGATTTAGCACTTCAGTCTCAAACGATTTGAAATGGGTGGCAGGAGAAGCTATCGCTAATGTAATCAAACACGCATATTTAGGAAGAGAAGGACATCCTGTCTTCTTTGAAATAAAATTTGAGCCAGACCGAGCCACTTTTCGAATCAAAGACTTCGGAACCAAAACTCTGCCTTCCCAATGGAAAAAATCCGACCTAAAAGACTATCGAACGAAAGGAATAGGATTGTATTTGATACAGCACCTAACTGATTCTTTTGTCCTGGGAGACCTAGAAGGACCTGGAAACCAGATGGTCTTTATAAAAAAGAAAGTCTAGACATAACCTAAAGGCCCCTGAAGATAGAGGAGTAATGGAAAATTTTCATGCTACTACTATTCTCTGTGTTCGAAAAGACGGAAAAACGACCATGGCTGGGGACGGACAGGTCTCCATGGGAAACACAATTATGAAGCATTCCGCACGAAAAGTTCGAAGGCTCTACAATGATACTGTACTCGCAGGATTTGCAGGTAGTGCCGCGGACGCCTTTACTCTTTTTGAATTGTTTGAGAAAAAACTAAATGAACATGCAGGTTCTGTGGCTAGGGCTTCCGTTGAACTGGCTCGGGAATGGAGGATGGATCGTATGCTCCGAAGATTAGAAGCTCTCCTCATTGTAGCTGACAAAACAGAGAGCTTTTTACTTTCAGGGACAGGAGATGTAATCGCTCCAGATGATGGGGTTTTGGCGATTGGAAGCGGAGGAAATTATGCTCTTGCGGCCGCCCGAGCTTTGGTGGGGAAAACGAATCTTACTAGCCAAGAAATAGCAAAAGAAGCCATGAAGATTGCAGCCGAAATCTGCGTTTTTACAAATTCAAATTTGGTCATCGAGGAAATCTAGAATGCAGGAACTAACACCACGACAAATCGTCCAACACCTAGACCAACATATCATTGGCCAAGACAATGCCAAACGAGCCGTTGCCATTGCCTTGCGCAATCGTTTCCGAAGAACCAAACTGTCACAAGATATACGTGAAGAGGTTTACCCAAAAAATTTAATTCTCATAGGACCCACTGGAGTAGGAAAAACAGAAATTGCTAGAAGACTCGCAAAGCTCTGCGGAGCACCCTTTCTCAAAGTGGAGGCAACAAAATTTACCGAAGTAGGGTATGTAGGTAGAGATGTTGAATCAATAATTAGAGATTTGGCAATCATCGCCTTGAATCTTGTAAAACAAGAGTTCCGGGAAAAATTCAAAGAAAAAGCCAAAGAAAGAGCCGAAGAAACTATTCTTGATATTCTGCTTCCTCCCGTTTCACAAAAGCAACTGGCTGATCCAACTCCTGGCGAATTGGAGAGGATGGAAGCGCTAGGCGAAACCAGAGAACTTATGAGACGTCGCCTAAGAGAAGGAGGATTTAATGATCATGAGATTGAAATTGAATTGCCTAAGCAGAATACATCTGGTATACCCATGTTGCAAGTATTTGGTGGTAATAACTTTGAAGATATAGAGAACCAGCTTCAAAATATATTAGGTGATCTCTCTCCCAAAAAATCTACCAAAAAAAAGTTAAGAGTGATCGATGCATTAAAGCAGCTAACAGAAGTCGAGGCTGATAGATTGTTGGATAATGATAAAGTTCAGGCTGAAGCGCAAAGTAGAGTCCAAGAATCAGGAATTGTATTCCTGGATGAGATAGATAAGATTGCAGGTAGAGAAAACCGTCAGAGCGGAGATGTATCTCGGGAAGGAGTGCAAAGGGACTTGCTTCCTATTGTAGAAGGGAGCACAGTCAATACAAAAATTGGGCCGATTCAAACAGATCATATTCTTTTTATTGCCGCAGGTGCTTTTCACATGACCAAACCGTCCGATTTGATCCCTGAATTGCAGGGACGTTTTCCTATACGAGTTGAATTGGAATCTTTGACCAAAGATCAATTTGTTCGTATTCTCACTGAAACAAAGTCTTCTCTCACCAAACAATACCAAGCTTTGCTTTCCACGGAAGGTGTGGAACTTGATTTTGTAACTTCGGGGATTGAAGAAATTGCCAATATGGCGACTCTAATGAATGAAAAGAACCAGAATATTGGCGCTCGGAGATTGAACACTATCCTAGAAAAATTATTAGAAGATGTTAGTTTCGATGCACCTGATCTGGCACCGGATGATCGCACAGTCAAAGTCGATCAGAATTTTGTAAAATCCAAATTAGCTGGAATCGTTGAAGATAAAGATCTCAGCAGATTCATCTTGTAAGGAATTTGGTGAAACGATTTTCATTTTTTCTTTTTGTCATCTTTGTGTTGTCTTGTGGGGACATGTCACCCACGAATGGAATTAGCTTAGAGGGAGAAGGAAAAGCCAAAGTCATTTCTAAGTTTGAAGTCCCGCAATCAAGAGATTGCACAACGCATACAGTATCCATACCTATTCCTGCTCCTGCCAATGAATCTCCTGACTTACGAGAGGCTTCTTTCCTAGAGTATTGCTTTGAAGTATTATTGAAAGACAATATAACAGACCCAATTCTTTATTTGGGATACATTGATCATTTTTATAGAGTCTATTGGAATGGAAAATTGATCGGCTCTACATCAAAATTTGAAAAGAAAAAACAAACCATGGTAGCAGATCAATTTGTTTCTATTTCACTAAAGAAAGCAGATATTTTACACAAAAATTTGTTACTAGTTCAGGTGAAAAAGCATGCCAATTGGTCTGGAAGAGGAGGAATCCATACTGGTCATCCAGCAATCATCCCATTCCAAGATTTTAAGGCTGAAGAACTTGTCAAAGAGACTTATGAATTCGGAAGAGTCATTTTCATTTCGTCAGCTGGAATACTTTTTTTGTTATTGTATCTTGGTAAGAGAAGGAACTTAGAATTCTTTTGGTTTTCACTTTATCTCTTTATTGAAGCTCTTCATTTTTCAACTCAAGTGCAGCTACAATTTGTTTTGGATTGGGATTTATTCTTTTGGAAACGATTAGAGTATGTTAGTCTATGCTTTCAAGCTCCAATTTTTGGTTTGTTTTTGCTATCAATTTTGGGGAGTAAGCCTACCAACCCTCTATTTTTATCTTTTTTGATTATCGAATTTTCTTTGGCATTGGTATTCGGCTTCTATACTGATATTGAGTACCTGTCACTAATTAATAATATTTTTCATTTACCTTTCCTACTTTTTGTTATTTTTGGATTTTTTATCTTAATCATTAGAAAATGGAGAGAAGGGAATCCGAAGGCAAAAATTATAGCGAACCTTTTTGCTATACCTGGGTTGATTTCAATAACAGAAATAATAAATATAAAGTTTTTATTTTTTCCAGAGCTAAGCCAGTACAAAATTCAAGCCGAATCAGTTACCTTTTTAGTATTGAGTATGGGAGTTTATTTGAGTTATGAGTTCTTTAGATTAGAAGTAGATCTTGAAAGAACTATTGAGAAAGAAAAAAATCTCAGAAAAACTTTTCAACTTTATGTTCCTCCTGAAGATTTAGAGAAGATATTAAGTTCTTTTTCAGCCACAGGAGAATCCTTTGCTGAAGAAACGGAGCGAGTAATTCTATTTTGTGATATGAGAAATTTTACTGCTATTACTGAAAATCTAACACCTATTGAGACTGTTTCTTTTTTAAATTCTTATTTTGAAGTATTTTCAGAAATTGTCATTCGCAAAAAAGATATTGTAGATAAATTGATTGGAGATTGCATAATGGCAAGATTCTCTAAGGAAAATGTCAGTTTAGCTGTGGAGGCAGGACTCGTCATGATAAAAGAATTAGGAAATTTCAATAAAGCAAGAATTAGCAATAATATGATTCCAATCAATCATGGTATCGGTATTTCTATGGGTTCCGTAGTGGAAGGTAACATTGGTAGCTCCAACAAAAAAGATTACACTGTCATAGGAGATCCAGTAAACTTGGCATCCCGTCTTGAGAGCCTAACTAAATTTTATAAAGTGGGAATCTTAGTTACGGAATCGATTTACGTGGCAACAATTGATACGTTTCAATACAGGGAGATAGATTGTATTCGAGTCATGGGAAAATCGGAAGCTATCAAAATCTATGAACCCCTTAATAGTTTAGGTGGGTTTTCCAAGAGTCGCTCTTTGGAGACCACGAACAGAATTTCCAACTAAAATAGATTCGCACTTTTGGAATTTCTCCCAGGTAATCCTTGTTTCTCTGCAAAAGTTTTTATTCAGCAATCGATTTCGCAGAACGCCTGATATCCCACCTTCGGCAAGAGAAGGAGTAAGCCAATCTTGATTGATTTTGCAAAAGATGTTTCGAATACTGGATTCGATCACACATCCTTCGTCCGAAACTATAATACCATCTTCAAAGCCCAAATCCTGAAAAAAGGTTTGTGCTTCGGAATAAATCCCCCTATCAGTAGTTTTATGAATAGGCAAAGGTTTACCTTTCAAAAGAAAAGGTTTGGGGCAAAGTATCACTTCTTTAGTCTTTTCGGGAAGAGCTGAAACTTCGAATTCCCAAGTGGAATTTTGGTGCAGTAAAAGTCTGACTTTTGAAAGTTTGTCTGGTAGCTTGGATCTCCATAGAGGATCTTTACAGGTTTCTTCCAAATCATTGGGCCAAGAGAAACCCAGAATTTTGGCAGAGCTTTTCATTCTCTCCAAGTGATCCATAAACAAGAAAAATCTATACCTAGAGCCTTTCATTGTTTCTAATAAGGAATAGTTTTTTAGAAATTGAATTTTGTCATGACACTCTTTCCATTCCTCATTTGATTTACTCATAACAGTTATACCACTGCCAGTAAAATACTTTCCCTTATTTTTGTTCCATTGTATAGTTCTGATCGGGACAATTCCTTGAGAACGGATAGTTTCGGATTCCGGGTTCAACCGAAATATAGCACCTGTATAAATGCCTCTGGGATCTTTTTCTAGATTAGCTAGGATATTCATAGAACTGATCTTAGGAGCCCCAGTAACTGAACCAGATGGAAAAATTGCTTTAATCAAATCTACAAAGTGAAGGTGATTGCGGATTTTGCATCTAATCGTCGTGACCATCTGCCAAACTGATTTTAGAGGAATTGTTTGGAAGATTTCTTTTACTTCGACAGATCCGATTTGAGCAATTTGACCCAGGTCTGATCTCAAAAGATCAGTTATCATTAGATTTTCAGCTCGATCTTTTTCGGAAAGGTATAGCTCTTCTCTCATTTTTTTATCTATGTCTGGATCATTCGATCGGGGTCTTGTGCCTTTCATTGGATAAACTAAGAGATTTCCATCAATCTCCTCCCAGAAAGTTTCAGGAGAAAAGGATAGAACTGCTGATTCGGAATCAATTGGGAAAAAGACAGAGTGTTTTACAGGTTGTTTAGATATCAAACTTTGGTAGATTTCAAATGGATCGTTTGAGGAATCTAAAGACCAAGGGAAAGTAAAGTTCAGCTGATAAGAATTCCCTAACACCAATTCCTTCTGGATATTTTCAAAAATCGAATTGTATTCTTCAAAATCGAGAAGCGGTTTGGGATGCAAATCGGAACTTTGGGTAGGGATATCTATTTGGAATTGGTTTCTACTCTTAAAGCTTTGGGCGAAAAGACAAAGACCTGAACTCGGTATGAAATGTCTGAGGGATTTTTCGATTACGAAACCAGCTTCATAAGCCAGTATTCCTAAAACAAAAAATCCTTGTTTTTGACGTGCCTCTAAATCTTGTAATGTGAGAAAGAAGAACTCCCTCAGGCGATTTGAGTCCCCATCTTCAAAAGCTACTTTCCAGGTTTCGAAAGGTTCGGAAAAAATTTCCCTATCTGTTCGTAGCTCAGTACTATCCCAGATAATACTCCTGATCTAAAACTCCATGTTTTGCAAAGCAGAGAAAGGATAATTGAAATATACAGAAGTAGCATGCTTTCCCGTTTGGATATTAAAGCACTCCAAGGGTTTCAAACCCATGCTATAAAATCCTTCGTCTATCATTGCAATCCCAAATCCAGCCGATTCCTTTTCATCCAAAAAGTCTGGTCTAAAAAATTCACCACTTCTTCCGTCTTTCGCCAGCTCTGCATGTCTTTCACGACTTCTTTGGATTCGTTCCAAATCAATACCCATGATGGGTGCGTCATTTCGAATTCGGATGTAGAGCTCTTCTGGTCTCAATTCTACTTTAAGAGAAATTTTAAGTCCATACTTGTCTGTTTTTTCGCGAAGCCCTGCCAAAAAGGTTTTTTCTGTATCATTTAACTCAAGCTTTTTGTTTCGTTTCTTATCTTGCAAAACTAGAATTTGTTGGACAGTCTTCTTGATCTTTTGCGGAACGATGTATCTCTGCATGGCATCTCGTAAGGGTTCTGTTTCCAAGATCGTTTGTAAAAGAGCTTCTGCCTCGACACCTTTTTCGGCTTCGCCACTAGAGACCAATTTTTGTAAAAGTTCATCTTGGAAGATAACAAACCGAGTGTTGCCTTTGACGGCATTCAACAAAGCCTCCATGAGTCCGCTGAAAAGGTGGAAACTGGCGAGAGGATTTGCCCCAACCCTGTCCAATATTTTCTGTATTACTTCATTGATGATGTCCCTGGTTGGTTTGGTAAGACCACGGATTTGAAAATGGTAGTGGTTCCTATCGGCCACAGTATCCCAACGTTCTAGGATTTCGTTGCCTCTTAAGAGAATTTTATCGTTTGCGGTTGGCATAGTCGTTTTCTCTTTGGAATGTATCCATTTTTTGGGGATTTGTAAACCAGAATTCCCTCAGGAGTTAAGCCTTGGCTGTTTTTGCATTGAAAACCCCAGATTTGGGAGATACCGAAAAGATCGAACTCATACGCTGGCTCGTAAGCCCGGGGGATTCCGTGTCCGAAGGGGAGGAATTGGTAGAGCTCGTCACGGACAAAGCCGCCTTTCCCGTGGAGTCCCCTTACCCTGGGGTCCTTTCTGAAATTGTGGCTCCCGCGGGTAGCGTGGTGCAAAAAGGACAGATTTTGGGCTATTTGGAACGATCGTAGTTCAGGAGCCTGGTTTTTTTTTGCGTATCATCCACTTATCCGATCTACATTTTCCTACGAAGTTGGGTATCACAACACTTCGGGGAAAATCTTTGTTAGGGTATGGTAATTATTTTTTACGCCGCAAGGTAAAATACCCGGAAAACCTTTGGACTGGATTGGTAACCTACCTCTCCCAAATGTCCTATGATGCGCTTCTCATCACGGGAGATCTTACCAATGTCTCGCATCCCATTGAGTTTGAAAGGGCCTACCAAAACCTGGCCCCTCTTTTGGACAACAAAGCATTTCTAATTCCAGGCAACCACGATCGCTACAAAAAGGAAGCCCTAGCCCCAGAACCACTTTTCGAAAAGTTTTTTGGTGAGTGGATGGGGGAAGTGGTAGGGCTTCGAGCATTCGTTCGCAAAAAGGTAATCAAAGATTATGTAATGCTAGGTTGGGATTCCAATAAGCCTATGCCGCCTTTGGTTGCGTCAGGTTATGTAGAGCCCGAAGTTTTTTCTATCTCTAAGCCAATATTACAAAAAGAAAAAGTGATTCTCCTTTGCCATCACCCACTTTGGAATCCTGGGAAAAAAATCGAATCCCGCTCCCATAGGCTAAAGAATCGCCAGGAGGTCGCAAAATTTCTTTCAGAGAATCCTCCTTTGGTTTATCTCCATGGACACACTCATACCAATTGGTTTAAGGAACCTGGTCCGATTTTGCCCTTTCCTGTGGTCAATTCAGCTTCGAGCAGTCGGCTCACTGACAATGCTCACCATTCCGGTTTTCATCTGATACAGATTTCTGCGAAAGGAATTCAGGTAGAAAGACATGTTTTTGTAGAGGGAACCTGGCAGGAGACGGCTTTGCAAAGGTTTCAGGAATCTGAGGGAGTCGTCTAAGGAAAAGGATATCAAAATGCCAAATTTGGACCTTGTTTTAGTACGTAAGCAATTGATGCAGGTGAAACATCCTGAATTGAAAAAAGATATAGTTAGTCTAGGAATGGTGGCGAAAGTCAATCCCACAGAAGAGGGAGTTGAAGTGCTTTTAAAGACACCTAACAATGATCGTCGTTTGCAGATAGGTTTGGAAGCCCAAGCGAGACAACTTCTTTCCAAATTGGAAGGAGCAGGAAAGATTAAGATCAAGTTTGAAGTGGACCAATCCATGAAAATGGAGGATGGAAACAAAATTCCTGGTGTGCGTAAGGTATTGGCAATAGGTTCTGGAAAAGGTGGTGTCGGAAAATCAACTGTGACCGCAAACCTTGCCGCTTACCTCCACAAAACAGGAAATAGGGTAGGTGTCATGGACGCGGACATATATGGTCCTTCCCTCGGAAAGTTGTTTGGGATCCAAGGGAGAATTCCCCTCAAAGCAGAAGAGGACAAAATATTTCCTATTGAAAAAGATGGACTCAAAATCATCTCTTTTTCCTTTTTGATCAATGAAGAGCAACCAGTCGTTTGGCGAGGCCCAATGCTTGGAAAAGCTGTGGAACAATTTTTGTTTGATGTGGTTTGGGGTGAGCTAGATTATTTGCTAATAGATCTCCCTCCAGGGACAGGAGACGTTCAACTTTCGCTGGCTCAACTTGTGGATTTGGACGGAGCAATTTTGGTTACCACTCCGCAGAGTGTAGCAGTTTTGGATGCAGGAAGGGCCGCTGCTATGTTCAAGCAAGTGAAGGTACCGATTCTTGGGATCATTGAGAATATGTCTGGGTTTGCTTGTCCGAAATGCGGGCACGTAACCGAAATATTTTCCTCTGGCGGGGGGGAGACTCTCGCCAAACAAATTGGCACACCGGAGTTGGGCAAGGTTCCTTTGATCCAAGAAATCATGAACTCAGGTGAGAAAGGGAGACCCTTTTCCCTAGAATCGGGACCTGTGCAAGATGCATATTCCAAAATCACTAAGAATCTAATGGATCAAATTGCCATTTGGGAAGATTAAAAAACTTGAAAACCCTGAGGAATAGGGGATTCTATTGTTATGAACTTTGAGCGGGGCTCGAAAAACAACCCAACTGGAAACCTGATCGCCTACTGCCACGTTCAAGGGGAGAACCCCATCGCTCCTGGGGGCAAATTGATCGCTTCCAATGTAGTGGTAAGTTTTCTAAAATTGGGAGAGAATTTTCCCGTCGTTACTTTTCCTCCGATCGCTTTGTCTTCCAAAGAAGAATTGCTTCAGATTTTGACGCATACCATTGACCTCTACGATGTGGTGCAACTTCCGGAGTTCCGACTCCCTTCTGGTAAGGACGAGGGCAACGCCTATATACAGGAAAGAATGGAACAATTCAATAGTTTGGTGATGCGATACGTTGAATTTTGCAAAGCGAAGGAAGTTAAAGATAAGAAATCGGGAGTTACTCCTGTTTCCGATGAACCATTGGAAACCCTAGCTAACCTTTCTATTGAATTCCGCAACTCAAGTGGAATTGCGAGAGAGGCAACAAAACTAAAAATGGATCGCTTGGTCAATCTTTTCCAATCCAATTACCCTCAATTCGACATTGAAAATTTTCGTAAGGCTTTGCAATTCCCTGGACAACTGGGCGATGAATTGATAGGACTCTACATCCAAAAATTCCATGCGATTCGAAGCGAAAACTATGAGGGCGCTTCTGATATCAAACGCAAGATTCTAGCTATTGAAGACACCGTTTTTTGAGCTCGAGATTTCCTGTTAGTCCTAATAAAGCCGAACTTTTGCTAGCCAGAATGAGTTCTTTAGGAATTTTGGAAGATGATTTGACCGAAGTCTTTACAAAATCTTCGGGTAAGGGAGGTCAGAACACTAACAAAGTCTCAACGGCAGTGGTTTTGAAACACCTGCCCACCGGGGAACATGTAAAATGTGGAATTTATAGGACCCAAGGGTTGAATCGCTACAAAGCAAGAGTTATTTTATGTGATCGAATTGAAAAAAAATCTTCGTCAAATTCAGATATTGGCCACTCTATAGGCAAAATCCGAAAAAGAAAGAGCGATAAGCGTAAAAAACAAAGGAAAAAATTGGATGAGTCTTGGTCGAAGCAAAATATGGATATGGATTATTAGTTCTTTTCTACTAAGTTGTTATACCAATAAAAAAGAATCCCTCGGGTTTGGTTGGAGAATCATTGATCCCCAGAATAACGCAGTTTTGTCCTACGAAATCCCACATTTGAAATCACCAGTCGAAGGTGAAAATTTCATTGTTTTAAGACATAATCTTGTTTCTACAGACAAATGGACATCTCCGAGTTTGCTTCTATCCAATTTAGCCCCAGTTGTGCGGGTGAAGTTTCGTGATCAGGTTCTCTATGATGTAAAAAATCCAAAAAGAGAGACCCCAATCATTCCTTTACCAATTTTAGATTCTGAAGTTGAGTTAGAACTTCATTTGAAGGCTATTTTAACTTTTCCGATGAATTTGATGGAAGCTCCTATAATCTTAGAAGAAGAGGAAGCGGAGAGAATTCTCTTGGCACGTCACCAAAGTTATTCTGGCTTGGGATTCTTCTTCTTAACAGTCTCCTTTTTTTCTTACTATCTCTACTTTCGGAGAAGGAAAAAACAAACTCTCGCTTTTGGTTTGTATGCTGGTCTATTTGGTTTGCATTTTTTTTCTTATGTAGGATTCTTTGGTTGGAGCTTAACCGAAGATCTGCGCGTTGCTCTTTTGCTTCACTATCTCTCCCTATTCCTGCTTCCCATTGCCGGGCTGATTTTTTTTGAAAGAATTTTTGAGTTGAAAAGCTTTTCTTTGGTTAATTTGTTCTGGAAATTCCTCTTAGCTTTTGATGTAGCATTCGTAATACTAAACTTTTCGAATATTATATCTTTTGCTATGACCATTCGAATATTTACTTGGATAGCTCTGCCTGTTTTGCTTATCCAAGTTGGAATTATATGGAATGAGATCCTTCAAAAAAGAATCAAGTCCTGGGTTCTTGCCTTTGGGAGTATTTTTATTTTACTAACCGCAGGACATGACATTCTCATGTCCTTAAACATAATAACTTCAGCAGAAAAATATTCACAATGGGGAATTTTTTTCTTTGTATTGAGTCTTTCCATTTATGGAGAAAAAAGATTCAGAGATTCAGAAATCAAGTTTGCCAGTTTGCAAAAGGATATCGTTACAGCTTCTCGCATGCAACATGCCATTCTTCCTCCCAAACTCCCAGATTGGCCTGGTCTAGGGATCGTGAATTTTTACAAGACATCGGATGAAGTGGGAGGCGATTTTTATGAATTTCAGTCCCTCGGAGAGGATGGATATTCTATACTCATAGCAGACGTAGCAGGCCATGGTCTTGGTGCATCGATCATCGCCTCGCTCGGGAAAATCGCATTTTTCCAGGGATTTAAGTTTTGGAACAATCCCAAAGAACTCTTGACTTATATGAATGAGAATTTGATAGAGAAGTCTCAAGGAAGATTCACAACGGCTAACTATTTTCTCATGAATAAGGCTAAGTCTTCTTATGTAATTTCGGGAGCTGGTCATCCTTCTTACTTTCATTACAAGCATAAGTCTAAAGCAATAGAAGAAATAAAGCCTCCTGGAAAGCCTCTTGGTATTTCTTCGAAATTTATTTTTTCCAATTTTGAAGGGATTGTTGAGGAGGGAGATGTATTTTTGTTTTATACGGATGGTCTTATTGAAGAGACCAATCATAAAGGTGAAGAATTCGGAAATGATCGATTGAGAGTTGCTTTGGAATCCTACTCCCAGCTCGATTCCCAATCGCTGATTGCAGGAATTCTAAAAAACTGGCAAGAGTTTGTTGGGAAAAATGACAAATTGACTGATGACGTTACTCTAATCGTTTTGCAAGTCCAAGCCTAATGGAAGCAAGCAACTTGAATACAAAGAAATAAACAAAAAACCAAATTAACCCCAAGGGAACCAAAACAGTAAAGGGAAGAACTAATGTCTTCGCCATATATAGATTCGTTAGTAAAGACAAAAGAAAAACCAAAACTAAGTTAGAATACCTCAGTCGAAATTTTGCGAATAGGAAAACTCCCAGGCTTGGGCCCAAGGTATACGAAAATACTGTTAACCCTGTTTCCAAAAGACCTGCTTGCCATTCCTTTTGTAGAAAGAAGGGAAAGAGCGAAGATAAAAAAAGTAGAAAGCCGAATCCCCAAGAGAGTATCTTGGGGGAGAAGGATGTTTTCCAATCCAAAGACCAAGTTAGGGAGAGAGAATTGATAGTGGAAGAAAGAGTCGACATGGCACTTGCCAAAATCCCTGATAGAACTAAACCCAAAATAGGTGATGGAAGCTCTTCCACCAAAAATTTGCTAAATGCTTCATCTCCAGCGACATTCTTACCTTGAAAAAAGCTGAACAAAAAAACACCAATGGTTAGAAATAGTGCAAATTGAAAAATGACTAAGATTCCGCTCCCTATTAGAACCTTCCTTGCTTGGTTTAAATCTTTGGCTGCTAGGACCCTTTGAACCAACATGAGATCCGTTCCGTGAGAACCTAAGGACAAGAAGAACCCTCCCATGAGAGCAAAAGGCAAAAAATACGGGTCTTTCGCAGACCAATCCAAATGGAAGACATTCCATTTCATAGGATCGATCGCAGAAAGTGGCAAATTCAATAGGAGAAACAATGCAAAAAAACCTCCCAAAAGATAGATGCACAACTGGAGAGTATCTGTCCATACAATGGCTCGAAAACCACCATATACAGAGTAAGCGGTTGTCACAATAGTAAGTAAAAATAAAATAGCAATTCCATTTAGAAGCTGAGATTCCAATTGAAAACCTAACTTAGCTGCTAAGAAGACCAAAGGAATGCTTGTAACATAAAGTCGAATTCCATCTCCAAGTAAACGTGAGATGGTAAAGATTAGAGACAAGAGCCTTTGGGCAAGAACTGAACTTCTACTTCCAATGTAAGAATAGATGGAAAGAGTTCCATGAGCGAAATAGTCAGGCAATAGAAAAAAAGCAACAGCAATTCTGCCTAACAAGTAGCCGATTGCTAATGTTATAAAAGAAAAATCGCCCTTATATGATAAGGCTGGAACGGAAAGAAAGGTGAGACTAGAGGTTTCTGTAGCGACTAAAGATGCAAGTAACAAAACCCAAGATAAGTTGTGCTTTCCTAAAAAATAACTATCCTTGGTTTCTTGTGATTTGCTACGGAAACCAATCCACATTGTTGCAAGAAAATACAAAACAACTACAATTGTATCAGACATGAAGACTAATCCCCGGGAACCGAACCAATGTCCTTAAGATATCCGACCTAGTGATGATCCCAACTACGTTCTGATTTTCATTCACCACGGGAAGACAGCCTATTTTCTCTTCTAACATGATTCTTGCGCAAAAGTGTATTTCAGAGGAAAGTTTGGCGGTTAGAACTCTTTTCACATAGAACGATTGCCAATCATGGTTTCCTACTGCTTTGTTTTTCCAAAAATCTCGATCGGATAGAATCCCGATCAATCGAGAATTTGCGTCGACAACTGGCAGATGCCTAAATCTTTTCTCTATGAAAATAGTTTCTATTTGTTTAAGAGTTGCATTCAAATCGATCGTAACAACGGGAGTGGTCATGATAGATTGAGTAAAATGCACCTCTTGGGTCTTGTCACGAGGTGATCCTTGTATTAAATCGTAGGTGACACGACTTGTGGCATGGGACGCAGAAACTCTTGGAACTTTTTCTGGAGTAATTTTGGGAACGGGGGAAGGCTTACCTTCTACAATCCAAACGAACACGATTCGAAGGTTTTCCTTTTTGAGCTGTGTTGAAAACCTTTATTCTCACTCGAATGTTCCAGAAATTACTACTGAAATGGAATTTTGCCTGCTTCGGTTCCCTATTTTCGACACTTGAATAGAATGGTCGGTTCCTTCTTAGTTCTCTGGAACCATTTCCAATGCGGTGTCTTGCACTATCTCAAGTTCTACGGGATCTACAATCTCGACCAAAATCTCTCCTCCAGATACGGGATCATGATCTAGACGAAATACAACAAATCCCGAAAGATCATTGTCTGGGTCATCAAACTCTACATTGATGAATTCTATTCCCTCTTCATCGAGAGGAAGAAAGGCATAATACTCTTCATCGTTAATGAAAAAAGTAAAATAAAGTTCAAATGATATGATTTCGCCATTTTCATCTTGGAGATCAAGCGTTTCCATTTTGATTGAAAAAATCGCCTTCGATCAATAGATGATACTTTTTTTTATTATTACACTCTTTGCAAGCAGGTACAAGATTTGCCTTGATTGACTTACCTCCTCGAATAATAGGTATCAAATGATCCATTGTTAAATCTTCCACTTCGAATTTTTGCTGACAGTAATGGCAAATTCCACTGGATCTTTTCCTTTTCCACCAGGCTGTTTTTTTGAGTACTTTGGCAATCCTTCTCTCTTTTTGGATCAATTCTTCTGGTATATCGGAAAAAAATGATTCCATTCCTTTATCTAAGTTTCCCCACTTTCATTGTCAACCAAAGGAAATCGATTGGAAATAGATTCGTATTGTAGAGCCTTTGACTATGGTGAGGAATTCGGGCCTGGATTTTTTGCGAGGCTTTGCGCTGGTTCTAGGAATAGTATTCCATTCCGGTATTGTCTACGCTTCAGGAATAGGTTATGTGTTACAGAGCCAAGATAGGTCATATTTTTTAGAAATCTTTTGTTATTTTGTCCATAGCTTCCGAATGCCTTTATTTTTCTTTTTAGCGGGGTTTTTCAGTGAAATTGTTCTGATCAAAAAAGGACTGCCCTATTTTTTAAAACAAAGAACCCATAGAATTTTCATTCCAAGCCTTTTTGGGATATTGTTTTTGGCCCCTTGGGAGTACCTCTTTTTGCAAAATAAGGGAGATTTCTTGCATTCGTATCTTTCCTTTTTCAATAAAGAGAACTTTTTACTTTCCCATATTTGGTTTTTGATCTACCTGAGTCTATTCACTCTGTTGTATGCGCTATACAAAGTAATTTCGAATAGGCAAGTGTCTTTTTATCCCCTAGATAGATTCCAGTGGACTAGTGTTATTTGTCTTTCATCCCTTTTAACAGTTATAGCCAATTGGTATTTTCCAAAAGGAATGAAATTTTGGGGCTTAGACGGAACAATATTCTTTTACCAAGGAAGCTTCTTTGTTGGAGGTCTTCTTTTTTCTAAAACAAAACCCGAAATTCTTTTTTCTTCAAAGGATAGCCGCCTCCTTACTCTTATAATAACTGTTTTGTCTTTCATCGCATTTTATTTTTTGGAAAAAAAGGACCCTCTATGGCAACCTTTTTATTGGGTTCCTTTCGAAATTCGTTTTTTCCATTTGGTTCTTTGGAGCTTGACTGCTTGGGCCTGGATCCGACTGTTCTTGCAGTGGTCACAAAAAATTCAGGAATTAGGAGATATTAATAAGTACTTGTTAGATGCAAGTCTGTTTCTTTACTTGATCCACCATCCCATATCCCTCGCTTGGGCTTTGCACTTTAGAGACAGTCCCTTGCCGATCTTTGTAAGATTTGTTCTCCATTTGGCTGTGGTGTTGGGTGTCTCGCTTCTTTCCTTTTCTGTTTACAAATGGATCTTGAGTAGGTCTAAGCTAGCGTGAGAATTGTATGGATTTTTGTCCTCAAGTTTCTTTTTGGGATTGGGTGTGCCCCCCCCCAATCTGATGCTGCCAAGGCATGCAAGGAAGCAAAAAATTTTTATGAGCTTTGCAATCTTAGTGTAATCCAAGCAGCAGACCCGAAACCCGTTGGCATCTTGTTTCTTTGCCAACAAGAAAGGAATCGTAAATGCGGAACGGATGAACTCTAGATAGAGTTAACCGCTTTTAGGGCAGAAGCAACTGCTCCTTCCATGGTGCCATTGTGTTCCGCTAGGTGTTCCCCTGCAAAAAAAACTCTTTCGAATTGCAGCTTGGCATCTTTGAGTCCATAGGAACCTGGTGGGAATAAAGAAATCGAAGCTCTTTGAACGAATTTTGGGAATCCTCCAAAAACAAATTCCTCTGGAGTCCCAAAATTGGAAAAGCTCGAGTCTTTGAGCGAAGTAAGGAGCAATTCTTTCTTCCCATCGAGGCTCATACCATCCATTTGGGAAACTCTATCTCCCGAGACTAAGCTTGTGATTGCAGAAAATTCAGAATTGGAGGAGTCCTCAGAACTGACATAGAGGACTTGACCAGGAGTTTCAGTGAGACTTAACTGTGGTTCTATTTTTGATTTATTGAAAAGCATCAAATTCTTTTGCAATTTGCCATATGGGATTCGCAAAAAAGTATATAGTAGATCTTTGGGTAGACTTGGACTCCATTTGAGCTCAAGGGCGTGAATAGATGGTATGGTACAAACCAATATAGAACTCTTGAGTAAGCGACCTGAGCTGAGCTCAAGCTGAACTTCCTTCTTAAATTGAGTGACTTTGATGACAGGATCACCTAATACGATTTCGGTGGGAGAGAATGATCTTTGCAAGCCATCAATCAAACCTTGGGCTCCACCTGAGACGAAATAATCGGCGCGAAGACCAGACTCCAAGCTTGCCAAGTCAGAAAGAACTGCATCGCTGGAAACATTTTGGAGGGATGAACCTAAGAATATGCGATAAGTTTCGTTAAGCTTAGACACATCTTCCTCTGAAACACCTTGGTACCTCGCATAAGTCAAAAAATCGATTTTGTCGAGTCCTTGCCTTTGGGAAACCCCCAATGACTTGTGAAGGTCGATCATCTTTTGCAGGGTTTCGAAGGACAGCCCTTGCAAAGAAAGGAGAGAACCAGGATCTTTGGTAAGTTGGAATAGAGGGGAAAGTGGCGATCGCTTGAGCTCGAGTCCCAGGTTCTTGGCAAGGAGCTGGATGTCCTTCTGCCCTTCTCCTATCCACTCACCGCCTAAATCTTGAGTGATGCCTCCTTGGCTGAAAGTCTTGATCCTTCCTCCTAGTCGGGGGGATGCTTCTACGATTCTTACCGAATAACCAGAGTTTTTGAGAATGGCAGCAGCATAGAGTCCCGAGAGACCGCCTCCGAGAACCAATGCCTTGCTTTGAGCCTCCTCGGCGTGGACCCTCTGGGAAAGGAGGCCAAGGGCTAACCCCGTGGCGGCAGAATGTTTGAGAAAGGTGGACCTTTTCATGCTTTCCCTTCAAAAATCCTAGGAAACCGAAAAAAGGCTAGAAGAAATGAAGAAATTGAGGAATTTGATACGGGTTTCTCGATGCGAAAATGCTTTTTTGCCCTCTTTGTTTCTACCCAATTGTTTGCGGAAACGGCTTTTCAGCTTTCCTCCCAGTTGGAGGGGGTTCCTCTTTGGAAGTTCGTCACAGTTCTCGAAGACAAAAAGTCAAATTTCTCTAAAGGAGAAATCCTATCTGGGGAAAGGGACAAGGAATTCGTTTCCCTCCCTTCTCCTAATTTGGGATTTTCGACTTCTACTTTCTGGGTTCGTATCCCCATTATTAACCCTACAGAGAAGAGCATATCCTGGATTTTGGAGTATGATTTTCCCCTAATGGATCTTTTGGAATTGTATGAATTCGGAGAGGTCCTAAAAAATCCGATTTCATGCGGTGACCTCAGCCCGTTTCAGGATCGTCCATTGGAATATAGAAATCCAGCGTTTCCCCTGGAGTCTCCCCCCAATTCCCAATCCGTATTTTACCTCAAAGTGAAGTCCTTATCTACAATTCCTTTGCTCTTAGATGCTCACACAAACAGGGAGTTTTATTCCAAAGTCTCTAGGGAGCAATTTCTTTTTGGTCTTTTTTACGGTGCCATGGTCGTTATGATATTTTACAATGCCTTTGTCTTTTTTTCTACCAAGGACTTGGCTTATGGTAGTTATATAGGATTCATCACCCAGATTAGTCTATTCCATTTGACTAATAATGGACTGGCTTTTCAGTATGTTTGGTCTAATGCAATTTGGTGGAATCAACATTCTCTGCCTTTTTTCATTCTTACCTCATGTTTGTTAAGTGTGATCTTTGCCATTCAATTTTTGGGAATCAATTCCGAGAAAATTTTTTTAAAGAAGTTTCTTTTTTCTTGGTTAGGCGCATTATTTATTTTGACTGTTCCCTGTTTGGTATTTACATATAGAGAGTCGATCCAAATTGCAATTTTTAGTGGAGTATTGACATCCGTATTCCTTATCTACGCAGGACTTCGAGCTTACGTTCATAGAGTGAGAACTGCTAGATACTATCTCCTTGCCTGGGCATTCTTCTTAACTTGTGTTTATTTGTATGCCTTCAAAAGTTTAGGTATCTTGCCGGATGTATTTTTCACTCGCTGGTCTTTGCAATTAGGCACAGCACTACTAGTGATTTTATTTTCACTAGGCCTAGCAGACAAGATAAACTTTTTGTCTCAAAGTCTAAAGGAATCTGTGAATGATTTGCAAACCGCCAAAGAAAAGATTGAAATATCAGAAAAAAGATTCCGCGAGTTATTCCAAGGATCTGATGATACAATTTTGGTGTTAGATGAAACCGGGAAGATTCTCAATGCCAATCGGGCTCTTTCTAAACATTTGGGATTTAAGCCCAATGATTTACAAGGGAAACTTCTGACGGACATAGTGTATCAAATCAAAGGAAAAAAGGAATCTTTAAATCAAATTCTTGTAAGAGAAAAGTTAAAAGAACTATTCGAATTGACGAGACCCGTACAATTTCAAGCAGAATTTGCCCAAAAGTTTGTAATGGAACCGAGAGATATGAATTGTAGGATTCAGTATGTGGAGCTAACAGATACCAAAGAGATTCTCGTGAATCTCTCTCCCTTAATCGATGATGTCCTTACAAAAATCATTCTTACTGAAAAAATTGAATTTGAGATGAACAACTACTTGAGAAATGCAGAGCTAGTTGCTCAAAAAATCACTTCCCAGCTTCATAAATTTTTAGAGGCAAATGAGCAAACCGAAATTAGAACCGCAGTTCGAGAAATTCTGATCAATGCAATCGAGCATGGTAACCTTGGAATAGGATTTGAGGAAAAGTCTAAAGCATTGATGGAGGGGAATTATTTGGAATTTGTCAGTTCTAGACAGGCAGATCCAGCATATTCTCAAAAGAAAGTCAAAATCGACTATGTATTAACAGACTCCTATGTGGCATATCGTATAACTGATGAAGGCAAAGGTTTTGATCACAAAAAGGCATTAAACAAAACAATGGACGAAGTAAACTCCTCATTTGAGCAACACGGTCGGGGAATCGTCATGACCAAGTCTGTCTTCGATACTGTCGAGTACAACCAAAAAGGGAACCAAGTTAGCCTAGTAAAAGTTTTCCGAGATAGACTTTGAATATTATTCTAAGATAACCTTATCCATTCCAGAACCCACCATTCATTTAGTTCCTTCGCATATGCCAATTTGCCAGGTATCGATTCTTCCAAATTCATCAAAAATTCATCCTTCTTTTCGGTGATGATTCCTGAGAAAAGGAATCGGGGAGATTGGATCTTTTGTAAATGATACAAATTTTGGGTTAGCACGGCATGAGTGATATTAGCAATTGCTAAATCAAATGTTTCTTCCTTTAGAACTGGTGCATCGAAGCTTGCCTCCTCGGCTCTAAATTTGGACTTTGTTATAGGGTTTAGTTTGTAGTTCTCCCATGTTGCTCTGACCGAGTTGGAATCAATGTCTATTGCATAGACATCTTTGGCTCCAAGAAGCAACAACGCCAAACTTAAGATTCCTGACCCACAACCAATATCACAGGCCTTATTGGGGAGTGATTTTGTTACAGACAAAGCTTCTAATAGCAGCTTCGTGGTCTCGTGGTGTCCAGTTCCGAATGCCATGCCTGGATTGATGATCAAAGTCACTTCTTGCGAAATTTCTTTGGGAATCCAAGTATCTCTCTCCCATTCAGGTATAAGCCAAATCCGACCAACTAAAAATGGTTTGTAGAATTCCTTGTAGGCCAAGGCAAATTCTTGTGTATCTACCAACTTTGAGGTGCAATTAGCTCCCACCAAACTGAGAAAGATAAGCAACTGTATCTCTGTCTGGGAATCATTCGGGTCGAGATATACATGGAATAGTGTGTCATCCCCCAGAGCTGTCCTCTGGGAATCCTCACCATCAAAGAGCGTCTCAAAATACCCGGCAATAGGAAGTGTGTCTAGAAATACTTCTAAGTACTCGGAAACATCCTTTCGGATTTTGATTCCGAGTTCTTTGTATTCCATACTAAATTACTTCATCAGTATAGTCCATCACCAAATACATCAAAGTATCAGAATCGCTTGGGTTAGAATATTCATGAGGAACATCTGCTCTAAAATAAACAGAATCTTTGGGTTCTAATTCGACGACTTTTTCTCCAACACGCAGTCTCAATTTACCAGTCACTACAACTATATTTTCCGTCGTACCTGTCTTATGTGGATCGGCAACCTCGTGACCCCCAGGTTTCAAAATCAATTCATAAAATTCAGTTTTGCGATTGCCTAAAAAGGGAAAAAGGGCTCGACTTGCAAAGACTTTCGAATTAGAAAAAAGTACTTTGGAATTTTCCGCTTTTAGAACATGAATGCCTTCTGCCTTTTTTTCTTTGAGTAGCTCTGAAAAGGGAACACTTAGCCCATTGGCTATCTTCCACAAAACAGATATTGTGGGTACTGATTTCCCTTGTTCAATTTGAGAAAGCATGGCTCTGCTGACTCCGCAACGATTGGCAAGTTTGTCTAAGGAGTATCCTTTGGTGTGTCGAATCCATTTGAGGTTTTCTTGTACAACTTCGGTGATGTAGTCTCCCGAAGGTCCGGTAAGAGATGGTTCGTCGGTTTCAGGGATATCTAATTTGGTGACCATTCGAAAAAAATCTGCTATAGCAGAGGATTTGTCAATCCTTTCCTTCGGCATTTTGTTCCGGCTATTTCGGCATGGTTCCTCTTGTTTTTTGGGGAGGTAGAACAAAGACAGGGGGAAGTTTGGGAATTTTACTTTTGAGAATGTCCTTGGGGTTTCCCCGAAAGGTGAGTTCTTCGGAAAGTCCTATCCCCAAGTTCAGAAAAACCAGCTCTAGACCAAGTGAGGTCAATGACTCTAAGACCCTTTTGGTGCGGTAAGGAGTTTCGTAAAAAACCAATGTCATGCCATAGGTTAGGTGCTTCTTTAGAACTTGGATTCTCTCTTTCTCTTCTCTAGGCAAAAATCCCAAAAAAACAAAAGGACTAGTTGGAAATCCCGAAGCCGCCAAACCACTAACCAGAGCCACAGGACCAGGACTAGATCGAACTTTGATCCCTTTGGCCCATGCCAGAGGAACCAACCTGGAGGCTGGGTCTTCTATCCCTGGATTTCCAGCATCTGACAAGATACAAATTTTTCGAAAATTGGAAAGGGAATCTGCTAGAAAAAAAAGTTCTTCTTTAGTGGTATGTTCGTTTAACAGTAAAAAGTCTTTAGAAATGCCGAGACGCTTCAATAGAGTTGAAGTACTTCTCGCTTCCTCTCCAATAATACAATCAGCCGACAAAAGGGACTCCAGAGTTCTCGGAGGCAAATCCAATTCGTTTCCCAGGGAATTAGAAACCAAAAAAAGTTCACTTTCCACAACTAAGCCTCTAGTTGGAAGTAGGGTTGCACCAAAATTCCTTTGGAAAGACAAGCCGCAACAAATTCTGGATTTCCTCTATCAATTCCAATTCCTTGCTTTGAGTAGCATAGCATTGGATAATCATTGAAACTATCTCCAAAGGCGAGATCAGGAACTCTGCCAATTCTCTCTTGGATTGCTCTTACCTTACCTTCACCGTAGGTGTAAGGTTCTCGGATTTGTCTTGTGTTTTTACCTGATACTTGGATATGCCTCATCCCTATAACCTTGTCTTCTTCGATGGGAAAGCTAGGGGCAATCGCCTGAACGCCAACTTCTGGACTAGCCGTGACGATGTAGGCAGTCCAATGATTTTCATAGAGATAAGCGATTAGATCTTTCATTTCTGGTTGCGGAAAAACTTTGCCTCTTACTCTCTCCCAGGCTTTTTGAGAGTATTCAAAAAATATTTCACGATCCAGTCCTTCAAAGAGGAAAGCAGTCCATCGATACCCTCTTTCAATGCCAAATTCTTTGAGCTGGTAGGAATACTCTTCCCATACCAGTCGTTCTTTGTCTCTCTGTGGAACTAGGCTGTGGTTTTTCCAAAGTTCGCTTTCTCGGAAGAAATCAGAAAGGTCTAGATCTACATACCTAAGACTATCA
>Ga0169931_10000875_pt1 | contig 50172 bp, 43 predicted proteins | sample Kivu_15m_20L_FD_129675 | JGI IMG/M metagenome (GOLD analysis project Ga0169931, IMG submission 129675) | Freshwater microbial communities from Lake Kivu, Western Province, Rwanda to study Microbial Dark Matter (Phase II) - Kivu_15m_20L... | ecosystem: Environmental > Aquatic > Freshwater > Lake...
AATGTTCAAGAGAATGTTGAGCAGAGAGTTATGAGAATAATTTCAGGTGATGTGCTGTCTGGAAAACAAATAGAAAGAAGTGGATCTTTGGGTTTCTATGATGATCAGATTACCGTAGTGAAGGAAGGAAACTATTATGAAATGTTTGGATGGTTGCTTCCTCAGACCTCACATCCTACACAATCGAGAACATTTACAAGTGCTGCTTTTTCTGATCTTGAATTCGAAGCTGATACAAACACAAATGGGGAGAAAAGAGCCTTTGTAATGACTGGAGAATATGAATCAGTTTTACCTATGGATATTTATCCACAACATTTATTCCGTGCCATTATGTGTAATGATTTGGAAAAGATGGAGGGATTGGGCATTCTTGAATTAGGGGAAGAAGACGTTGCTCTGTGTGAGTATGTATGTACTTCCAAACAACCCTTACAAGCAATGTTGAGAGAAGGATTAGAAACAATGAGAAATAGTTAACATTAGAAATAATTTACTTATGGCATTAATAGATTTTTGGAAAAAAATAGAGCCTAAAAAAGAAAACAAATTTGCTCATGCTACATATGATGCCTTGTTTACTTTCTTTTTTAAGCCAAATTTGACTACTTCAGGAAGAGGTGTTCATATTCAAGGAGCAATGGATCTAAAGAGAACAATGATTTTTGTTGTTTTTGCCTTGCAGTTGTGTTATTTGTTTGGCACCTTTAATATTGGCTATCAACATTTTCTTGCCTTGGGTCAGTATACAAGTCCTTTGGAAGGATTACATTTGAAGCTAGTGTGCGGGCTTGTTCAGATATTACCCATCTTTGTCGTTTCTCACTTGGTTGGTCTGGGTATCGAATTTTATTTTGCTGCCAAAAGAGGACATGCTGTAGAGGAGGGATTTTTAGTATCAGCAGCATTAATTCCATTGATCATGCCTCCGGGTATTCCTTTGTGGATGTTGTCACTTTCAATCATCTTTGCAGTAATCGTGGGTAAGGAAGCATTTGGAGGAACAGGAATGAATGTGGTGAACATTGCTTTGTTGGCCAGAGTATTTATTTTCTTTGCCTATCCTACTGAAATATCCGGGGATACTCCTTGGGTGGCTGGTTTAGACTTAGAAAATAAAGTGGCTGATTATAATTTCGCTCATTTGTTATTCAATCCACTTTTTGAGTCATTAGGTTGGGCTACCTTTCAAGACGGTGTTCCTATGATTGCAAACTATAGTGGTGCGACACCCCTTTCTGTTGCTTATCAGGAAGGTTGGGCAAATATTGATCCTAATACGGGAGTGATTAGCTCTGGAATTTTATCCAAATTTTCTGCAGAACAGTTGTGGATGGGTGGAATACCAGGTAGCATTGGAGAAACCTGCAAGCCTGCCATTATAATTGGGGGTATTATGTTACTGGCAACAGGTGTTGCCTCATGGAGAGTTATGTTATCCTATACACTTGGCGTGGCTTTAATGGGACTTCTGTTTAATGCTTGGAACTACACGCCATTTATGAGCGTTCCATGGTACCATCATTTTGGCATAGGTAGCGCATTGTTTGCCATGGTATTTATGGCGACGGATCCAGTTACTGCAGCCCAAACCAATTTAGGGAAATTGTGGTACGGTTTTCTAATTGGGGTATTTGGTATGATGATTCGTGTAATGAATCCAGCTTATCCGGAAGGATGGATGTTGGCCATTTTGATAATGAATGTATTTGCTCCTTTGGTAGATCATTTTGTTATTGAAGGGAATATTTCTAAACGTATGAAAAGAGCAAAACAATATGCAAAGTAATCTAAAAATTTACCTTTATGTAATTGTTATGACGGGTATTACTGCTGCGGTTTTATCCTTCCTTTACAATTCTTTAGAGCCTTTACAGGCCAAAAACAGAGAAGATGCCAAAAAGAAATCAATCTTGGCTTCTCTACCCGACGTTGATGCGAGTAATATTTCTCTTTTCGATAAAAATATTAAAACTACCATCCTCGATGCAGAAGGGAAAGAAATCTTATCAGCAGCAGCAGATGAAAAAAAGGTTACAGACTTGTTGCAAAAATTAAATAAAAGAGGTGAAGGTGTTAAATACCTTAAATTAATAGATGTAGACTTGGCTTTGGAAGACAAGTTTCCTCTTGAAAAAAGAATTTATCCAGCCTATTCTTATTCCGACGGGAAAAACACATATCAGATTGTTTGTGTGCGTGGCAATGGTCTTTGGGATAAAATATGGGGATATATATCTTTGAGTTATAAGGATAAATGGACAGTAGCCGGTGTAAATTTTGAACACAAGGCTGAAACTCCTGGATTGGGAGCTGAAATAAAAGACAGTAAAGCCTTTAAAGATCAATTCAAATCGAAGCAAATTTTTGACAACGATGGCAAATATGTTTCGGTTGCTGTTGTGAAAGCACCCAAATATAAAGATTGGGAAGTGAAAAGTATTTCTGGCGCTACTGTTACTTCTGTAGGCGTTTCAGAAATGATGATCAAAGGAATTTCTAATTATTTGAATTTTCTTGACAAGGCCAAACCAAATTCATTAACATCTAAATAAAATTATATGTCTGCTGAAATAAAAGAAAAAGAATCGGCAATTGCATTCGGGCAGAAAGAGGTAAAACTCCTAACTGATCCTATTGATGATGACAACCCTGTAACTGTACAAGTCTTGGGTGTTTGTTCAGCTCTTGCTGTAACTTCTCAGGTGTACCCAGCTCTCATTATGGCCATTGGAGTTACGCTTGTAACTGCCTTTTCGAATTTAGTAGTGTCATCATTACGAAAAACTATTCCAAATTCGATTCGTATGATTGTTCAATTGTTGGTCATTGCAGCGCTAGTTCAGATTGTTGAAATGAGTTTGGGTGCCTTCGCTTTCAGTGCCTACGAAATGTTATCAGTTTTTGTGGGTCTCATCATTACAAATTGCATTGTAATGGGTAGGTTGGAAGCCTTCGCTATGGCCAACAAACCTTGGCAATCTTTCTTGGATGGCATAGGAAATGGCTTAGGTTATGGTTTTATTTTAGTGGTAATGGCCATTATCAGAGAACTGACAGGTAAAGGCTCACTCATGGGATGGAGAATTATGCCGGAATGGTATGTTCCTAATAATCTTATGGTTTTGCCATGTGCATCTTTATTTATTATTGGTGTAATGATTTGGATTCAGAGAGGAAGAAATAGAAAATTAATTGATATATCTTAAGTAAAATTATAAATTTTGTCATGGGAGAAATATTAAATGTATTTATAAAGGCAGCCTTCGTTGATAATATGATACTTTCCTATTTTTTGGGAATGTGTTCTTTCTTAGCTGTTTCTAAAAGTGTAAAAACTGCAATTGGCTTGGGACTGGCAGTTATCTTTGTTTTGGCAATCACTACACCTGTCAATTGGTTAATTGATTTTTACCTGATGAAGGATGGGGCTGTTGTACCTGGAGTTAATTTAGTTTTTTTGAGATTAATCCTGTTTATTTCAACGATTGCCGCCTTAGTGCAATTTGTAGAAATGGTAGTTGAAAAGGCTTCACCTGCCTTATACAACCAATTGGGGATTTTCTTACCTCTGATTACTGTAAACTGCTCTATATTAGGTGCGTCATTATTTATGGTTTCAAGAGAATACAATTTTGGCGAATCAACAGCTTTTGGCATTGGAGCAGGTGTCGGTTGGGCATTAGCCATCATCGCTTTTGCAGCCATCAGAGAAAAATTAAGAACGGCAGCGATTCCAGCACCACTACGTGGTTTGGGTATGGCTTTTATTCTAACTGGATTAATGGGTATGGCTTTCATGGGTTTCATGGGAATCAACCCCGCTGAGTTTATGAAGTAAAATTAAATTCTGTTACTATATTAAATACAAAATAATGTTAGTAGTATCAATTGTTGTATCTATCATCGTATTTTCAATCGTAATCTTATTGCTTTCTGCAGGATTGATTACGGCTAGAAAAAAGCTTTTACCCCAAGGTGATGTTAGTATTTCTGTGAATGGGGGAGAGAAAGTTTTAACAGTTCAACCAGGGGCCTCATTGCTTTCGGCGCTCTCAACTCAAAGTGTATTTCTTCCCTCTGCTTGCGGAGGTGGTGGTACTTGTGCCATGTGTAAATGTCAGGTTGTTTCTGGAGGAGGAGATATCCTTCCTACAGAGTTAAATCATATTTCAAGGAAAGATGCTAAAGATAATTGGAGATTAGCCTGCCAGGTTAAGGTAAGAGGAGATATGGACGTAAAAGTACCTGAAGAAATTTTTGGTATCAAAAAATGGGAATGTGAGGTAGTTTCAAATTACAACGTTGCTTCCTTTATTAAAGAGTTTGTTGTAAAACTACCTGAAGGAGACAGTTTGCATTTTGAATCCGGAGGTTATATACAGATTGATGTACCCACCATCACTTGTGAATTTAAGGATATGGACATATCTGCTCACCCCGAACACCATGGTGACGATCCTATGAAATTTAAATCTGAATGGGATAAGAACCTAATGTGGGATTTAAAAATGGTTAACAAAGAACCTCAATTCAGAGCATATTCTATGGCTAACCACCCGGCAGAAGGGAATATTATTATGTTAAACATTAGAATTGCCACACCTCCATTTAAGTTTAAAGACCTGGCTGATGGAAAAAAACAATGGGATGGCTATCAGGCAGTAAATCCTGGAGTTTGCTCTTCCTATATATTTACCAGAAAACCCGGTGATAAGGTAATGATTTCAGGGCCTTATGGTGAATTTCATATCAAGCCCACCAAAAAAGAAATGGTTTATATCGGAGGAGGAGCTGGTATGGCACCCTTAAGATCACATCTTTTCCATTTGTTTCATACCTTAAAAACAACAGATCGAAAAATTTCTTACTGGTATGGCGGTAGAACGAAAAGAGAACTGTTTTACATAGAACAATTCCGTCAAATTGAAAGAGAATTCCCTAATTTTAAATTTTATGTTTCTCTTGATAATCCATTACCTGAAGATCAGTGGAATGTGAAAGAAAACTTAGAAGCTCCCGGCGATGGGTTCAAAGGTTTTATCATGCCGGTGCTTTATGAACAATATTTAAAAAATCATCCAGAACCCGAAGAAATTGAATATTATTTCTGCGGTCCACCGATGATGAATAAAACAGTAATTGATGCCCTGGATCGATTGGGTGTACCTCAAGAAAATATTTCCTTTGATGATTTTGGAGGATAATAAAAAAAGACCTAATTAGAAATTAGGTCTTTTTTTTTATTTGCTCAGCAATTGTACCTGATGATACAAATCTTCACAATTGATTTCATTATGTGATGCGTCATAAACAGATTCTTTATTGTAAATCAGTATGAGCTGAGGGGATTCATGATGAATATGAAATTGATCAGCAATCAAATTAGAAATATTCCTGTATTTTATAAGATCCAGATAATACATATCTAAATTTCCGGAAAATGCATAGGCATCCCATTTTCTTTCCAAACGATCTTTGGACATGGAACTGATAGAACATCTGGTACTATGTTTAAAGACACATAATGGTTTTTTTTCTGAGGCTACAGTTATTTCTTCAACTTGATTTATATCATCAAGAATTTTCCAAAGTAAGGGCATATTGTTTTGTTTTAGTATAGGTTTGATAAAGGACCATGATTCATGAATAATTTATCTATTTTTTCTTTTACTTTTTTGTCTTCAATTAAAACAGGCGCATGGTGTTTTTTTATTCTTGCGTCAATAACTAAGGAACCTTTGCAGCCCCAGTGTTTAAACATTTGAAAGCTATCCACACCGTAAGTATCATGAGAAGGATTGGATCTTGTGAAAACTACCCATAGAAAATTATTGAGGCTTTGCGCTGTAAAATGGCTATCATCCACCCAAGCAATTAACGGTATGTTATCAAGATTTTGATTTTTTAAATAGCTATCTAACTGATGAAACTCCTCAGCTGCATTTTCATAGGAAGTAAAAGAGGTAGATTCTACTAATAAGACACCGGGCAATCCCATCCTAGGATTTTGAAATGATTGTGGCAGCCTTAAATCGGAGGAAAGCTCAGTTGCCAAACTTCTAATTTCTTTACCTGAGCAGGCAACGACTAATTTAGATCCAGAGTTCCACCCCGAGCCACTATAATCTAAGGTATCAATAGTTGTTTGGGTTTGAAAATGTAAATCCCTTTTCCAGTCAACCCTTTTCAAAATGTGATTAAAATAGGCTTCAATATGGTGGGTTGAAAGTTGTGGGTTGTCTGCAGCATCTGCAATGAATAAATATTTGGCAAGAGAGGTTTGACCTGTACCTAGAATTTTATTAGCGATTGTTAAAATTTCCTCTGGTTTTTTCTCTCTGAATGGCATATATCTTTCTTGTCCTATAGCCAATAGAAGAGGGTGAACCCCAGCGGCATCTACGGCATTAATCTCTTTCAATCCGGGAAATTCATTGGGAGTCAGTTCTTTTACCAGTTCATGAATCAAATAGCCAAAACTTGAATCCTCGGCAGGGGGGCGGCCCACAACACTAAAATGCCATAAAGGATTTTTACGGTGATAAACCTTATCAACAATCATATAAGGGAAATCATGTTCCAGGCTGTAATAGCCAAGGTGATCGCCAAATGGACCTTCTGGCAATTTTTTATTTTTTACTACTGTACCTGTAATACAAAAATCGGCATCTGAGGATAGATAAAATCCTGACTTTTGCCCGTATCTAAATCTTCTTCCGTTAAGTAAACCTGCAAAGGTCATTTCTGATAACCCCTCGGGTAAAGGCATGATTGCAGAAAAGCTATGAGAGGGTGGTCCACCAACAAAAATACTTACTCTGAAAGGTTCCTCTGATTCGTTATAAGCATTGTGATGAACGCCGATACCTCTGTGTAGTTGATAATGCAGACCTATTTCTTCGTCTTTTTTGTATTGATTTCCAGACAATTGAATTCGATACATTCCGATGTTGGACTTCATGATGTTTTTCTCTCCCGGGGCCATTGAAAAAACCTGGGGTAGTGTAATAAAAGCACCGCCATCCATAGGCCAGGATTTAATCTGGGGCAAATCAGATATCTTACAAGTGCTGTAGGCACTGGGGATTTGCAAAAATGACCTTTTAGGTAGTGCAGTAAGAGCAGTGAATGGAGAGCTAAGATATTTTAAGGGATTTTTAAGAATGAGTGTGGGGTCAATTTTAAGTTCAATTATTTTTTTTACGCTTTCGATTTCTTTTCGGAAAAGATAGTCTGTTCTCGCAAAGGTGCCGAAAATATTTGAAATGGCTTGAAATTTGCTTCCTTTCACACGTTCAAAGAGAAGCGCCGGGCCACCCGCCTCAAAAACCCTACGGTGAACTTCAGCCATCTCCAAGTCTGGATCTAGCTCTATGGAAATTCTTTTTAGATGACCAGTTTTTTCTAAATCGTCTGCCGCAGATCTTAGGTTTTTGTACATGGCTTTTTTTTATTAAACATTTGTAAATTTAAAAAGTTACAGAAACTATTTAAATGTTGCGAAAACATATTCATTTCAAATAATAATATTGTTAAAGACGAAAGACTATCAAAAAAATGAAACAAAATCTGTATATTTATCGTTTGCAAAATAGCAAAAGGTTAAAAGCATAATGTTTCAACATCCTTTGACATTAGAACCTTCAGATCATCTTAAGGAATTGCTCAGATATCATATTCTAGATTCTGAGTATGAAGAGATATATGATGAAATTACTAGTTTGGCTGCAGAGTTGGGTCAAACCAAGTTTGCTTGCTTTTGCATGTCTGATGGTAAGAAGATATGGTTCAAATCGCATTATGGCTTAGATTTTAGAGAAATTCCAGTACAACATGCCTTTCAAAGTATTCACTCAACAGCCTTTGAGTGGGTGGGAGATACTATGAATTTGGAAAAATTTTCTACTAACCCTCTTGTAGTTGGATCGCCTTTTATTCGTTTTTTTGCATCAACACCTATAATAAATGAAAGAGGTTTTCTTTTGGGGCATTTAATTATTCTAGATGATAAGCCTCGTTCAAAAGAGAAAACGGAGAGATCAATTTTACATACCCTGGGTCGTCAGATACAGTTCCTTTTAGAATTCAGGAAAAAATATTTATCTACTAAAGAAACGATCATTTTAGAATCTAAACAGGATTCTTTCTTTGATTTGGGGTTTGATTTGTGTTGTGTGATGAATCATTCAGGAATTTTTACGCAACGTAATCAGGTTTGGAAAAGTAAATTAGCTTATGAAGCTGATCATATACTAGGTTTAGGTAATTTTTTAGTGGATAGTCTTTCCAAAGAAGTGTTAGATCGTTGTGCTGGTATAAAAGAAGATGAGATTTTAGAATTTCAATCCAAATGTATAGCTTTTGATGGGAGAATTCTTGATTCTAATTGGAAGGTTAAAAAAGTAAATCAACATTTTTGTGCCTGTATTAGAGTAGAAGAAAAGGTAGAATCTTTGGTACAAACAGACATGAATGATGTTTTTGAAGCCTATGGTTTTCCTTTTAGTAGTTGGACCTATCAACATGGAAAAGTTGATGTATTTCGAAAAAATACAAGTTTTTCTGTTTTCTTTCAATCTCTTTCTGTTCAAGATCAGGAGGCTGTCATAGATTTTATCGAGAAAAAGTTTTTAACAAATACAGCGGGTACAAATTTTCAGGAGAAGCTCTATTTGTCCCATCAAACTTGTTGGAATTGTACTGGTTATTGGAAAAGAGAGGTGTCGGATCTTCATCTTGAAACTTGCTGGAATAACGAAACAGAGTGGTTTCAGCGCACAAAAGCAATAGAAGCTCAGCTTAAAAGATTCAAACTCAGTGATGAGATCAGCAGATCGGGAACCTTTATTTATTATGTTCAAACTGCGGCATTTTATTTGTCGGCTCATCTTAGCAAACAATTAGGATTTGGCACAGAATATATACATTTGAACGATTTTCTTGAACTCTTCTCTCAAAAAGACCAAAGAAGTTTGTTTACAGAGCAAATGTTCAAAGTGGTGGGTTTGGGTGAAAAATCTAAATTGGAGGTCTATCTTGATTCAAAGGGAGGAGAAAATCTTCATGTAGAAATCGAACTTTCAACCCAGACAGATGAAGATAATTTGTTGTGTTTATCAGGATCAATACAAGTAATTCCTGTTCAACAAGAGCGGACAGATGCTATTTACAAGAAAGCAGAATCAAAGATTTTGGAATTGTCAAATTTAATTCCTTTTCTATTGGTTAATACAGATTTACAAGTAATTCAACTAGGTAGAAATATGGGTTTCCATATGGGGGATAAGGTGCAATTTTCTTACATAGACAAGAACAGAGTAAGGTTGTCAAAGGCTCAGGAGGATTGTATTGCCGAGGTTGAAGTTATTGGGGAAGGCAATCAATTGTTATATTTATTTAAAATCATAGAAGAGCAAAATTTGGTGAGTGGTTTACATTCTTCATTGAATTTAGAAGATGTTTTATCTCGTATGGAGATAGGTGTGTTTGAGTTGAATATGGAGAAAGACCTCTTTCATTGTACACAGGTTTGTAAGGACTTGCTGGGCATTCATAAAAGTTCAAATGTTCAGGTGAAGGATTTCATTTGTTCTTTTACAGAGGAGAGCAGCTCTATTTTATCTCAACAATTAATCCAAACAGTTGAAAAAGGGAAAGGTTTTGAACAAAGTTTAGTATTAAAACTAGATCAAAAATTTGTAGATATAGAGGTTCAACCTGTATTTGATTCGGGAATATGTGTTTATGTTTCAGGTACTATAACAGAATCGAAGAATATTTCACAGTCCTCTGTAAATGATAGAAAATCAAAAGACGATATCACAGGTAGTTGGGAATGGAACGTAATTGACGGAGATATCCAAGTGGATCAAAAATGGGCCAATATTCTTGGATATCAGTTGTCAGAATTGGGTCAACTTAATTTAATTACCTGGTTGGAATTCAGACAACCAGACCAGCTTTCTACTGTTCAAAATTTAATCGAATCTCATCTGAGAGGTCAGAGTGAGTATTATGAAAGCGAATGCTTGTTATTACACAAAAACGGTACCTGGACAAAGGTGTATGAATACGGAAAAATTGTATCCTGGACTGAAAGTGGACTTCCCGAATTAATGATAGGAACGATACAAATCATCGACTAGAAGCTAAAATCAAAGGTAAATCTTACAGAAAATTTTTGTGCATAAGGATTATCCCAATAAGAAAGTCTCCAAACACAATCTACTCTGATAATCTTAAAAATATTTTCGATACCAAATCCAGCTTCCATATAGGGGCCTTTGTCAAATCTTCCGTAAAAGGCACCGCCATTTACCTGCAGATTTTTATAATTATTACTGATGTTTTCATCTGATAATACACCCCAAACTCCTCTAAAAAACATTAATTCACGCCATTTTAATTTTTTCAGAAGTGGAATTCGGTTTAAGAAAAAGCCATCAAAATGATGCTCTAATCGAAGTCCGACCCAGGTATCACTTACAAATTCAAAGCTATTCATCATGTTGTAAGCATTTTTATTGTAAAAATAAGCATCATTCCCGGGGTGTGGTTCCAACAATAAAAATGGTACTTTGCCAAATACTTTACCCGCTTCGATGGTATATTCCAGATAACCAAAGGAGGCGACATTAAACCAGTGATTTAACTTCAGTAAAAGTTTGTGATAATTGTATTCAGAATTTAAAATACCCTTTATTCCTGCTATATAGTTCAGCTCAATAATAGGATAAACTGAACCCATGCTCATATCATTAAAATTGCCTCTGATTACTGTTTCTTTGTAGGCATATCTGATTTTAAACAATACTTCGGCCGTTGTGATAGAATTGTCTGTTAATGAGGGGTTACTGATATCAGGTATATAAAAATAATTGAACCCTTGTTTGGTAATTGTATTTTCATCTGAGAATGGAGTGAGTTGTCTGTATAAGACAGCTAATCTGTTGGACCATCCTTTTTTCCAGGTATGATGATAATAAGCTTTGGTTTCAAAAACTCTTAAAATCTTGGGAGGTATGGCGCTTCTTCTGATAAAACCGGCAAATAGACCTTGAGAGGTAAATTCTTCAGTACTTCTACTTTCAAAAACTACATCATCTCTTACCTGAATACCCATTTCTTTCCTGCGATAATTGTCGAAAATATATCGAAAGCTACCACGGTATTTGAATTTTTTATCATGAATTCCATAGGCAGCATAACCGAATAGTTTAAATTTCTTTGATAGTTTAGAGCTGGTTCCCAAACCCAACCCAAATCTCCAGCCCTCTACGTTGTTGTAATTTACAATATCCCAATAGGGGCCTATTTCTACAGGGCCTATAATGTGAAAGCCTGTTACAATGGTATTTAATATATCAGTCACGGTTTTGAAAACGGGCACCTGCTTGATACTATCTACCATTTTGTACACCTTCGATTCATTTACAGAAAGTTTTTCATGTCTGTTTTCTTCCCAAAAACTAGAATCTTTATTCATCTCAGTCCAATTGATTTCCTCCGGGTCGAGTTGTACGTAGGTATCAGCTATCTTAGGGTCATCAACTTTGAAATCTTTATAAGTTTGTGTTTTTCTACCTACAATGCCTAGTTTGTTTTCTTTTTTATCTGTGGCAAAATCAATTACGGTTTTGTCCTTGAGAGGAAGCCATAAGCTATCTTTTTTCTGAAATTCAATATAAATAATGATTCGATTCACCAGGTTTATATTAACATCCGGGCTCATGCGCATATTTACAATTTGAACGCCAAAATTTTCCATAGACACCCAAAAATCACCAAAAAAAGTATTTTCTTGCGCTCTTCTGGGTTTGAATTTTAGCTTATAACTCCACTCCCCTTCAATAAAGGTACTATCAAGTATATAATACTCGTAGGTCATTAATCCCGTATTTGAAAAGGGGCTAACAAATTCCTTACCTAAAAGTGTAATATAATTGTCATAAACGGAATACTTATCGTGCATTTTGTTGATGAAATCTACGATAGATGTATTATTAACACCGGAAACTTTTTGAGCTTTTAAAATTTCTTTTTCCTCAGCACCTTTTTTTCCATAAACTTCGGCAATTTTTTCAGCAACATAGGCAGGTAAAAATGGTTTAACGTCAGAAACAGAATCAATATTATCAAATACAAATTGAAGGTCTTTGAAAATTTTCATGTCCTTCATGGAGGGATCAATGTTTGTGAGATCCAATTCTGTTTTGGCATACATTTCATATGCGTATGAATCAAAATTTTTCTTTTCGTTTCTCTTTTTATTTTTATTGATCTGCCTGATTATTTCATTGGCGGGATTTTCACCTGCCAAAACAACAATTTCATTAAGAGTAATAGATTCTGATTTTAAGCGAAAATTAATGGTAATATCAGCCCCGGATCTTTGTAAAACTTTTTTTGAGGTTTTATAGCCAATTGAAATGGCACCGATCGAATCTGCATTTGTCAGGTTGAGGTCAATAGGCAAGGTAAAGTAGCCATCAAAATCAGAGGTCACACCCACGGGAGTTTTTCCATTCAGGAAAACACTGCAAAAAGGTATGGGCTCTTCGGTATCATCATCTATAATTCTACCGGATATAGTAATTTTTTGTGAAAAAAGTCCCTCATTCAGGCATAGCACAAAAATGAAAGAGAACAAAATGCGAACAAAGGCAGTAGAACCTATATTCATAAAAAATTTAGTAGTTAGGATTTTGATATCATTCAAATTTCTAAAAAAAAAAGTGATTGTTTAACATTTAGTTCTTATTTATTTTGAATTTTTGAGGTTGAAATTGAATTATATCTTATTTTCGGAAATGGCAAGAAAGAAAAAAGTATTATTATGGGTATTGCATCGACCTGATCGTTCTCCTTCTCAAAGGTTTAGATTTGAACAATATTTGGATTTTCTTAGATCTCATGGGTATACTTTTCATTATAGATTTCTTATCAGAACGAAAGATGATGCTGTTTTTTATGGCAATGGAAATTATTTGGGGAAAGTTCTGATATTATTGAGAAGCTTATGGATTCGCATTTGGGATCTTATCCGAGCCAGAAATTATGATATGGTTTTGGTACAAAGGGAATCTTTCATGATTGGATCTGCTTATTTTGAAAAGGTATTGGCTAAGAAAATTCCCTTATTATATGATTTTGATGATGCGATCTGGATACCTGCGGTTTCGGAAGGGAATCGAAAATTATCATTTCTAAAAAATTTTGATAAACCACGAGAGATAATTAAAGCAGCACAATTGATTTTTGCGGGGAATAGCTACCTGGCAAATTATGCAAGGCAATACAATTCAAATGTATGGATTGTTCCAACCACTGTTGATACGGATCGTTTTTCAAAAAATGAAAGCAGAAACAAAGAGAAACTGTGCATAGGGTGGACTGGAACCTTCAGTACACTAGCTCATTTTGAAACAGTATTGGACGCATTGTATATAATTCAGGAGAAATATAGGGAGCGAGTTTACTTTAAATTAATTGGGGTTCCTTCTTATCGAAATGACAGATTGGGAATTCAGGGTGTAGCATGGACTTCTGAAACTGAGATTGAAGAATTATCAGCTTTAGATATTGGTTTAATGCCCCTGCCTACTGATGCCTGGACCGAAGGAAAATGTGGATTAAAGGGGCTTACATACATGTCATTGGGAATGGCAACAATTATGTCGCCTGTAGGTGTTAATAAAGAAATTATCAGGGATGGGGAAAATGGTTATTTAGCTGCATCCCAGGAAGAATGGGTTGAAAAAATGAGTTTATTGATAGAGGATGAAAGGCTGAGATTTGAATTAGGGCAGGAAGCCAGAAAAACAGTTTTGGAAAAATATTCAGTTATATCTCAAAGAAACCAATATTTGAGTGCTTTTAATCAGTTGACAGATGGAGAAATATAATCAATTTACAACGGAACTTAGTCAACGAATATGGGAATTATTAGTGACTAAACATTTGATAAAAGTAGTTTTTACGCAGTATAAAGGTAATTTAGACTTGAAGAGCATGTTTCTCAGGCCAGTTGAATTGAAAAAAAAATGGGCCATTCAAGTTACTTTTCGACATAAAACAAAAGATATTTTCAAGAATTATAAGACGAAGGAAGAGCTTTTTGATTTTATCAAGGAATACTTATTGTGTTTTAATCAATTTTTGATTCAAGGCAAAGAGATTCAGGTGGAGGGTTCACTCAAAAAAGGAGAGTGGATGGTACAGGAAAAAAAGGATATAATTGAAAAGGACATATCCTATAGTCATGACCAAAAGAAAAATTATTTGATATCCAGTGAAAAGTCATTTTTATATCATTTGGGAGTTTGTTCAACAGGGGGCCATGTAATACCATCACAACAGGATAAGTTCAAACAAATCAACAAATATGCTGAGATTATGCTCCAAGAGTTATCGCAGTTAACTAAGTTAAAATCGTCTGTAAGTATAGTTGATATGGGTTCTGGTAAAGGATATCTCACTTTTGCTTTACAGGAGATTGCAAGCAGTAATTTCGGGGCAAATGTTCACATTACCGGGATTGAATTGAGGCCAGAACTTGTTACATTTTGCAATGATGTTGTGGAAAAATTAGGAATTAATAATTTGAATTTTCATTCCTTGCCAATTGAAAAATTTGAAGGGCATATGGATGTTTTAATTGCTTTGCATGCTTGTGATACAGCTACAGATTATGCCATTGCCCAAGGAATACGAAAGGAGGCTGATTTAATTGTTGTTGCACCATGTTGTCATAAGCAGGTTAGAAAGCATATGCAGGTACCAGGTTCATTGATGCAGAGTTTATCTCAAGGGATTTTGTTGGAAAGACAAGCAGAATGGTTGACAGATGCAATTCGATCTCTGATTTTGAGATTAAATGGATATAAGACTAAAGTTTTTGAGTTTATATCTGCAGAGCATACGCCTAAAAATGTGATGATCGTAGCTCATAAAGAGAAGCAAACAGAGGAGCAAATCAATAAATCACGCGCAGAAATAAGTTATTTGAAACAAATGTTTGGGTTAGAGAAACATTTTTTGGAAGAATTATTGCCTGATATTTCTTTGTAATTCTTTGTTGGTATCTTTTGGGTCGAGTTTCATTTGTGCATTGACATTATCTAACAATAGCACCATTGCTGTAAAGTAGAAAGGTAGTAAGGGAATTTTGTAACGAGCAAGTGCGCCAAAATTCATGGAGGTAAATCCAACCGCGAAAGCAAATACAATGGCGAAGGTCAGACAAAATATCACAGTTGGATTATTCGCAATGGCCTTGAAAGTTCCCCAAATACCTTTTTTGTAAAAAACAAAAAAAGTAAGAATAAGTGTAAAGAAGGATTCTATAGCAGAAGGTATTACAACTATTTTTCTTGCTTCCCAAAGATAGGGTCTGAATAAGGAAACATTAATCGCCTCAGGCATAACGCGGATCAAACTTCCTAAACTTCCATCCATGGAACTAAGGGTATAACCTGTGCCACCATCCCTTTGGGTAGAGTAGGCAATCCACCATTGTGTTTTTGCAGCTTCAAGGGCAAGATCCTCAATTGAAATATTTTTAGAAATTTGAATCAGTGCAAAGAATCCAAACAAAACACCCCCAATTAAGAGAAAGGGAAGAGAAAGTTGTCGAAGAAATTTATTTTGAATTTTATTTTTATACATTAAACTCAGCCAAAGCGCTACCGCAGGTACGGCAGCGAGAGCAACATAGAACTTAACATTGATAGATAGGAAAATTCCTGTAATCAGGATGAGTATACTCCTAAACAGATTTCTTTTTTTTGGTGCATATAAGGTAAAGTAAACGCCATAAATCAGCATACCTACACCACCCAGCGAGAGGGGATCTTTCATTAAGCCAGTACCCCAGAAACAAAGAGAAGGTACAAATAGAATTGCAATGGCAAGATTTCGGTGTAAATGGGGATACATATCAACAAAAACACGATATAACATCCAGGAACCGCCAAAAGAGATAAGTGTTATACCAAATGAGGCAGCAAGGAATGAACCAAATGTAGGAATACTTAGGATAGAGCCGATCTTGGGTACCAAAGACATCGAATAATTGTTGAAAACAAAATCGAGTGAGATGGCATAATAGGCTTCCTCTGAAAGATTATTTTTCGACTTTAAAATCATTTCAAGCGCAATGTCGGGACCTTTATTATAAAAAGCATCGACAATATCCCTTACGCCGCTGTAATACCAAAATGTATCACCATATCCATAATAATACTGATACATGAGGGCAGTTAGAAAAGCACCAATTAGTTTAGCCACTAGAGCAGGCATAAAATAAGCTTCTAAATTAGTTCCTTTATATCTTTGCTGCTTGATATAATTAAAAGTATAGTATATCAAAATACCTAGCAACAACGCGATAATAAAATCCGTTGGTTCTAAGATTCGGCTCACATAAAGTAAAATCATGCAGGAATTTTTATTTTGAGAACTGACCTGGGCTGGATTGCAATTTGCAAAAGAATTACTACATTGCTATTGTTTCAAAACAAAATTACAAAAATTCAACGCCTAAGAAAATAATGCGACAGAAAATAGGCATTGTTGCCAATACTTCATGGAATTTATACAATTTTAGGTTGCCCTTGATTCAAGAATTGAATCAATTTTATGAGGTTTGCATCATTGCTCCTGAAGATGAATCAACCAACTACTGGAAAACTGAGGGTTATTCATTCATAGCTTTGCATCATTTAAGTAGAAAAGGAAAGAATCCCTGGCAGGATATTCTACTATCAAGAGAATTGTTTAGAATCTTAAAAAGAAATCAAATTCAGTTGGTATTGCTGTATACAATAAAGCCTAATATTTATGGGTCTATTGCTGCTTATTTGGCTCAAGTTCCATGCATATGCACAGTTACCGGCTTGGGATATAGTTTTTTAAATAACAATATCGTCTCGAGGCTTGCGCATTTTTTGTATCGTGCATCATTTCGTTTGTCAGATATGGTAATTTTTCAAAATCAGGATGATAAAGAACTTTTCCTGCAAAAAAAACTGGTTCAACAGTCCAAGGCTTTTATTGTTCGTGGTTCAGGTATTGACTGTAAGCGGTTTGTTATTTCAAATAAGTTAACGCAATCAGAGCCTTTTATTTTTTTATTTGTGGGTAGATTATTATACGACAAAGGGATTATAGAGTTTTTAGAAGCAATCCGCTTGTTTGAATTGGGAAAATGTGAGGCATGGATCGTTGGAGATATAGATAGGGACAATCCCTCAGCGATTTCAGAGGCAAGTTTGCATTCCTATGAAAATGATAGTAGGTTTAAATTTTTTGGACATTGTAATGATGTTGAAAAAATAATGAGGGAGGCTGATGTTGTTGTTTTGCCATCATACAGAGAAGGTCTGCCCCGAGTGATGCTGGAAGCTTTAGCCCTAGCAAAGCCTGTAATTGCAACAGATGTACCCGGTTGTCGGGATACGGTTTTAGACGGGATCAATGGTTTTTTATGTCAGGTAAAGGATAGTGCTGATCTACATTTGAAAATGAAAAAAATGATGGCCTGTACTGAAGAGGAAAGAAGATTGATGGGTATGCAAGGCAGGGCTTTGGCAGAGCGTGAATTTGATGTACCAGTTATCAATTCTTTCTATCTGAGTCATATACAGCAATTCCTTGCTGATTTTTGAATAATCATTGCATTTAAGTGAAAAAGCTGTACTTTTGTTTGAAATCGAACTTATGTTTTATCATTTAGGCAGATATATTATTTTGATCGGCAGTACTTTGTCAAAGCCAGAAAAACTTTCCATGTATTGGAAGGAGACGGCCCGTCAAATGAACGATATTGGTGTTGGATCTCTTTTGATTGTAGCTTTGGTTTCTGTATTTATCGGTGCGGTAACAGCAGTGCAGTTTGCTTATCAGTTGGAGGGTTCTTCGATTCCGCCCTACTATATTGGTTATATTGTACGCGATATTATGATTATAGAATTAGCGCCTACTTTTACATGTTTGGCATTGGCCGGAAAGGTAGGATCGAATATGGCAGCAGAGCTGGGAGGGATGAGACAAAAAGAACAAATTGACGCCTTAGAAGTAATGGGGGTTGATACATCGGCCTATCTGATTTTACCGAAATTATTAGCCGCATTGGTAGTAATACCAATGTTGGTTGTCATGTCAGCTTTTACGGGAATGGCAGGAGGGTATATGGCCTGCGTTTTTGGCAAACTTGTTACAGTTACAGAATTTATGCAGGGATTAAGGTCTTTTTTTGAACCTTATAACATTTTTATGATGCAGGTAAAATCAATAGTTTTTGCTTTTATCCTGACTTCTATTTCTTGTTATCAGGGATATTATGTGAAAGGAGGGAGCATTGAACTCGGTAAAGCGAGTACGGCAGCTGTAGTTTTAAGTAATATTATGATTCTGTTGGCAGATTATATCATAGCATTAATGTTAACCTAAGATGATTAGAGTTGAGCAAATAAAAAGGAGTTTTGGTGATCAACAAGTCTTAAAGGGTATTGACACCATTTTTGAACCAGGAAAGACAAATCTGATCATTGGCAGAAGTGGTGCGGGAAAAACAGTGCTTTTAAAAATTTTGGTTGGTTTAATTGAACCCACTGAAGGAAATGTCTGGTACGGCAACATAAATTTCACCCAATTGACTGTAAAACAAAGAAAAGCAATTCGCACAGAAATGGGAATGCTTTTCCAGGGTTCAGCCCTTTTTGATTCCATGACCGTAGAGGAGAATGTTCGATTTCCTTTAGATATGTTTACTTCTTTTTCAGCAAAGGAAAAGAAAATTACCGTAGATGCAACACTTGAAAGAGTAGGCTTAAAAGGGGCCAACAATAAATATCCTTCCGAAATCAGTGGTGGTATGCAAAAACGCGTAGGCATAGCCAGAGCCATTGTGCTAAAACCTAAATATTTGTTTTGTGATGAGCCTAATTCTGGTTTAGATCCAACAACAGCCTTATTGATTGACGAGCTGATTAAAGATTTAACTGTTGAAAATCAGATGACAACGGTTATCAATACCCACGACATGAATTCTGTTATGGAGATTGGGGATAAAATTAATTTACTCTATTTTGGTGAATTGGAATGGACAGGAAACAGAAAGGAAGTGATTAGCAGTGAAAATGAAATACTAAGAGATTTTATTTTTGCCTCACCCTTTCTAAAAAGATTGAGAGATCAAGCATTGAAGAATTCTTAATTAACATCCTTGTTTTTCTGATTGTCTATAAAATGATTCAATTGAATCTGAGAAGTCATCTCCTCACTTTTTTGCATATCTGCCAAGAGCTTTAAATATTGGATCAACTCTTCCTGATAAGTAGGGTTCAAGCTTTGAAAGGCTGTATAAAATTCTTCTGGGGTCATTGGTTTATTTTTTTTGAAATATTCGGGCCATGATTTTCCAAAAATAAATATTGAATTTCACTAAAATGTAAAATCCAAGCGCAAAAGGACGAAGGAGTATAAAAAATAAATTTTTTCGAAGAGAAATAGCTGGAACATAGGTATTATAAAGGCCATAATGTAAAATGCTTTGAAAATCAATGATTACACGTTCCTCGTTTTTATATTGTTCAAATAATATTTTCACACCTTTCATCAAATAAGAAATCCGAAGCTCCTCAATATTTAGTTTTCTAATGAGAGACCAAATAAATATTTCTAATTCATAATCTGTAAGTCTCAGCTGATTAGAAAATATATGCTGTTGATAATCAGTGGGGAAGAAGTTTTCGAGCTCTGTGTTATTTAGTTTTCCAAAGAATTCATGTTCATGTACAGTTGTGTATTGTTGCAATAATTCATAGAGTGCCCAGCCAAAAGTTCGTTCCTTATCATTTTGAATACAGTGTTGTATGCCAATAACATAGCTGTTTAGCCTTAGTATACGGCTTAATTCAGATTGAACCTGGTTTTCTCTTACTGAGGATAAAAACTGTTCCCCTAGGAAGATAAAGGCATCGAGTGCGTCATTATCAATAGGGTCTTGGTTTTCCTTTAAAACGAAGCCTTGTTTGGCCGTAGTAATTGGATCGGTACAACCAATCAGACAAGCCAAGTGAATTTGTTTGGATAAGGTGGTATGAAGTGATTCGGCATCGGATCCATAAATACCAACGACATATTTATTACCCATTTTTAACTCTTCTTTTAAAAAAGAAATGAGTGGAATTGGGACATGTGGCCAAATATTCATTTTATTTATTTCCTGTACTGCCAAAACCACCTGAAGAACGATCTGTATCGGTGAGGGTTTCTACCGATTCCCAGGTGATTTTTTCATATCGTGCAATAACCATCTGAGCAATTCTTTCTCCAGGTTCAATTTGAATCGGTTCAGGATTTAAATTGATTACAATTATACCAATTTCTCCTCTGTAATCTGCATCTATGGTGCCTGGAGCATTGGGTATGGAAAGACCTTTTTTGAAGGCTGTACCGCTTCTAGGTCTGATTTGCGCTTCAAATCCATCTGGTAATTCAATGAATATTCCTGTCGGTATAATGGCTCTTTCAAAAGCTGCCAAAGTTTTGATTTCTTTCAGATTAGCTCTCAAATCCATACCAGCACTTGCAGGGGTTGCATATTCAGGTAAATTGTAATCAGATTTATTGATAATTTTAACTAGTGTACTCATTGCTTTAGAATTTGCTTGATATAATTTTTATCCCTGTACCAAAATATAAAAACATAGATGAAAAGTAATATTTGAGACCATAAGGTTTGTGATATGTAGCTTGAAAAAAATGATTTGGTTTGGTAATAAAAGAGTGTTAAACAGATCCCTACTGAAAAAATTATACCCATTTTACCATAATTATAAGGCATTGGAAAAAAGTATTGACCCAAGAAAAATGCAGAGAGTAGCATAATACCATAGCAAAATACTGTCGCCCAGGCCGCACCTATATATCCAATTCTGGGAATCAGAATTAAATTGAAAGAAATTGTACAAGCCACACCCAGCAATGAGATAAGTGCACCCCAGTTTGTTTTGTCTGCTAGTTTATACCAAACAGCTACCTGGTAGTATAATCCCAAAAACAGGTTGGAAAGGAGGAGTAGAGGTACAATTTGGAGACCTTGCCTGTAAGGTTCTGCTACAAAATATTGGAACCAATGCAAATTGAACAGGATGAATAAAAAGATAAAAGTAGAAACCAGTGTAAAAAAATAGGTGGAAGAGGCGTAAAAAGAACGATCTTCAGTTTTTGATTTATATTTGAAAAAGAAAGGTTCTGCGGCAAAATTATAGGCCTGTGTCCACAAATTCATAAAAATGGCAATTTTGTAGCATGCGCCATATATACCAACAGACGAGAGTCTTTGATTTAGATCTCCCTCCAGTAAATATTTAAGCATAGTTCTATCCAGTACTTCGTTCGCTACGGCCGCTATTCCTACAATGAGTAATGGAGCGGAGAATTGGAACATTTTTGTCCATAGTGGCCAGGAGAAAATATATTTGTCTTGTCTTCTGTTGAAAATATGAATAAAATAAGGACTCAGACAAAGAAGCGTAAAGAGGTTAGCCAGGAGATTTGCAATGAAAACTTTGCCAATTCCCCCTGTTTTTGAACCCCCAAAAACTTCTAACAAGGAGTGTTTTTCTAAAAAATCTGAACTGACAAAAAACCAAATCAGCCCCAAATAAAGGAGCATATTACTCATTTTGAGCAGAGCAAATGAGAGCGCTTTTCCCTCCAGTCGAAGGCAAGCGAAAGGAATAGACATAAGAGCATCTGTTGCTACAATACATACCAATAAGACTAAGAAATATGAATTATCCTGGTATTCAAGAAAAACGGATAAGGGTTTTTGAAATATAAAAAATAAAAAAACGAGTAGAAGCGTATTGAAAACTATGGTGAGGGAAGCTGTACGATAGCTCAACCAAAGATTTTTTTTGTCTGCACCATATCGGAAGAAGGCCGTTTCCAGTCTGTAGGTAAAGGGAATCATTAGAAAGGCAGCCCAGGAATACAATTCAGACTGAATGCCCATGGCATAAGTGTCGAAATTGTAGGTTAAAAAAGGAGTCAAAAAGATGAAGGAGAGCACCCTTGTTGCTATGCTGCTAATTCCGTAGACAGCTGTATGTTTTGCAAGTTGTTGAATGAGTGCCACAAATAATATGAATACAGATTAGGATGGTAAATATAAATTTTTTCAGTGTAAAAAAGTAAAGCGCCCTTCAGTATTCGGTGAAGGGCGCTTTGCAGGAAGAAAGAACTTATTTGAGAATTGTGGTTTTTATAATTTTCACATCCTCCACAGGCCTGTCTCCATTGGCTGTAGCTACTGTGGCTATTTTGTCAATGATTTCCAAACCCTCTACTACCTCACCGAAAACGGTATATTGTGCATCAAGGAAAGGTGCTCCTCCCAGATTTTTATAACTTTGTTTTTGCTCCTCTGAGAATACAAATCCTTTTGATTCCATCATTTTCAATTCTTCGTCGCTGCACTTTTTTCCATGTACTACATAAAATTGAGATCCGGAACTTCTTCTTTGCGGATTCATTTGATCACCAGTTCTGGCTGCGGACAAAGCCCCTTTTTTATGATAAAACTGAGGTAATATTTCAGCAGGTAGGGTATATCCTGGGCCACCCATACCAAGTTGCTGTCCGGCAGGTGCATTTCTAGAGTTGGGATCACCTCCTTGAATCATAAAATCTTTAATAACCCGATGGAATAGTAAATCGTTGAAGTACCCTTCTTTCGATAATTTGATAAAATTATCACGATGATTAGGTGTTTCGTCGTAAAGTTTTACTTTGATGGTTCCTAAAGAGGTTTGAATTTCAATCATAGTATGTTGTTGTTTTGTTTGTGGAGTTATTTGGGCCTGAAGTCCAGCACTCATAAGTAAGAAGAATAAAATAGAGTGAAACATTGTTTTCATAAAAATAGATTTATTTGTCAAAATTAGAGATTCTCATTGATATATCGGGTAGCCATTTTTTGTAAATAATACTCTTGTTCTTTCAAATCTTTGAAAGGAATGGGTTTCGTTAATTCCCAATGGGGCCAGCTGTCGGCATCCAAACCTTGAAAACTGTAAAAATCCTCATAGCTTAATAACTTACATGTGGCAATATGCATCAGATCTTGTTTTTCTTCCTTGGTAAAATCCTCTTTGATTTGCCCCAGCTCCTGGACGCCAATCAGAAACAGGATGGATTGTAAATCTGGTAAATTTTCTAAATCCAATTGCTCCTTTAATTTATGTCTAATTTCGAGCCAATCGAAATCATTCTGCCAGATATCTGTTGTATCGAATTCTTTATTCATTTACACATGTATTTTTTCTTCCAATTCATTGAGCAAATCTTGTGCCGCTTTCATTGTTCTTATTTCTTCACAATGAAGAATCAGTTGATTTTGATTTTGCTTCAGCATAAAACGGTGATCTGCATGAGATTGAATATATTGTAAAAATCTTTGAAAATAAACGGAAGAAAAATAAGGAGATTCCTGTTTAGATATGAAATAACATTTAAGTTTTTTGTTTTTATAGCTAATTTTTTCAAAACCTAATTTTCTTGCCATCCATCTCAATCTGAGAGCGTCAAACAAGTGTAAAACTTGTTTGGGGACAGGACCGAATCTGTCTGAAATTTCTTGGGAAAAGGCATCGATGGAACTTTCGCTGCTTAGCTCATCTAATTTTTGGTAAAGTTGTAATCTTTCTGCAATATTGGAAACATAGGCATCGGGGATCAACATTTCGTCATCAGTTTCTATAGTAACCTCATGAACAAATTCTTTCTTTTGTTCCAATTCTTCTTTGAAAAGTTCCTTGTAATCCTCTTCTTTTAGTTCTTGAATGGCTTCAGAAAGAATTTTTTGATATGTTTCATATCCCATATTGACAATAAAACCACTTTGTTCTCCACCTAACAGGTTCCCGGCCCCTCTGATATCCAGATCCCGCATGGCAATGTGAATACCACTACCCAATTCAGCAAATTGCTCAATGGTTTGCAATCTTTTTTTTGCATCGGTGGTAAGTGTAGATAAAGGAGGGGATAATAAAAAGCAATAAGCCTTCCGGTTTGATCTACCCACTCTACCTCTCAATTGGTGAAGATCACTCAAACCAAAGTGATGTGCGTCATTGATGAGAATCGTATTGGCATTGGGAATGTCAAGACCGGTCTCGATAATGTTTGTACAAAGTAGAACCTGATGTTCACCTTCTATGAATTCCAGCAATACTTTCTCCAAATCATCAGATTCCATCTGCCCGTGGGCCACGGCAACATCCAGATTGGGTAGGGCTGCCCTCAGAAAGCTAGCCATTTCTTCAAGATTTTGAACCCTATTGTGAATAAAAAAAACTTGCCCGCCTCTCGCTACTTCATTTTCTATGGCTTCGCGTATCAATTCTATATTGAAGGGGCGAATTTCGGTGTGGATGGGTTGTCTGTTGGGCGGTGGAGTATTGATGATAGATAAATCTCGGGCAGCCATGAGAGAAAATTGCAGCGTTCTTGGAATAGGAGTGGCTGTTAGGGTGAGCGTATCCACGTTGACTCTAAAATTTCTTAATTTTTCTTTTGAGCCAACACCAAATTTTTGTTCTTCATCGATAATGAGTAAACCCAAATCCTTGAACTGCATTTTTTGATTTAAAAGGGCATGGGTACCAATGATAATTTCTATTTTTCCTTCAGCCACACGTTTATAAATATCATTTTTTTCCTTGGTGCTTCGAAATCTATTCAGATAATCTACTTGAATATTGAATTCTTTTAATCTGCTGTCAAAGGTTTTAAAATGTTGAAGGGCTAAAATGGTTGTAGGTACGAGAATGGCCACCTGCTTACCACCGCAGATAGCTTTAAAAGCCGCACGAATAGCTATTTCTGTCTTGCCAAATCCGACATCACCACAGATCAAACGATCCATAGGGTAAGGTTTCATCATATCCAGCTTAACCTCTTCTGTAGCCTTGGCCTGATCGGGGGTGTCTTCATAAATGAAAGAGGCTTCAAGTTCGTTTTGGAGGTATCCATCCGGGGGGTAGGCTATACCTTCTGTCGCTCTTCTTTTAGCGTATAATTGTATCAAATCAAAGGCTAATTCCTTAATCTGTTTCTTCGTTTTTCTTTTAATATTTGCCCATGCATTTCCGCCTAATTTATGAACGGATGGAGCAGACCCATCTTTCCCAATGTATTTTGAAATTTTGTGCAGGGATTGAATACTGACATACAAAATATCATTTCCTTCATAAATTAATTTGACAGCCTCTTGTTGTTTTCCCTGCAAATTTATTTTTTCCAATCCGGCATATTTGCCCACACCATGGTCCATATGTGTTACATAATCGCCCGGTTTCAATTCATTGAGCGTTTTCATTTTCAAAACCAGATTCTTATCAAAACCTTGTCTTGTCTTATATTTATGGAATCGGTCAAAAATTTGATGATCAGTATAACAGGCTATTTTTAAATCAAAGTCTATGAATCCTTCATGAATACTTTTGTCAATTGGAGTAAACTGAACCTCAGCCTGTAAATCCTGAAAAATATTATAAAACCTTTCAATTTGCTTTGGATTTTCAGCGAAAATGAAATTTTGCAAACCTTTGATTTCATTCTCTTTCAGGTCTTTTATGAGCAGCTCAAAATTTTTATTGAAATTGGGTTGAACTGCGTTGTGAAAGGTTATGGTTTTTATTTCTGAAAATAAGGAATTTTGACCCAGGTCAATCAAGGTTCTGGTACCAAGCAGTGATAGGATATCGCTGGATTGAACAAAGGCAGCTTCTTCATGAAATTTTTTTTCTTCTTCCCACTCAAAAGAATTTTGCGAAATGATTTTATCAGCATAGTTTTTTACTGAATCATGGCATTGATTTATTTGATGAAAGAATTCATCTACATGTTCAAAGCAAAAACAGGTTTGAGCGGGTAGTATGGAAAAAAGATCTGTTTTTTGTTCCTTATTGAATTGCGTGTTTACGTTGGGTACAATCGTAACAAAAGATATTTTTTTAATGGATCTCTGTGTGGCAGGATCAAAGGTGCGAATACTTTCAACTTCATCATCAAAAAGCTCTACCCGGTAGGGAAATTCATTGCCATAAGAAAATATGTCCACTATACCCCCTCTTATTGAAAACTGACCTGGCTCATAGACAAAATCAGAAAATTCAAATCCATAGTCTACTAACACTTCCACCAAAAATTTAGTGTCGAGTTTTTCTGTAACTTGAATTTTAATAGCTGTTTTTTCTAAATTCTGAGGGGCTACAACCTGTTCAAAAAGGGCTTCCGGGTAAGAAACTATAAAGGGAGCCACCTTGGGTCTTGAAATTAAAGTACTCACCAATTCAGTTCTTTGTAAAACCTGATTTTTATCTAATTTATCGTATGTTTTGACACGTTTGAAGGAGTCGGGAAAAAAAAGTATTTCGTGATGGGGTAAGAAGGTGGCTAGATCTTGGTGAATAAAAGCAGCTTCTTCCTTGTCTTGGGCTACATACACGAAGGTTCTATCGTTTTTTTGATAGAGTTCCAGTAAAAGGAAGGAAAGTGATGAACCTAAAACCCCTTGCAATTGAATTTTTTGGCCTTGGATTTGAGTTGCCTGGTTCAATTCCAGGACTTTTTCTGCCTTCTCGTAAACTTGAAATAAATTTTTTTCGTTCATAACGCAAAGATAAACATTGGCGCCGATTCAATGAGTGAAAAGTAAAAATACCTAATTTATAAGAATAGGTTTTTTGCTTAAGAAGGATTGAAGGCACTAGTGTAACTTTGTTATATGAAAAAAGTTCATCAGATAGTGTAGTTAAACACTGTGGTACACATAGTTAGTTAGTTAGGTTAAATTTTGGTAGAAATAAAAGAGTCATGAATTTCCCTTCATGGCTTTTTTAGTTTTTTAGGCAACGACAGGCATTTTGGTTCAGCATAGGATGATGAGCAAAAAATAATTCATTACTGTTATATGAAAGGATGGCATATTTTGCCTGACTGGCATCAGCTGCCTCATTTGACCAAAGTATGCCATATTCTCCCAGCCCTCTGAATTCACTCATTTGATTTTCATTGATGAAATTTCCTGAAGGAAAAAGATTAAATCCAAAGCTGTTTCTTCCATCATTTACATAAAGCCAACCCGTTTTGGATTTTAATTTCTTTCCAATAGTATAAAATTCATTTCCCAGATAGTTTGACAAGATTTGAAAATCCTGAATGGAAGGCATGCGGTATCCTGCCGGGCAAACAATACTCTGTTCAGACCAAGGGTACAATTTTCCATAAATTTGATCTGGATTCTGAGAATTTTCTCTCGAGAGAGGTGTTTGAAACCTCATATTTTCAGCCATCCAGGTTTGTTGACCTATCTGAGTAAGGAGATATCTGTTTCCATCCCTCGTATCAAGGAGGTATGCAGCCTCGGCTTCAAAAATGATGTCTCTGTCCAATTGTTTTACCCATGCCTGGACATAGTGTTTCCCGGTATCATTGCCAAAGGTCCAATTTGCCTGGGCGATACCTTCGCTATTTGTTTTTACAAGGAGTTCAAGGGTGCCACCGGTAAAAAAACCTGTTCCAGTTTTGATTAAAAATCGGACCTCAATATTCTCTACTGGTTCTGATTTGTGATTTAAAACTCTAATGGCGAGGGGTTCTTCAAGTTGAGCATTCATCGCAGCTTGCTGCAGGTTACCAAAGATTTCAACATCTGTAGGAATATATTTTTGACAGGAACATAGCAAAGTGCATAAAGTCAACAGGATGTAGAAAAATTTCATAACGGTACTTATTTTTTTAAAAATACAAATTTATTCGCAAAGGATTAAATTTTCTTAAAATCAGCTTAAATGCTGACATTTTGTCATAGCTCCAAAAACTAATTTGTATATTTGCATTGCAAAAAAAGAAATGAATATGGCTTTATACGATGACAATCCAACCATCAATAATCAAAAGGAAATGGTGGAGGAGCAAAGACAGGGGGATGTTTTCTTTAAAGAACAGATGATCAGAAAGCAAGGGGAACATGCCAGAAAATTTTACATAGAAAGTTATGGCTGTCAGATGAATTTTAGTGATAGCGAGATTGTGGCGTCGATACTTTCAGATCTTTCCTATGAACCAACGAGAGATATGGAGCAAGCGGATTTGATCTTGGTAAATACCTGTTCGATACGAGAAAAAGCAGAAGAGACTGTGAGAAAAAGGTTGAGGGTGTTTGATCAACTTAAACTAAAGAATAAATCTTTGTTGATAGGTGTTTTGGGCTGTATGGCAGAGCGGATGAAAGCCAGTTTGCTGGAAGAAGAAAAATTAGTTGACATGGTTTTGGGTCCCGACGCCTACCGTGATTTACCCCAATTGATTGCCAATGCAACGGATGGAGATAAGGGTATTAATGTTTTCTTGTCACGGGAAGAGACTTATTCGGATATCAGCCCTGTTCGTTTGGATGAAAATGGAGTCTCAGCTTTCGTTACTATAATGAGGGGATGTGACAATATGTGTTCTTTTTGTGTTGTGCCTTTTACCAGGGGACGTGAGCGGAGTAGGGATCTTTTCAGTATTTTATCAGAATGTAATGATTTGTTTGATAAAGGATACAGAGAGGTTACGCTTTTAGGTCAGAATGTAGACAGCTACAAATGGGTCAACCCAGAAGATGAAAGTACAATAGATTTTGCTGATCTATTACAGGCAGTAGCGGAACTTCATCCAGATTTGAGAATTCGATTTTCTACTTCACATCCTAAGGATATTTCAGATAAGGTACTTCATACAATGGCGACCTATGAAAATATTTGTAAATATATTCATCTACCTGTTCAATCGGGAAGTTCAGCAATTTTGAAAAAAATGAACCGAACCTACGATCGGGCTTGGTATATGAACAAAATAGATCGGATAAAAGAAATATTACCCGATTGTGCCATTTCTTCAGATATCATTTGCGGATTTTGTACAGAAACGGAAAAAGATCACCAGGATACCTTGTCTATCATGGAATATAGTGACTATTCCATGTCCTATATGTTTTTCTATTCAGAAAGGCCGGGTACGCTGGCTGCGAGAAAGTATGAGGATGATATACCTGAAGAAATCAAGAAAAAAAGATTAGAAGAGGTAATTCGTCTTCAAAATCAGATTTCTTATCAACATAATCTGAGAGATATTGGCAAAGTATATAAGGTTTTGGTAGAAAAAAAGTCAAAGAGAAGTGAGGATGAATTTGCAGGTAGAAATTCACAGAATAAGATGATTGTTTTTCCCAAGGGTCAGGCTGAAATAGGTAAATATGTTTGGGTAAGGGTAGATCAATGTACCCAGGCCACATTAAGAGGTGAAATTGTAGATTATATCTAACAACCTTTTTTCAACCTTTGGCATCTTAGTATCAAACAAAAATTATGAATTATGAAGAGGATTTTAATTTTGCTATTTGTTACCCTTACCTGCTTATCAGTTGTTCATGCTCAAGGTGTTTTAAAAACAGAGTCAGTATCAATTTTTAAGAATGCGACAGCTTTTTTTGTAAAATCAGGACAAGTAAATACGAAAGATAAAAAATGGGAAATTTTAGGAGATACCATCCCAAAGGCATTGCAGGGCAGTTTATGGTTTTCGTCTCCAATTAATGAATTGCTCATGGTAAAAAGCTTTCAACAGGATCGGGAGATTCAAACTATGGCCTATCAATTCAGCGATTTATGTTTGGCCAATGATGGGAAAAGAATAAGAATTCTTTTTTCCGGAGATAGTAGTTGGGTCGAAGGAAAGATAAAAGTACTACAAATCCCTGCCACTGTTGGGAATATACCAGCTCAAAAAAATAATTCAATTGTTGCTTTGATTCAAAACAATGGAACTACGGCTTTGTATACCGTGCAGCAAATCAATGCATTGAAGCGTATTGAATTTATAGATTTCCCCAACATTACCAACAGTTCGATTAGTAAATTGCCCGTCCTGCAAACTATTTTTAGCAGTTCAAAAGAGAAACAGCCCCTTCAAATGATGTATCTTTCTCAAGGATTGAGTTGGATTCCCGATTATTTGATAGAGTTAGTATCTGAAGATAAGGCGGTATTAAAGCTAAGAACAACCGTTTTGAATCAATCGGAGGATTTTGAAACAAACAAATTAAATTTAGTAGCTGGTGTACCTAACTTTAGGTATGCGACGCAAATAGCAGATTTTTTACAATTTATAAGTCCAGGGAATTTTCAACCAAGATCACAGGCCTATTCAAATGCAAGATATCAAAATTTTAGTAGTCCGATGGAATCAAAAGTTGATGCAGCTTATGCCGATGATTACGATGCATCTCCCTTGGTTGCGCCTGCAGAAGGGAATGAGGTGGAAGATTTATTTTATTATAGTTTGGATCAAATTTCTTTGAAGAAAGGAGAAAATGCCCTCTTGGATATTTTTTCAGCTGAGGTACCCATTGAGCATGTATATGAATTAGTTATGGCTCAAAATCAACCTGTTTACAATAGCAGCTATAGTTTTGAAGAACAAAAATTACCCGTAGTGCATACTTTAAAGTTGACTAATACAACAGATTATGTCTGGACTTCGGCAGCTGCCTTTGTTGTAAAAAATGATAATAAAAAATGGTCGCCTGTGAGCCAGGATCTGTTAAAATATACTGCCAAGAAGGAATCTGTTAATTTAAAATTGACAGAGGCTCCGGAGGTATCTGTTAAATTTAATGAAAAGGAAATTTCCCGAAAGGTAAATGAAAAGTCCATTAAAGAAAATCAAAACAATCGTTTCAGGTATTATGATCTGGTTACCATTGAAGCGGAAGTGGAAGTGCATAATTTTAAGAATAAAGAGATTCGATTGGATTTGAAAAGGCCTGTTATCGGGAAATTATTGGAATCCAATGAGGTATGGAAATTACAACCCAGGATGCAGGCATATGATAGTTATAATTCCTACACAGATGTATTGTGGGAAACTAAAATAAAAGCTGGGGAGAAGAAGAAAATTACTTGTAAGTATGAGTTTTATGTGGTGCATTACTAAACAAATTTTTTAATGGATATTCAAAATGTAAAACAGCGATTTGGAATTATTGGTTATTCCAATTTATTAGACCAAGCTTTGAAGTCTGCTGTGCAGGTAGCACAAACTGATTTATCTGTTTTAATTACTGGAGAAAGTGGGGTAGGGAAGGAATCTTTTTCAAAGATTATTCATTCTCTTTCTGCCAGAAAACATAATCATTTTATTGCGATTAACTGTGGGGCAATACCAGAAAGTACCATTAATTCAGAGTTGTTTGGACATACCAAAGGCGCTTTCACCGGTGCACAAGGAGATCGGAAAGGATATTTTGAAACAGTGAATGGGGGTACTATTTTTTTGGATGAAATAGGAGAAATGCCCTTGGAAACCCAGACGTTCCTATTAAGGGTTTTGGAACAGGGGGAATTTGTAAAAGTTGGCTCTTCTGTGGTTGAGAAAACAGATGTTCGCGTTGTGGCAGCTACGAACGTCAATTTAATGGATAAAATTAAACAAGGCAAATTCAGAGAAGATTTGTACTACAGACTTAGTACTGTTTTGATTGATGTTCCTCCACTAAGAAAAAGAGGCGATGATGTTTTGTTGCTCTTTCGTAAATTTACAACAGAGTTTGCAGAGCAGTATAAAACAACTAATGTCAGGTTAGATGAACAAGCTCAGGATGTATTGAAAACCTATGCCTGGCCTGGAAACATCAGAGAGTTGAGAAATATAGCCAAAAGAGTTGCCTTGTTTTCGGAAGAAAAATTTGTAACTGCAACGGATTTAGCACATTATTTACCACAGGACAGGTCTGATTTTTTACCCGTTTCTGCTGGAAACTATAATAGTAATTCTACTGAAAATCCTTACGGAGCAGGTTTTTATGAGAGAGAAATTATTTTTAAGTTCTTGTATGAAATGAAAAAAGATCTTTCGGATGTAAAGGCTTTGATTTCAGAATTAGCTTCAACAAATAATTTACAAATGCCTGGTTCCATAAATTTTGAATCAGTTAATACAACCATTTCCAATACTTTTACTGCAGATAAAAATGAGCATGTGGTCCCAAGTCAACCCTTGATTATCAATTCTCAGGATATTAAGAATAATCTTGGAAAAACCCAGTTGCTAAGTGATATTGAAGAAATTGAAGAAACGCTTTCCATGGATGAGATGGAAAGAGAACTTATTGAAAAAGCTCTGAAAAAGAATAAAGGAAAGAGAAAAGAGGCAGCCAAGGAATTGGGAATTTCAGAAAGAACCTTATATCGAAAAATTAAATTATACGATTTAGAAGATTAAATATGTCTAAAATTCAAAAATCTGAGGAAACCTGGCGCAAAGAACTTTCTGAAGAAGCTTACTACGTACTCCGGCAAAGAGGAACGGAAAGACCATTTACCGGACAGTATTATTTACATGAGGCAATAGGAACCTATCATTGCAGGGCTTGTTCACAAGCACTTTTTGATTCTTCCCATAAATATCACTCAGGTTGCGGGTGGCCAAGTTTTTGGTCTGAATTGGATTCAGCACAAATTCTAAAAAAGCCAGACTATACTCATGGTATGTCGCGCATAGAGTTGTGTTGTTCTCAATGTGACAGTCACCTGGGGCATATCTTTACGGATGGTCCTGCTCCTTCCGGCTTACGCTATTGTATTAATTCCATTTGTTTAGAATTCCAACCAAAAGAAAATGAGATTTAATGAAAAGTTTCACAATATAGAAAACCTAGAGGATAAGTTAATTTTGATCACCGGAGGTGCAGGATTCATTGGATCTCATTTGGTGGGGTATTTGATTCAGAATGGCGCGAGAGTAAGGGTTTTAGATAATCTTTCTACTGGATTTATTGAAAATTTGAAAGCTTTTGAAAACCATAAAAGCTTTGAATTGATTACTGGAGATATCTGCTCTTTAGATGATTGCTTGCTAGCCTGCGAAGGTGTTGACGCTATTTCCCACCAGGCTGCCTTAGGTTCAGTGCCCAGATCAATTGACAGGCCAGACCTTACCACTCTAAATAACATAACGGGATTCGTGAATATGGTACAGGCTGCAAAAGTTAAAGGTGTAGGAAGGATCGTTTACGCCTCCTCTTCTTCAGTTTATGGAGATGATACTTCGCTTCCGAAAGTTGAGCATAAAATAGGAAATCCAATGTCGCCATACGCAGTAAGTAAATGGACGAATGAAGTTTTGGCACAGAATTTTTCGCGTATCTATCCTATTGATTTTGTCGGACTCAGATATTTTAACGTGTTTGGTCCTCATCAAAGTCCACAGGGGGCCTATGCAGCTGTGATTCCTCTTTTTATTAAAGCTTGCCTGGAGGGATCAGAGTTATTTATTAATGGCGATGGAAGTCAAACGAGGGATTTTACTTTTGTCGAGAATGTAGTACAATGTAATATCAAAGCATTGTTCACAGAGAGCAAGCAGGCTTTAAATCAGGTTTATAATGTCGGTTGTGGCGGACGTTTTTCTGTGAATGATTTATTCAAAATAATAAAAAGGGAGACAGCTTCCAAAGTAGAGCCGGTGTACAGAGAAAAAAGATCTGGAGATGTGATGGATTCTCAAGCTGATTTTTCAAAAGCGGTTCAATTATTAGGGTATAATCCGAAGATTCATTTTGAGGAAGGAATTCAGATCACTATCAGTGAAACAAAAAAAGAGGCTTAGGGCCTCTTTTTTTGTTTTATTTGATGTTCGACAACTTATTTTGTAGCTTCTTTGGCACTAAATAAACTTGCACTGAAATAGTCTCTGTTCATACGGGCAATATTTTCAAGACTAATTCCTTTCGGGCATTCAGCCTCGCATGCACCAACATTAGAGCAAAGTCCAAAGCCTTCCTTATCCATTTGGCTAATCATATTGAGTACCCTTTGATTTGATTCTGGTTTACCCTGGGGTAGCAGACCTAAATGGGATACTTTAGCAGAGGTGAAAAGCATAGCAGAGGCATTAGGGCAAGCGGCAACGCAGGCACCACATCCGATACAGGCTGCAGCTTCGAAGGCTTCTTTAGCTACAGTTGTCTCGATAGGAATTGCATTTCCGTCAGGTGTTCCTCCTGTATTGGCAGATATGTATCCACCTGCTTGTATGATACGGTCAAAGGAGCTTCTGTCCACTACCAGATCTTTGATGACTGGAAAAGCTTTTGCTCTGTAAGGCTCGATATAAATACTTTCTCCGTCTTGGAAATGTCTCATATGTAATTGGCAAGTAGTAGTTCCTTGCATAGGTCCGTGCGGGCGACCATTAATTACAAGAGAGCAAGCGCCACAAATACCTTCTCTGCAATCGTGCTCAAAAGCTACAGGTTCTTTTTTTTGCTGAATCAGTTGTTCATTTAATACATCCAACATTTCAAGGAAAGACATGTGGGTATTAATTTTCACTGTATGTGTCTCAAAATTACCTGTTTTGTTCGGACCTTTTTGTCTCCAAACTTTTAAATGTAAGGTGATTTCCTCGTGAGCCATATCTTTATTTTTTAATTGTTTCAGTTAATTATTTATAATTTCTGGTAGCGATTTTAATGTATTCATAGGCCAAATCTTCTTTGTGAAGTACAGGATTGCCATCCATACCTTGATATTCCCATGCAGCAACATAAGAGTAGGAAGCGTCATCTCTTTTGGTTTCGCCACCCTCTTCCTGATATTCTTCTCTGAAATGACCGCCACAAGACTCATTTCTATTGAGTGCGTCAACGATCATTAATTCGCCTAGTTCCAAAAAATCAGCTACCCTGAGGGCTTTTTCCAGTTCTGGATTAAATTCATCAGCTGTTCCGGGAACATATACATTTTGATAGAATTCTGTTCTTAAGGCTCTAACTTTTTGTAAGGCGGTTGTAAGTCCTTCTTGGGTACGTGCCATACCACAGTATTCCCACATAATTTTCACACCTAATTCTCTGTGGAAAGATTCTACGGATCTGTTTCCTTTGATTGACAAGAGTTGATTGATTCTGGACTCAACAGCTTTTTGTGCAGCATCAAACTCAGGAGTGTTCGTGTTTATGGTAGGGGTGCTGATTTCATTTGACAAAAAAGTACCTATGGTATAAGGTATAATAAAATATCCGTCTGCCAGACCTTGCATTAGTGCAGAAGCACCTAGTCTGTTGGCTCCGTGGTCAGAGAAATTGGCTTCTCCCAGGGCGAAAAGTCCGGGTACAGAAGTTTCTAGATTGTAATCAACCCAAAGGCCACCCATAGTGTAATGAATGGCAGGATAAATTCTCATGGGTGTTTCATATGGATTTTCGCCCGTGATTTTTTCATACATCTCGAACAGGTTGCCGTATTTGTTTTCAACAACTTCTTTTCCCCATTTTTTAATTTGTTCGATGCTTGCATTTTCCTGACCTTTTGAAACGGCTACGGAACGACCGTAACGCATCAAATTTGAAGAGAAATCCAGATAAACGGCAAGACCGGTACTTCCAACACCTCTATTTTCATCGCAAATGTATTTGGCCGCTCTGGAAGCTACGTCTCTAGGCACCAGATTTCCAAAAGCAGGGTATATTCTTTCCAGATAATAGTCTCTGTCTTCTTCCTTAATTTCTGTAGGTTTTTTCTTGCCGGTTCTCAATGCATCTACGTCCTCCATGTGTTTGGGAACCCAAACCCTTCCGTCATTTCTTAAAGATTCAGACATTAATGTTAATTTGGACTGATAATCACCGGAAACAGGAATACAGGTGGGGTGTATTTGGCAAAAGCAAGGATTTGCAAAAAATGCTCCTTTTCTATGGGCCTGCCATGCTGCTGAAACATTAGAACCCATTGCATTGGTTGAAAGGTAATAAACATTTCCATAACCACCTGTTGCTAAAACAACTGCATGAGCGCCATGTCTTTCCAGTGCACCGGTTCTTAAATTTCTGGCAATGATACCTCTGGCCTTACCATCAATCAGCACCAGATCCAACATTTCATGTCTGTTGAACATACGTACATTTCCCAGGGAAATTTGTCTGGAAAGTGCACTGTAGGCACCAATCAATAGCTGTTGACCCGTTTGTCCTGCTGCATAAAAAGTTCTTTGAACCTGTGTACCTCCGAAGGATCTGGTATCAAGCATTCCACCATATTCTCTGGCAAAAGGCACACCTTGTGCAACGCACTGGTCGATGATATCAACGGAAACCTCAGCCAAGCGATACACATTGGCTTCTCTTGCTCTGTAATCGCCTCCTTTGATTGTATCATAGAACAGGCGGTAGACACTGTCACCGTCATTTCTGTAATTTTTAGCTGCGTTGATACCACCCTGAGCGGCGATAGAATGCGCTCTTCTTGGGCTGTCGTGGAAGGTAAAACATTTCACACGATATCCAAGTTCACCTAAAGTGGCTGCAGCTGAAGCACCAGCCAAACCTGTGCCAACTACAATTACTTCCAAACGGAGTTTATTGTGAGGTGCAACAAGTGGCATAGTTGATCTGTATTTCACCCATTTTTCAGCCAATGGGCCAGCAGGAATTTTAGCATCTAATTTTTTCATAACCGAAGGAGATGATTATAATTTTTATCTTGAAATAATAATTAACCGTTGATGTGCATGATATAAAAGTAAATAGGCATACTTGCGAATCCCAATGGAACCAGAATAGCATAGAGCCAGCCTATTGTTTTTATCAAGGGCGAATACTTTTTGTGGTTGATTCCCATAGTTTGGAAAGCACTTTGAAATCCGTGAATCAGGTGCAATGAAAGAGCTACGAGACCTAAAAGGTAGGTGATTACAACCCATTCCTGTGCAAAGGCAAGTTTTACTTCATCAAATAGGGTGGTGCCCTCAGGTAATCCTATAATTTTTGCCTTGAGCCAGAATTGTCCCATGTGAAGTAGGAGGAAAGCCAATATGAGTATACCGAGTGCTATCATGTTTCTCGAAGCTACTTTTGCCTCTGTTGGGGAAATTTCTTTTCCATAATACCTTTTACCAGAGCCCACAGCAGATTTGTTGGACAATGCGATGAGAATTCCTTGCACGGCATGGAGCAATATGAAAAAATACAATCCGTAGGAAACAGTTTTGATTAATGGATTATGTGCCATGAATTCCGCATATTCGTTGAATTTGTGACCATCGCTGTCGGCGAATAATTTCAGGTTGCCTATCATGTGCACAATGAGAAAGATGCAGAGAAAAAGACCTGTCAAACTCATAATAAGTTTTCTTCCCAAAGAAGAGGTAAGGAAATTAACAAACCAATTCATAATTCGATGTTGTCGTTTGAATAATAATATTGTTTAACAATTTGATGAGAAGTTTTGTTGAAAAAACTTTCACGCAAATTTATACAGATTTAACTGAATAATGGAAGTATTTCTGTCATTTCCTGATGTATAATTTTATTTAGAATAATTCTATATTTGTAAGGCAAATCGACTGTTGGCTGCTTCATCGCTTTAGGAATAAAGAGGAAAGTCCGAACAACGCAGAGCGCTGCGCCACCTAACGGGTGGGATTCCTTTGGAATACGGAAAGTGTCACAGAAAAGTACCGCCTTATGAAGATAGGGTAAGGGTGAAAATGTGTGGTAAGAGCGCACAATTTTTTAAGGCAACTTAAAGAATGGATAAACCCCGCGGGTTGAAATGCCATGTATACCGACAACCTGTTAAGGTTAGGATTGCTCGTCTGAAGTCGGAGGGTAGGCAGCTACAATTATTGAGTGATCAATAATGAAGATAAATGATGAAGACCTAAAGGCAGATAGGTACAGAATTCGGCTTACAGGCCAACAGTCGTAATTAAAGTTTTGATTTTGTTTTTTATTTTAAAAATTCTCTTTATCTTTGCAAACCTTATTAGACGAAAATCATTTATTATAAATCGTAAAGTATTCATTTTCACATGGCTAATCACAAATCTGCTAAAAAACGTATTCGTCAGACATTAAAAAGACGCCTTCACAACCGTTTTTATAAGAAATCAACCCGTTCTGCAATCAAAAGATTAAGAACATTAAAAGAGAAAGAAGATGCAAACCAATTTTTACCAAAGGTTGTATCTATGATTGACAAGTTGGCAAAGAAAGGTCAATTTCATAAGAACAAAGCAGCAAACTTGAAAAGCAAATTGACAAAATACGTCAATACGCTTTAAAATAATTTAATATATTTGCAATACATCTGCTTCAAATTGATGCAGATGTATTTTTTTTGTATTATTTTTTGCATCTATGCTTGAAGCGCTCAAGAGTTCACGATTTTTATTTGTAATTCCTGATAAACCAAAGAAAACCTCGCAAAAGTTTTACTGGGATCTAGCAGATTATGGCACCAACGAATTGGGCTTGGAGGTTTATCTGATAGATGTGAAATGGAAAAAACATCATTCTCTTTTGGAATGTATGTTGGAAGCCACACAAAAAATACATGAAATTGTAGAAGAATTAAGGCCCACAGAGATATTTTTTACGGGAAAGGGAATTGGAGCCCTGTTGGCTTGTCAACTTGGTTACATGTACCAATGTGATGGTATGCTATTGGATAGAATGCCTCCTTTGTTTGAAGAAGAATTATCCAAATTTAGTTGGATGTTTAAGTGGAAATCCAGGGCAAAAGCCTATCATTATATAAACAGACCCTCCTATCCAAAGTTTCAAATTAAGAGTCCTAGCTATTTTCTTTACAAGGAGAATCAAAAGAAAATGGTAGAAAAAGTCAAACCTATTCGGGATAAAATTTTTCAAAAAAAGGATTATCACTTTTTTCAGAAGAAGGGTATTTTTAAAGAAAAAGAATCTATTTGGGAAACTTATCAGATGGTACTAAAAAAATTAACGGGAGCTTGATTGGCTCCCGTTATTTTATGATTAAAACCAAGCGGCTCCAGCAATTCTGAAAGGCCAAGGAATTGAAATTAAAATCAATAATAATCCCAATCCATAGTAAAATAATACAGCTTTTTGTCCCAATTCTGGTGAACTTGCTCTTTTAAACTTACTGTACCCGATGGTTATTAACACTATAGCAATCAACATCAAACTGATATGCTCCATTGCATAAAATCTGGTAACTGTTTCTTTCATAAAACCAGGATTGAAATGCACTTTAGGGCTGATAAAGTACAAAATGAATCCAAAAACTAACTGTAAATGAGTAAAAATTAATCCCAAAAGAACGGGCATTTTATCCGATTTAGAAGCTGTAGTCTGATTCTTTTTGGAAAAAGCGTTTGCAATCGCCCAAATCAAAAATACCAAAACCAGCCATCTTAATCCTGAATGAGCATGTAATAAACCTCCGTACATAATAATCGTATTTAAATAGGTTAAAAAATTATTTTCTTAAAGATTTGACGTAAGCGACCAAAGAATCTACTTCTGAAATTTTTAATCTGTTTTCAAAAGAGGGCATGCCCATTTGCAAGCTTCCTTTTAAAATTATTTGCTTGATTTCTGATTCAGTTATTGTTGATTTTTGCAAATTCTTGGCATTTTTAATACTTGGAATGCCTTCTGTTCCATGACAAATGCTACATTCCTTGTCATATAAATGCTTACTATTTATTTCCTTGGAAGCAGATTTATTTTGACAAGAGAAAAACAAAAAGCTTAGAAAACAAAGAATTAGAGAAAATCTCAATAACATATGAATTAGACTAAAGGGTATTGGAAGCTTCAATCACTTAAAAGTAAGTTTAAAATTACAAAATTAGAGAGTATTTGTTATTTTTGTTATTCTATATTTCCCTATAACCCTTCGAAAAATACTCCAGATGAGCACAATAAAGGTAATGTTGGTGGATGATCACAAATTGATTCGTGAAGGTCTGAAAGCACATTTTAGAAATGACAACAGATTTGAGATTGTCTGTGAGGCTTCCAATGGGGAAGAAGCAATGGAAATGTTAAAAAATACTTCCGTAGATATCGTTTTAATGGATATCAACATGGATGTGATGGATGGAATTGAATGTACAACAGAAATTGTAAAAATTTACCCCCAGGTAAAAGTTTTGGCCTTAACCATGTTAGCTGAAAATCAGCATATCAAACAAATGTTAAAAGCTGGTGCAGTGGGTTATCTTTTGAAAAATTCATCCGAGGAGGAAATTAAGCAAGGCATTATCTCTGTAAATAGCGGACTTCCCTTTTACAGCCCGGAAGTTTTACAAACGGTAATGAACAGTTTAGCCGTTCCCCTGGCACCTAAGAAGAAGAAATCCAAATTTGATATCTCAATTACACTCAGTGAAAGAGAGAAAGAAGTGTTGGTATTGGTGATCAAGGAATTTTCAAATCAAGAAATAGCAGATCAGCTATATATTTCCAAAAGAACGGTAGATGCCCATAAGAGAAATTTACTGGAAAAAACCGGTGCAAAAAATGTAGCGGGTTTGGTTATTTATGCTTTAAATCACAATATTATAGACGGGAACGACCTGTAAATAATCATTCCCTGTCCTTTATATTTTTTGAAATCCTTTATATTTTCTGTACCTGCCACTTTCTATTCCCAATTGATATTGTCCGACATTCAAGGTTGTTAAATCCAATTGTAGAATAGCATTATTCTGATTAGGTAAAAACACAATGATTCTACCCAAGGGATCTGTTACAGTCAAATGATATGATTTTTCTGCAATGTGTTGGGGAATTTGAACTTCAAGAAAAGATTGCATAGGATTAGGCCCAATTGAAAATGATTCTGCCTCTTCCTCATGAATGGAGGAGGCTGTACCAACTGTACTATTGTGAATGACATAACATCCTCTTGAATCGCTCACACTGATTTGATAAGAGCCAGCAGCCAACTGTGTTTGTAAGGAGGTAGAATCTGCCAAACCCGTACTTAGCCAATTGTAATTGAGATTTCCGACAGCATTGTTGGTAAATATTTGAATTTGACCATCGTTGAGACCAGAAGAGGTTGCGGCTGTTGTGGAATCTGTTACGGTTATACCACCTGAAAAATCAGCAAAAGAATTGAAAAAGAAAAACCCTTGCACAAAGCATAGCTGGGCACAGCCACTGTGGGTAAAGGCCCCAACGTTGATTGCATTGACATGTGTAGCACCTAAGGCATGCATAGTATCTCTCGCAATCAAAGAATTTTGGTAAAATACCTGTTCATCCTGTGTGCAGTAATACATGTGTAAAGGGGCTGTGGGTCGCCAGTTGTGCAGATCATTATCTCTTAAAATATTTCTAAAAAAATGGTTGGGATCATTTTTAAAGTCATCTAAAAGTACAGGATCCAGGATGAGATTTGGCGTATCGGGTAGCCTGTTATTAATATATCCAGTACTTCTGATTCCATTAAAATAAAGGGGTAAAAGGGAATCATAGGGATGTATGAAAATATCGGAAAGATTGTTGTAAAGATTTCCATAAGCTGCCTGTTGACCCATGATGACATAAGGTAAGTAGGCGGGTGTAGCATAACTTGTATCTTTTACAATAGTCTCGGCCTGTATACCAGAAACATTGTAGGGACCGGACATGGGGGCGCAAGCTGTAACTGTAAACTCGCTGGACAGGTTGGTCTCAATTTCTTTGAAGGTTGCCATTGTGGCATGCGCTCCCTGAGAATAGCCAAATAAAAAAAGTTGTTGATTTAAATTAAATCCGATAGAATCTGTTAGTTCTTTTGCTGACCTGAGTAAGTCTATTGTTGCAGAGGCCTCCGTTCGTGCATTGATATAGGGATGAAAACCAGAAGAGCTTCCCAGACCCAGATAATCGGGCATACAAACAATAGCACCTTTGGAAGAACAGGCAATCAGGCCAACCTTAAACTCGTCACCTGCCCGATTTGAAGGAACAGATGTTTTTATGGTTTGTGTTCCATGTTGATAGCTGAATAGCGGCATAGGACAGCTAACCCCGGTAGGTACAGCAAGTGCTCCACTTGCAGTTGTGGACCCATTGCCTAAAGCATTACTTGTATTGTAAATGACACGATAGTAATCCACCTCAAAACTAGGTGAAAAAAAAGTAGAGGCACCGGTTGCTCCTAAAATACTATTAATTTCTGCTATAGTGTAGTGGTGAATGAGCTGGTATTGAACCACTCTGTTTTGAGCACTGACAAATTGATAACTCAAGATGAAAATAAAAAGTAGTAATTTTTTCATGATATAAAATAGGTTTGATACTTAAAGCTAAATACATTATTGTTTTATTGCAACAAAGCAAAATATTATTTTAACGTGAAGTGTATTTTTTGTCTGATTTAAAAGATATTAGTATCTAATAATTTTCAAAAAATTAATGGACTTAAATTTAATTTCTGCCATTTCATAATTACTCTTATTTTTATGGTAAGATAAAAAAAAAAAAATTATGAAAGTTTTCAAACATCCAAGCAGAGAACAATGGAATGACCTGTTGAATCGAGATAATTCACCTTCAGAAGACGTGTTGAGGTCTGTCCAAGAAATAATAGAGACTGTGAAAAATGATGGTGATAAAGCCCTTTCAGCCTACACCTTGAAATTTGATGCTGTTCAGCTCAATAGCTTTTCCCCCAGTGCAGAAGAATGGTCACAGGCCGAAGCTTTGGTTCCGGAAGAATTAAAACAGGCCATGAAGGTAGCCTACAAGAATATACTTACATTTCATACAACACACCGTGAAAATTACCATGTAGTAGAAACCATGCCTGGCGTAAGGTGTTGGAGAAAAGCAGTGCCCATAGAAAAAGTAGGTATTTACATACCAGGGGGTATTGCCCCTCACTTTTCTACTGTTTTGATGTTGGGTATCCCAGCAAAATTGATGGGTTGCAAAGAGATTATCCTATGTGTTCCGCCTCAAAAAGATGGTTCAGTTCATCCCAGCATATTGTATGCAGCACAACTATGCGGATTGAAACATATTTTTAAGGTAGGAGGTGCTCAGGCCATTGCTGCCATGGCATATGGAACTGAAAGTATACCTAAAGTGTATAAAATTTATGGTCCGGGTAATGCCTATGTTTCTGCTGCAAAAAGATGGGTATTTAAAGATGGTATCGCAATTGATATGCCTTCAGGTCCCTCCGAATTGATGGTTGTTGCAGATGAAACCATGCCTGCATCTTTTGTTGCGGCCGATTTGTTATCTCAGGCAGAACATGGCGTTGACAGTAAGATGATTTTGGTGACTTTCAAGGAGGATTATTTGAAAAAAGTACAAAAAAGTCTTACAGATTTGATCAAAGATTTACCAAGAAAAGAAGTGGCTGAACAGTCTTTGGAAAATACCTTGGCATTCGTAGTAAAAACACAGGAAGATGCCAGAGATATGGCGAATTACTATGCGCCTGAACATTTGGTTATTGGATTAAAAAATTGCAATGCCTTTGCTACTGAAATTTACAATGCCTCCTCCATCTTTTTAGGTAATTATTCACCTGAAGTTATAGGAAAATATGCTGCGGGTCCAAATCATACACTTCCTACGGGAGGGTTCTCTAAAATGTTTAGCGGAATTATGTTGGAATCCTTTGCAAAAAAAATTACCTACCAGCAATTGACACCAGAAGGATTAGATCAATTAGGAAAAACCACAGAGGTTTTAGCAGAGCATGAAGGTTATCAGGCACACAAGAAAGCGATAGAAATTCGTTTGGCATATCTTAATAAAAAATAAAAATGAGATCATTATTAATTGTAGCTCTAAGTTTTATATCCTGTTTATCTTGGGGGCAATCTAAAGATAAAAAGTCTCAGCAGGAACAGGTGATTGCCATTGCGCTTCACGGTGGTGCAGGAAATATAAAGGATAGAAACCTAACCAAAGAAGATGAGCTTGCCTATCAGACAATTATGGACAGTGCCATTAGTTTTGGATATGAACAATTAAAAAAAGGTTTTGCCTCCACGGAGGTTGTAGCTCAGGTTGTAGCTATTCTTGAGGACTCCCCCCTCTTTAATGCAGGAAAAGGATCTGTTTTTACCAATGCTGAAACCATAGAAATGGATGCTGCTATTATGGATGGAGCTAATTTAAAATGTGGCGCTGTGACTCAAATTCAAAAAGTAAAAAATCCAATTTTATTGGCCAAATGTGTGATGGAACATTCTAAAATAATTTTCATGTCCGGCTCTGGGGCTGAATCCTTTGCAAAACAATGTAATTTAACCTTAGTGGATCCCAACTATTTCAGAACAGAAAAAAGGTATCAAGAATTACTGCGGATCAAGGATTCAGAAAAGATGAAATTAGATAACGACCAAGGTCAACTTTATTCCAGTCCTGAAGAGGAAAAATATGGTACTGTGGGTTGTGTTGCATTAGATTTGAAAGGTAATCTTGCTGCCGCTACCTCCACGGGTGGATTAACAAATAAAAAGTATAACAGGATAGGGGATTCACCCATAATTGGAGCTGGCACCTATGCCAATAATAAAACCTGTGCCGTTTCCTGTACGGGTAGGGGCGAAGATTTTATCCGGATCGTAGCAGCCCATCAAATTCATAATTACATGAATCTTGGAAAAATGAAATTAGAAGATGCTTGTGCCGAACTTATTAAAAAAGATCTTAAAAAAATCAATGGGAGAGGTGGTGTGATTTCTGTAAGTAAAAAGGGAGAAATTTCCTTTGAATATAACACCAAAGGAATGTTCAGAGCCTCGATTGACCCTAAAGGAAACAAGTTTATAGGTATTTACTGATTTAAATATCTTTCTCTTAATACTTTCATGTGATGAATTTCATGCCCTACATTAATGTAGGCCAGAGCTCTCACTGAGAAAGTAACCTGATTCGCGATTCCTGATCTAAGTGATTCTTCTTCGTTGAATCTTTTGAAAAGTCGAATGGTATTTTCTCTTAAGATTTCCCAATCCTCAATGAAAACACTGAGTGGATATCTTTCAGTTTCTTGTTGAACATTTACATAATCATCCTGTTCGAATCCGTGTAATTCAGCCTGATCCTTTCTTACAAAACGCAAAGCTCTGTAATTCATAATTCTCTCAGTATCAATCATATGTTGCAGCAATTCCTTGATTGACCATTTTCCTTCCGCATATCTGTAATTGCCCAGATGAGGAGGAATTTGCTGTAAGATTTCTTGGGTCTGGATATGTATTGATTTCATCAGGTCAATAATATTACCTTCGGGTACCAGATTTATATAATTTCCGTAATAACCAGCATATTCGTTTGCTAAAGGCCTATTCATTGTTGTTTTTTTTAGATTTTGGATGGGCAGCATCGTATACTTTTTTAAGATTTTCTATTGAGGTATGCGTATATACTTGTGTAGAGGCAAGGCTGCTATGACCTAATAAATCTTTAATGGCGTTTAAATCTGCTCCTTTGTTTGATAAATGTGTTGCGAAACTATGTCTCAGTACATGGGGGCTTTTTTTTCCCATTGTTGTAACTGTGGAAAGGTATTGTGTAACTTTATTATATACAAATTTAGGATATAACTGTTCTCCCCTGTCTGTAGTAATTACAAAAATGGGGTGGGCTTCGGGAAATAACTCAAGTTGTGACTCTCGAAAAGATTTTAAATGATCTATAATATGAGGGAGTAAGGGTATGATTCGCATTTTGGATCCCTTACCAATCACCCTGATACTTTGTGAATGAAAATCAACATCTTTCCATTGAAGTGAAATCAATTCATTTCTACGCATACCTGTTGAATAAAGCAAATCAATCAGCAGATAATCCCTGTCTCCTTCGTAGCCCTCTGGGAATTGAATATCACTTAACAAGCGATCCATTTTATTCTCCTCAATGAAGTGAGGTAATCTTTCCCCTTTTTTGGGGAGATGCACTCCTATGAGCGGATTAATTTTTAATTTATTTTCCTGTCTTAAAAATTTGTAGAAAGACTTTAATGCAGAAATTTTCCTGTGAATGCTACTGGATGCAGCTTTCCCTTGTAGAAGATAGACCACCCAGGAGCGTATCAAAGTATTTTTAACTTCAGAGAAGTCAGACAAATCATATTGTTGCAACAAGAAACTTTGAAACTGTTCCAAATCATTTTTATAAGAAATCAGCGTATGCGCGGCATACCTTTTTTCAAATTGTAAATAATGAAGGAAGCTATCTATCATACTTTTGTATAATTTTAAATAAAAATACAAATTATACAAACAAATTCACAGCATTAGTTGAGTTCGTCAATAAACTCATACACATCGTTGAAGTCTTCAAATATGTATACATTATCAGGTAGCAACAAATGCTTCATAGAATTTTTAGAAAGTGCAATGATTTGAAGCTCTTGAAATTCATTGCTGAGTCTATTCAAATAAACCTGGGCCTTGTTTTTAGGATTTTGATCAGAAACAGTTGTTATCAGCAGTTGTGGTTGCAGTATGGGGTATGAAATTTTCAGATCGTTCATTTGAATACCTTTGGACAGGAAGGAAGTCTTGCAACCCCTTGATTTTAATAGATAATTAACGATGAGGAGATTTACTTCTTGATCCTCACCGACGGGTTCAAAGAGCAAAACATTTGGCTTGCCAAAATGTATTTTAGTACTGGGTTTAATCTTACCCAGAGCCTGGTGTATCTTAGATTTTATGAGATGAAGGGAAAATTGTTCGTGAACATGACTCAAGGAACCTTTAATCCAAAGTAAACTTAATTTTTCAAGAAAAGGAATTACTAAATCTTGGAGTGTCTCATCGAAACCATTTTGCTGGATGCTTTGATCCAGAATTTGATTGATTTTTTCTTCATGTAATTCAATCATGGCTATGGTTAGAGATTGAATTTGATTTGAACTTTCGAAACTGTCCTTGGAAATATTGTGCACTTTAGTCACGATTTCCTCACGGGTCATTTTTGATATTTTTGAAATGCGCAGACCATTCCTGTTGAGAAAAGATACATGCATAACAAATTGTAAATCCTCATCAGTATAATACCTTATATTGGTAGTAGACCGTTTCGGTTCAATTAAGTTGTATCTTTGCTCCCAGATTCTGATGGTATGAGCTTTAATACCAGATAATTTTTCTAAATCTCGTATTGTATAATTTGCCAAAGGTCCGAAAGTTTTAATAATGAAACAGATATCGGCTTACGGGCGTTTTTTTCTGTCATCTCACTAAAACAAGATCCTTGCTGAAAAGTTTAAGAATTTTAAAAAAAATTATCTTCGAATCATTTCTTTTCAAAGCTGAGGAATTGACCTGTAGGATCGGTGTCAACAACGATGGTGTCTCCCAATACAAATTTGCCTGAAAGTAAGTACTTTGAAAGCTCATTTACGAGTTCTCTTTGCAATACTCTTTTCATTGGTCTTGCTCCAAAAGAGGGATCATATCCTAATTCTGAAAGATAATGAACTGCTTTTTCAGAGATCTCAATCTGAAGACCCTGGTCAGTTAGTCTTTTCGTAACACCTTTTATCAAAAGTCTTAAAATCTGTTTGATTTCTGATTTACTCAACATGGTAAACATTACTACGTCATCAATTCGATTGAGAAATTCAGGTCTGACATGTTTTTTGAGTTCTTCCAAAACCTCGAGTTTGGTAGTTTCAATAATGGCTTGTTTCTTTATATCTTCTTGATCTTCAAAACCTTCAAAATTCTCAGCTATTACATGAGATCCCATATTGGTTGTCATGATAATGATTGTATTTTTAAAATCTGCCAAACGACCTTTATTATCAGTTAAACGTCCGTCATCCAGTACCTGAAGTAAAATGTTAAAAGTATCCGGATGGGCTTTTTCAATTTCATCGAGGAGAATTATTGAATATGGTTTTTGTCGTACCGCATTGGTGAGCTGTCCACCTTCCTCATAGCCAACATAGCCCGGAGGCGGACCTACCAATCGAGAAACGGCATGTTTTTCCATGTACTCAGACATGTCTAATCGGGTGATTGCGGCTTCGTCATTAAATAGAAATTCTGCTAGTGCTTTGGCCAATTCAGTCTTTCCTACACCAGTAGTTCCCATGAATAAAAAAGAGCCTATGGGTTTTTTAGCGTCTTGTAATCCGGCTCTACTTCTTCTGACAGCATCTGCTACGGCTTCTACGGCTTCTTTTTGTCCGATGATTCTTTGCCCGAGCTCTTGCTCCATTCTGAGTAGTTTTTCTCTTTCGCTTTCCATCATTCGGTTTACAGGTATACCAGTCCATCTGGCAACTACTTCAGCAATATCATTAGCATCAACTTCTCCATCTGTTAGTCTTTTATCTGGAGCTAATTTTGACAATTGGATCTGTGCATTTTCAAGTATATTTTCTTGTTCTTTTATTTTTCCGTATTCCAGTTCAGCTACCTTGGCATAATCTCCCAATCTTCTGGCTTCATCTGCCTGTATTCTAAAATCTTCAATTTTAGTTTTGCAGGATTGTATAATATGAATTAATTCTTTTTCTGCTTGCCATGCGGCCTTCAGTTGGTTAAACTCCTCTGAAAAATTTGCAATTTGTTCATTGATAATTCCCAATCTTTTTTGATCGCCATCTCTTTTAACTGCCTCTCTTTCAATTTCTAATTGTCTTACTTTTCTATCCAGCTCATCTAATTTCTCAGGCATTGAATTCAGCTCAAGTCTTAATTTGGCAGCGGCCTCGTCCATTAAATCAATTGCTTTGTCAGGCAAGGAGCGATCACTGATATATCTTTTAGAAAGTTCAGATGCAGCAATCAATGCCTCATCTAGAATTCTAACCTGATGATGATTTTCATATCTTTCTCTCAAGCCTCTCAGGATTGCAATTGTTTCTTCGGTGCCGGGCTCTTCAATTGCGACCTTTTGAAACCTTCTTTCCAAGGCCTTATCAGTTTCAAAATACTTTTGATATTCGTCCAGCGTAGTAGCTCCTATGGCCCTCAGCTCACCACGTGCCAGCGCTGGTTTTAGGATATTCGCCGCATCCATGGAACCTCCGCCACCACCGGCGCCTACCAGGGTGTGAATTTCATCAATAAATAGAATTACATGATCTGATGAAGTTACTTCTTTAACCACAGCTTTCAATCTTTCTTCAAATTCTCCTTTGTACTTAGCACCTGCGACCAAGGCGGCCAGGTCTAATGAGAATACAGTTTTATCAGTAAGGTTTTCTGGAACATCCTGATTGACAATCCTCCATGCAAGACCCTCAACAATGGCTGTTTTTCCAACCCCCGGATCTCCAATTAAAATGGGGTTATTTTTTTTTCTGCGTGAAAGAATGTGTAAAACTCTTCGAATTTCATCATCTCTTCCAATAATACGGTCAAGTTTACCTTGTCTTGCCTGGTCATTCAGATTAACAGCATATTTATTGAGTGCATTAAATTCATTTTCCGCACTTTCACTTTGAACGGGTCTTCCTTTTCTAAGCTCCTTAATTACATTACCCAATTCTTTTTCATTTACACCCAGGGATCTGAGCAACTTTGTTGTTTTATCATCCACTGAAAATATTCCCGCCAAGATCATGTCGACGGCTACAAACTCATCATGGAATTCTTTAGCCAGGTTTTGAGCGTTTTGAATGACCAGACTCGCTTCTTTAGAAAGGTGACTTCCTAAATTGTTGGAGCCAAAAACCTTAGGATAGGTTTCCATGATGGAATCAAGTTTACTGTTCAACTCTGTTAGATTGACGCCCAATTTTTTTAAAATATAGGCTACTACAGACTCATCAACCTCAAGCATTCCTTTTAAAAGATGAGCAATTTGAACATCTTGCTGTTGTTTGGAACGAACATATTCCTGGGCTTTTAAAACCGCTTGTCTTGCTTTTTCTGTGAATTTATCGAACATAGATTTATTTTTTGGGCTTCTGAATACAAAGTTTGGAACAAAATAAAAGCCAAATTGATGTAAATGTAAATTTGTCATCAAATTAAAGAAATTTGCTGACAATATGTCTAAATTAAAAGTAAGCCGCTATGAATTATTTCTTTGATTTAGCTTTTTATTCAATACCTCGAGGAGTAGATTAGATGGTATTTGGCCACATTGAAAATGTTTTTTGGGGCAGGAAGAATGCCCATGGGCACCACAGGGATGGCAGGGTAAATCTGCAAAAGGATTGATAACTTCAATTTGATCGGAATCAGGTAAAAATCCATAAGATGGATCTGTAGAGCAATATACAGCGCAAAGATTTGCCCCTACAGCTGCACCCAAGTGTAAGGGAGCTGAATCCAATACATAATTCAGTAAAGCCT
>Ga0169931_10000876_pt1 | contig 50167 bp, 43 predicted proteins | sample Kivu_15m_20L_FD_129675 | JGI IMG/M metagenome (GOLD analysis project Ga0169931, IMG submission 129675) | Freshwater microbial communities from Lake Kivu, Western Province, Rwanda to study Microbial Dark Matter (Phase II) - Kivu_15m_20L... | ecosystem: Environmental > Aquatic > Freshwater > Lake...
GAGACCGACTTCAACTACGTCAGTCTCCTCAACCTCAGCTTCCTGGTCGGCTGGGCGGTCGACATCGCCACGGGCGCCATCATCCGCTACGACCGGCGCGACTACCGCTTCGACCTGGTCCCGGCCCCGGTGAGCGCCTGGCGGCGGGCCGACACCATCCGGATCGACACGGTCCGGCGGCGGGTCGACATCCTCGTCCGGACCGATTGACGCCCGCCGCCTGGACCGACGGCCGACCCCGCGGCGTTTGCCTATTTTTACCGCCCCAACCCCCTTCCGATGAAACCGTCCTCCCCGATACGCCGGCTGGTACAGACCTTCTTCCAGGGCCTCATCATCCTCGCACCCATCGCCATCACCGCATGGGCCGTCCTCTCCCTCTTCAACTTCATCGACGGCATCCTCCCCAACCTGATCACCCTGCTCTTCGGGCCCGACATGCTGGGCTATCCGGGCCGTGTCACGGGGCTGGGCTTCCTCCTGGTGATCGTCGTCGTCCTGCTGGTGGGGTACATCTCCTCCACCTTCATCGTCTCCCGCCTGGTCGACCTCTTCGACAAGGTCCTCGAAAGGACCCCCGGCGTGCGGATCATCTACTCGACGGTACGTGACTTCTTCGAAGCCTTCGCCGGCAACAAGCGGCGGTTCGATCGGGCCGTGCTGGTGTCGGTCTTCTCCGAGGATGTCTGGCAGATCGGCTTCATCACCAACGAGCAACTCGGCGAGTTCGGCCTGGGGGAACACCTCGCCGTCTACGTCCCCAACGCCTACTCCTTCGCCGGGATGGTGTACATGGTCCCCCAGCGGAAGGTCCGGCTCCTGACCGACGTCTCGCCGGCCGATGCCATGAAGTTCGCCATCTCTGGCGGCGTCACCGAGATCGACGACGAGGGCGGGGATGCGCCCCCTGCCGACGCGGGTCAATCGCCGCTGACAGGGGGAAAAGAAACGGCCTGACGCGGGTTTTCCCACCGGGAACGGGGCCGGGGCGGGGCTACCTTGCGGACATGACCGGAAACCTTTCCCGATGCATCCTACCGGCCCTGCTCCTGCTCCCGCCCGCCACCGGCGGCGGCTGGGGTTTCGCCGCCCACCGCACCATCAACCGCAACGCCGTCTTCCTCCTGCCACCCGCGATGATCGGGTTCTACAAACGCCACATCGCCTGGCTCGAAGCGCATGCCGTGGACCCCGACAAGCGGCGATATGCCATCCCCGAGGAGGGGCCCAGGCATTACATCGACCTCGACAGGTACGGCCCCGCACCCTACCGCAGCCTGCCCCGCGACTGGCAGCAGGCCGTCCGCACCTTCGGCGAGGACAGCCTCCTCCGCCACGGCATCCTGCCCTGGTGGGTCGACCGGATGCAGTACCGCCTCACCCGGGCCTTCCGCGACGCGGACGCTGCCGCCGTACTCAAACTCTCCGCCGACATCGGGCACTATATCTCCGACGGGCACGTCCCCCTGCACGCCTGCAGCAACCATAACGGACAGTTCACCGGGCAACAGGGCATCCACGGCTTCTGGGAGAGCCGCATCCCGGAACGGCATGGCGCCGGTTTCGACTTCGTCATCCCCCGGGCGAGCCACCTCGCCGACCCGGCAGGCTATTTCTGGAAGCGGCTCCTCGAGAGCGCCGCGGCGGCCGACACCGTCCTCCGCATCGAAAGGGAACTCTCGCACCGCCTGCCACCCGACAGCCGCTACGCCTATGAGACCCGTAACGGCCTCGTCGTCCGCCAATACGCGTCGGGCTATACCGACGCCTACCACCGCGCCCTCGACGGGATGGTCGAACGGCGCATGCGCCAGTCCATCCACACCGTCGCCTCCTTCTGGTACACGGCATGGGTGGACGCGGGCCAGCCCGACCTCGACACACTCCTGACCCCGGGCTTCACGGCCGCCGACCGGGCCGAATGGGACTCGCTCGACCGCCGCTGGCGCCGGGACGCCCTCCAGGGCAGGTCCTGCGACCCACCCTGACGCCACCCTCGGTCAGCCCGGAATACGCTAATTTCGCAGGCATCCGACAGACCATGGTCTACAACTTCAACGCAGGGCCGGGCATCCTCCCGCCGGAGGTGCTCGAAGGGTCCCGACAGGCCATCACCGACTTCGAGGGCACCGGTCTCTCCATCCTCGAGGTCGGTCACCGAACGCCCGCCTTCGAAGCGGTGGTCCGCGAAGGCCAGGACCTGGTCCGCGCACTCATGGACCTGTCCCCATCTCAGGAAGTGCTGTTCCTGCCCGGAGGCGCCACCACCCAGTTCTTCCAGGTGCCCATGAACTTCCTCGCCGCCGACGGGGTCGCCGCCTACCTCGACGCCGGCATCTGGGGCGCCAAGGCCATCAGGGAGGCCCGCCTCTGGGGCGGCGTGCAGGTCGTCGGCAGCTCGCGCGAACAGGGCTACCGGCACATCCCGAAGGACTGGACCGTCCCACCCGGCGCCGCCTACCTGCACTACACCACCAACAACACGGTCGAAGGCACCCAGATGCAGGCCATCCCCGACGCCGACGTCCCCCTGGTGGCCGACATGAGCAGCGACATCCTCTCCCGCCGCATCGACCACCGCCGCTTCGCCCTCCTCTATGCCGGCGCGCAGAAGAACCTCGGCGCCGCCGGCGTGACACTCGTCGTCGTCGACCGCGCCCAGCTCGACAGGCAGGTACGCCAGGTGCCGGGCATGGTCGACTACCGCCAGCACGCCCAGCACGGCTCCATGCTCAACACACCCCCCGTCTTCGCCGTCTACGTCTGCCTCCTCACCCTGCGGTGGATACGCGCACAAGGCGGCATCGACGCCATCGCGGCCGCCAACGACCGCAAGGCGGCCCTCCTCTACGCCACCCTCGACGCCCTGCCCACCTTCCGGCCCACCGTGGAACGGGCCGACAGGAGCCGCATGAACGTCGTCTTCGTCATCGACGAGCCCGCCCTCGAAAAGGCCTTCCTCGACCGCTGCCAGGCCGAAGGCATGGTCGGCATCCGCGGCCACCGCAGCTTCGGCGGCTTCCGCATCTCCCTCTACAACGCCCTCCCCACCGGACACGTAGAGGCCTTCACCACACTGATGCGCGACTTCGCCCAACGGCACGGATAGCCGCGCCCTTCACCTGTCCCGATACCGGAACGACCCACCCTCAACCCCGATGACGATGTGCGAGATCGCCCCCTTCAGAGCCCTCAGGCCCATCCCCGGACGCGCCGCCCAGGTGGCCTCCCCGCCCTACGACGTCATGAACGCCCAGGAAGCCCGCCGGACGGCAGAAGGCAACCCCTGGTCCTTCCTGCACGTCACCCGCTCCGAGATCGACCTCCCCGCCGACATCCACCCCTATTCCGCCCTCGTCTACGAAAAGGCCGCCGAGAACATCCGGGGCCTCGACCGGCAGGGCACCCTCATCCGGGAACAGACCCCCGCCTATTATATCTATCGCCTCACGATGGACGGCCGAAGGCAGACGGGTCTCGTATGCCTCTCCGCCGTGCTCGACTACGAAGAGGGCCGCATCCGGCGCCATGAGTTCACCCGGCCCGAAAAGGAACAGGACCGCATCCGACACATCGCCGCCACCGGCGCACAGACAGGCAACGTCTTCCTCGCCTACCCCAAGGACGATGGCGTCGACAGCATCGTCGACGGCATCGTCGAAGCCGCCCCGCCCGTCTACGACTTCACGGCCGACGACGGCATCCGACACGAGGTCTGGGTGGCGGCCGACACCGACACCGTCGACGCCATCACCCGCGCCTTCCGCGAACGCATTCCCTTCACCTACATCGCCGACGGCCACCACCGCGCCGCCAGCGCCGCCAAGGTCCGGACCGCCCTCGGCACAGACGCCACCCCGGCAGCCGACGGGTTCCTCACCACCCTCTTCCCGGCCGACCAGCTCCATATCATGGAGTACAACCGGGTCGTCAGCGACCTCAACGGCCACTCGCCCGAAACACTCCTCGAAGGCCTCCGAGCCGACTTCATCATCGAAGCCGCCAACACCCCCGTCAGACCCGACCGGCCGCATACCTTCGGCATGTACCTCGACAGAAACTGGTACCGGCTCACCGCCCGTCCGGACAAGGTCTCCAACGACCCCGTCGGCGTGCTCGACGTGAGCGTGCTCTCAGCCCTCGTCCTCGAGAAATGGCTGGGCATCGCCGACCAGCGCACCGACAAGCGCATCGACTTCGTCGGCGGCATCCGCGGCCTCGCCGGACTCCAGGCCCGCGTCGACAGCGGCGACATGGCCGTGGCCTTCAGCCTCCACCCCGTCGGCATCGAACAACTCTTCGCCATCGCCGACACCGGGAACGTCATGCCCCCCAAGAGCACCTGGTTCGAACCCAAACTCCGGGACGGACTGCTCACCCACCTCATCCGCGACTGACCCGGCCACCGACACCGCAAGCCCCCCATCCTATGCGAATCCTCCTCCTGGCCCTGCTCCTCGCCTGCCGGCTCCCCGCGACGGCCCAGCCGTCGACAGCCCAGCTGCGCGAGACGGCCTCCGACTTCCTCCGACAGGGCGACGCCTCCAACGCCATCCTCGTCCTCAGCCGCGCCATCCAGCAGGAACCCCGCAGCATGGCCCTGCTCACCGACCTCACCTACGCCTACTACCTCCAGCGCGACTTCGCCAGGGCCATCGAGACCATGAAGCCCCTCCTCGACCGCGATGACGCCGAAGAACGAACCTACCAGATCGCCGGCAACGTCTACCGCTCCATACAGGAAACCTCCGCCTGCGACAGGATGTACCGAAAGGCCATCAAACGCTTCCCCCAGTCGGGCGCCCTTCACAGCGAATACGGCGAAGTCCTCATGGATCAACGCAGACTCACCGACGCCATCGAATACTGGGAAAAGGGGATACAGGCCGACCCCGGCTACCAGGGCAACTACTACCACGCAGCCCGCTACTGGCTCACCGGCCGCGACATGCTCCGCGGCATCCTCTACGCCGAGATATACGTCAACATGGACAGCTACTCGGCACGCACCCCCGAGATCAAGGCCCTCCTCCTCGAAGGCTATAAGAACTTCTTCGTCGAGACCGTCGAGGCCGGCCGGCAAGCCGCCCCCCGCAAACGCAGCGCCTTCGAAGAAGCCTTCCGGACAACCCTCGCCAAACAGGCGACCCTGGCCACCCTCGGACTCGATGTCGACCGCCTCGTCATGATCCGCACCCGCTTCATCCTCGACTGGTACGCCGGCGAAGGCCGACGCTTCCCCCACCGACTCCTCGACCAGCACCGCCAACTCCTCCAGGAAGGGCTCTTCGAAGCCTACAACCACTGGCTCTTCGGCGCCGCCGCCGACGTCCTCCGCTACCAGAACTGGGTGGGCCTCCATGCCGACCTGATGGGGGAATACACGGCCTTCCAACGCAACCGGGTCTTCCGGATGCCGCAGGGACAGTACTACGCCACCGAATGACGACAGGGGCCCAAGCCCCATGCGGGCAAGGACCGGCGACAGCGACGACCCGCCTCAGGCGTAGATGCGGTCCACCGCCTCGCGGTACTTCTCCATGATCACCTTCCGCTTCAACTTGAGCGTGGGCGTGAGCTCGCCGCCGTCGATGTTCCACTCCCTGTCGAGCAACTCGAACTTCTTCACCTGCTCGACATGGTTGAACTGCTGGTTGTAGTTCTCAACGACACCCTTGAAGAGCTCCAGCACGCGCGGGTTGCGCAACATCGACCCGTCGTCGGCCACCTCGATGCCGTTCCGCGCACACCATTCGCGCAGGTTCGGGAAGGCCGGCACGATGAGCGCACCGGCGAACTTGCGGTCGGCCCCCACGACCATCATCTGCTCGATGTAGGGCGACTCCTTCATCTTGTTCTCGATGGGCTGGGGCGCCACATACTTGCCGCCGCTGGTCTTGAAGATCTCCTTCTTGCGGTCGGTGATCTTGAGGAAGCGGTTGTCGACCCAGACGCCGATGTCGCCGGTATGGAACCAGCCCTCCGCGTCGATGCATTCGGCGGTCAGGTCGGGTCGCTTGTAGTAACCCATCATGACGTTATCGCCGCGGCAGCAGATCTCGCCGTCCTCGGCGAGCTTCACCTCGGTGTTGCGGATGACGGGACCCACCGACCCGAAGCAGCGGCTGGGCTCGTCGTAGCGGTTCACGCTGATCACCGGCGACGTCTCCGTCAGGCCGTAGCCCTCCATGATCACGAGGCGGGCGGAGGTGAAGACGCGCAGCAGCCGCACCTGGCAGGCGGCGGCACCGGTGCAGATGGCCTTGACGTTGCCGCCCAGGGCCTCGCGCCATTTCTTGAAGATGAGGCTGTTGGCCAGGCCCAGCTGGAAGCGGTACCAGAAGCCCATGTCCTTGTTGATCTCGAAGCGGGAACCCAGGTCGACGGCCCAGAAGAACAGCTTGCGCTTCAGTCCCGTCAGCTCCTGGCCCTTGCCCATGATGCGCTCGTAGACCTTCTCCAGCAGCCTCGGCACCGTCGAGAAGACGACGGGCTGGACCTCGCGCAGGTTGTCGCCCACCTTCTCCAGACTCTCGGCGTAGTAGATGGACAGCCCCTTGAACATGTACACGTACGACATCATCCGCTCGAAGATGTGGTTCAGCGGCAGGAAGCTCAGCACGCGCTCGCCCTGCCGAACGCCGATGCCCTGGATGACGTCGTCCACGTTGTTGACATTGCTCAGGATGTTGCGGTGGCTCAGCATCACGCCCTTCGGAAAGCCCGTGGTGCCCGAGGTGTAGAGGATGGTGCAGAGGTCTTCGCTGCGGATGGCGGCGCGGATCTCGCGTAGGCGTGCGGCATGGGCCTCCTCGCCCCGCGTCAGGATGTCCTTCCAGTGCAGCGCCTCCTGGAGGTAGTCGAAGGTGTAGACGGCCCCCACGGTGGGGAGCTTGTCGCGGATGCTCTGCACCTTGTAGTACAGGTCGCGGTCGCTCACGAAGACGAGCTTCACCGAGGCGTCGTTGAGGATGAACTCGAGCTCGTAGACGCTGATCGTGGGGTAGATGGGCGTCAGGACGGCGCCCGCCTGCTGCACCGCAAGGTCCAGCATCATCCATTCGGGGCGGTTGTTGCTGAGGACGGCCACCTTGTCGCGGCCCTCGATGCTCCCGTCGTTGGGACCGATGCCCAGGGCCAGGAGCCCGGCGCTGAGCCGGTCGACGGTCTCACGCACCTCCGTCGTCGAATACTTCCGCCAGATGCCGCCTTCCTCCTTGGCGGCGAACATGTCCTCCATCGGGGATTTGGCAAGCTGCCAGTCGATGCAGTCGAACAATCGTGTGGGTTGCATGGCAATCGTTTTGGATGTATGGCAGCGGACAAGTTAATCAAAAAAGGCACATCCCGGACGGGCGTCGGCCACGATGCGGCCGGCCACCCCCTCCCCCCCGCATCGGCAGGGAACGCGCTCCGATTATCGCTACCTTCATCCCCCATAACCCGACCCGAGATGACAGCCACCCGCATCCTCCTCCTCCTCGCCCTCTGCCCGGCGGATCTCGCCGTCCATGCCCAACGCAAACCCCTGCCCCCAGCCGACCTGGCCAAGGGCTTCCTGCCCCCGGGCATCGTAGAGGCCCCACCCCAGGTGCTCGGCTGGATCGAAGACGCACGCCTCCTCCTGAACCGCAAACCACACCCCGACTCACCCAGCCGGACCGTCGTGCACGACTGCCGCACCGGCCTCGAAACGCCCGGCTCGCCGGCCCTCCTCCGCAAAACCGGCAACGCCCGACCACAGGTCTACAGCCGCAACGACGACCTCTGGCTGCGCGACACCTCCGGCACCGAGACAAGGCTCACCGACGCGCCAGGCAACGAACGCAACCCCACCCTCTCGCCCGACGGCAGATGGGTGGCCTTCACCCGACACAACGACCTCTACACCGTCGACATCGTCGCTCGCCGCGAATACCGCCTCACCACCGACGGTACCGACCTCGTCCTCAACGGATACGCCAGCTGGGTGTATTTCGAGGAGATCCTCGGCAGGGCCTCCCGCTACCGCTCCTTCTGGTGGAGCCCCGACAGCCGCCGCATCGCCTTCATGCGCATGGACGACACCCGCGTACCCCTCTTCCCCCTCTTCGACGAGAACGGCGCCCACGGCGCCCTCGAAAACACCCGCTACCCCAAACCCGGCGACCCCAACCCCGAAGTCCGCATCGGCATCGTCGCCCCGGAAGGCGGCTCACCCGTATGGGCCGACTTCGACGCCAAGGCCGACCAATATTTCGGACTCCCCTACTGGCGGCCCGACGGCAAGGCGCTCTGGGTGCAATGGATGAACCGCGGCCAGGATGAACTCCGCATCCTCGAGGTCGACCCCGCCACCGGCAGCCGCAAACCCGTCTACGAAGAACGCCAGAAGACCTGGATCGACCTCGACGACCAGGGCAGCCGCATCCGCTTCCTGACCTCAGGCGACGGCTTCCTGCTACACAGCGACAAGGACGGCTGGGAAAACCTCTACCTGCACAACATGGACGGGACCCTGCGGAACGCCGTCACCGCCGACCGCTTCTGGAGCACCACCATCCTCTCCGTCGACGAGGCCCGCCGCATCGTCCACTTCACCGCCCGCAGGGAGAACTCCACCCGGACAGACCTCTACGCCGCATCCCTCGACGGCAAGAAGACCCAACGCCTCAGCTTCGGCGACTACACCCACCGCGTCGACATCTCCCCGGGCGGCTCCTACTTCGTCACCACCTACGGCAACGCCGCCTCGCCCGACCGCATGGCCCTCCTCGACACCAAAGGCAAACGCATCCGCGAACTCGGCGGCGGCCCCGGCATAGCCTTCAACGACTTCGAACTGGCACGCACCGAGATCCTCCGCGTCCGCTCCGACGACGGCCTCTACGACCTGCCCCTCCGCATCACCTGGCCCATCGGCTACGACCCCGCACAACGCTACCCCGTCATGATCAACATCTACGGCGGGCCCAACGCAGGCACCGTGCGCGACGGCTGGCAACTCAACGCCCAACAGCAGGGATGGGCCCGCGAAGGACTCATCCAGGTGGCCATGGACCACCGCGCCAGCGGACACTTCGGGAAACACGGCATCGACTTCATGCACCGCAACCTCGGCAAATGGGAGCTGCGCGACTGGATCACCATCGTCAAATGGCTGCGACAGAACGGCGCCGACTCGACACGCGTCGGCATCAGCGGCTTCAGCTACGGCGGATACATGACCTGCATGGCCCTCACCGCCGGCGCCGGATACTTCACCCACGGCCTCGCAGGCGGCAGCGTGACCGACTGGCGACTCTACGACACCCACTACACCGAACGCTTCATGGACACCCCGGACGAGAACCCCGAAGGCTATCGCGAAGGCTCCGTCATGACCCACGCCGCCAAATACAAAGGCCTCCTGCGCATCTACCACGGCACGATGGACGACAACGTCCACATGCAGAACAGCCTCCAACTCGTCAAGAAACTGCAGGAGGGCAGACGCCACTTCGAGTTCATGCTCTACCCCGGCGGACGCCACGGCTGGGGCGGCCCGCAGTCGGCACACTCGACCAACGAAAACAACCTCTTCATCTACCGGAACCTTCTCGGCAGGGAAATGCCCGAAGCGATGCGGCGCTGAGGCCGTGCCGAAAACACCTGCCAACCGGCAGGCGACGACGAGGCGCCCCGCCCCCACGAGACAACGCGGGGCCGGGGCGCCTTCTTCGTTCGCGCCGGCGGTCAGAAACGAACCACCATGCCCGCATTGACGACATAGTCGGCAAAGGCGGCATCGCCATGGGCATAGACACCCGTCCGCTGCGTCCGGTTGCGGTCGGGCACACTCTGCGTCCGATTGCGCACCAGGGCCACCGGCACAAGGGCGAAGATCATCACACGCCGCCGCTGATAGCTGACACCGGGCTCGGCGGACAGCACGTAGCCGGGCCGCCGAAAGCCGCTGCTGCCCCCGATCAGGTCGAAGACAGGTATGCACTCGCGCCGGATGCCGACAGACCACGACAGGGCCTTGCCCATGTAGTTCACCCCGGCCCGGTACATGTACTGGTCGGGCACACTCATCACCTGACTGCCGGTGGCCACCTGGATGGCCGTCGGCGTTCCACCCCGGGCGGTCGACACGCCGTTGTGGTCGCGCGGGTTCGCCATGTAGAAGCCGTTGGCATAGAGGCTGACACGGGGCGTGAGGAGATAGTATGCATTCAACTCGGCAGTGAAGCCGGTGCCGCCGTCGCCCAGCTGGATCGACTGGTCCACCGGCCCAAGGATGCGCGTCGTGTCGTTGCGGACGAAGAAGTCCTGATAGCGGTAGTCACCCGTGGGAAGCTTCAGTCCCAGTCCGGCCTGTACGTTCCATCTGACCTGCTGCTGAGGGTCCCACAGCCAGGCATAGGCGGCGACCCGCATGTCGCCCAGCCCGAACGAATGCGTGCTGTTGCGGGCCTTGGCGCCTCCCGTGTTGCCGCCGTGCTCGTAGAGGGAGGATCGGGCGTTGCCGACGACCGGGATGTTCAAGGCCAGGGCCCAGCGCCTGTCGAGGGTGCGCTGGATGAAGATGTCGGTGCTGAAGGTCTGGTTGATCACTTCGGTGCCGTTCTCCATCCGTTCCTTCTGTTCGACGGTTCCGACGTAGTGGCGGAACGACTTGAAGTAGCGGTTGTTGATGCTCAGCAGCCAGCCCGAGGAGTCGGGACTGCCGTGGTCGAGGGAGCAGTTGGCACCGCCGGCGCCACGGATGGCGACGCAGCCCTGGGCGGTGGCCCGCTGCGCGGTTGCGACGGCCATGAGGAAGGCCGTCATCAGCAGTATCTTGGACATATGCATCTTGATCTTTTTTTTCACCTCTCGGTGAAGGGTTTTTGAATGGTCACCTGCGAAGGCGGAGGCGTCGGGCGACGAACTCGCCCAGGGCCTTGCCGGACCGGTTCCCCGCCTCGAGGTCGAAGCGGTAGTGGATGCCGCCGTAGAGCCTGGAGATGCTGGCCTCCTGGGCGGCCTCCCGGAAGGAGCGGACCTCGCGGTTGGCGATGCCGAATTCGAGCAGCGAAGTGTCGGTGAACGCCAGCCCATCGCCGAAATGCTCCGTCATCACCTCGGCCGCGGCGGCCGAGATGGTCGAATGACCGCTGGTGTACGAAGGGAAGGGAGGCGTCTGGATGTACGGCCGCCAGTCCTGGTCGATCTCCGCGTTGATGGCCGTCTCGGGACGGACGTAGTTGCTGCGGTACTTCTCATCCCAGCAACTGATGAACCCGTCGAAGAGTGCGATGGCCGTCTCGGCGTAGGCGGCGACGGTGGCGTTCACGTCGGCACCGGCCTTGCGGGCGGCAATGCCCACGATGTTCATCCAGTGGCCGGGCGGGGAGAACTTCTTGGTGGCGAACATGACATGGCCCGAGACGTTCATCTTGAAGGGGTTGTCGTCCCAGAAGTCGGCGATGTGCCGCTGCTCGTCGTCGAGGCTGTCGACCGTACGCTTGACCTCCATCAGCGCCCTGTGATAGGGGCTCCCTGTGTTGCGCAGGTCGACGGCCGGGGGCCGGGGCGGCATGAACTGCGCGGCAGCGTCCATCACCATCGGACGGATCTCGCGCCAGTGGGGCTCCAGGCCCGTGGCATACATGGGCGGCGTCGGCACCCAGCGGCCTGGAGAATCGTTCACCGTATAGCGTGAAGCACCCCGCGTGGCGGCGTACCCGTCGGACCGGCTCCAGCGGAGCACCGCCAGGGCAACACTGTCGGAGAAGGCCCGCGTCTGCTCGAGCATGCGGCGGGGCATCCCCGCGCTGTCGGCCATCCGCAGCAGCGCCGCATGGTGCGTCATCATGCTCCCCTCGGGGAAGGTCACCGCATTGCCCACCTTCACCAACGCCAGACAGGCAGCCAGCGGATAGTCGATGGCATCGCCCTGTGGCAAGGGCATGGCCGGCATGTGGCGGATCTGTCCGGACAGGCTCGCATAGGCCGTGTCACCGGCGGCGATGCATTCATACGCCGCGATCGTGGCATAGGCGTAGTTCCGCGACGCCACCATCGGCGCAAAGTTGTTCTCCAGGACGATGTCGTTCAAGTCCTTGACCGTCCGGCTGAAGAGCAACGGGTCGTGGGTGAGGGAGCGATAGGCTACGTCCGACGCACCGTCGCATGCCTGCAGGCAGAGGAGCGCCGAACCCAGGAGCAGGGTTCTTGTCATGGTCGGGAAGATGGGGTGACGAACTGGGATGAAGGCCCGATGAGGTCAGGCGAGGCATCCCGGCGGACGGAAAGGCGAGGGTTGCCATCCCGCGGATATGTGGCCCAACGGCAACATGAGATGGACGGAAGGCTCCGGACATGGCGCCGCGGAGACCGACGCCAGGTCCGAGGCCGGGTATTCGGATGAAAAGGGCTTCACCGGCTTGGCGGGCGGAGGCGTCGCAGGACCATCCTCCGACAACCGCTCCAGGTCGTTCACCAACGCGTAGAAGGTCTCACGGGCATGGGTGACGCGCATCCGGTCGGTATTGGGGAGGACAAGCAACACCATCGTATCCCTTACCAGGCGACGCTTCACATAACTGTAGTGCACACCACCGATCTCGATATCGCCACTGTAGGGCTCGAAATCGGGCCAGTCTGTCTGGTAGGGAAGGTTCACCGGAACGCGGATCTCGCGCAACAGACGCTCGTCATACCGGCTGTCATCGATACGGGCCGCCATACGACGCTCCGCCCGGTGCTCGAAACCGCGGAACAGCAGCCGATACCCTCCCAGGGTAAACAACTGCACCAACAACAGCGAGGCGGCGACGACCTGTTTCATAACCGGTTGACAGACAAAAATAAGCATTGCCCGCATATCCGTCCATAGGCCCCGCCACAAACCCTGAACCCCGCGCCGTTGCCAAGCCCCTGAACGGATCCAAGAACCGGGAGAGGTTCCCAGAACCTAGGGGGGATATCAGAACCGGGGGGGTCTCGAAACCTGGGGAAGTTCTCAGAACCGGGGGGGGTCTGAGAACTATGGGGGGTTCTCGAAACCTGGAAGGGTCTCAAAACAGCTTTGGAGGGCTGCGGTCCTCGGGTCAGTGGCAGGCGACCATGCTGATCTCGACGTTCACGCCCCGGGGCAACCCCTTCACCGCGACGGTTTCGCGTGCCGGGAAATGGCCGGTGAGGTAGGTGGCATAGACATCGTTAACGGCTGCGAAGAGGGACATATCGATCAGGAAGATGGTCGTCTTGACGACGTTCGGGAAGTCCATGCCGGCCGCCTGCAGGACGGCGCGGAGGTTCCGCATCACCTGGTGGGTCTCCGCCGCGATATCCGCCGTCACAAGGACGCCTGTTGAGGGGTCCAGCGCGATCTGGCCGGAGAGGAAGAGCATGTCGCCGCATTTCACAGCCTGGCTGTAAGGCCCGATAGGGGCGGGCGCGCCTGTCGTCTCGATCGGATTCCTGTCCATGGTGGGGCTATGTTAAAGGGGATGGCTTGGGAAATGACAAAAGTAATTGCTGTGGCCGAACCTACCTTTGCCACATGCGCATCCTCGTCTTCGGAGACGCCGGACGGCTGGACGACCTCCGCAGCCGCGCCCTGCCCGACGGCATCCGGTGTGACGCCCCCGGCGAAGTGCCGTTCGCCGACGAAGTCCGGACGGCGATGGCGGTCTTCTGGCTGCACGACCGACTGCCCGATGCCGAGACGGGGGTACGACTCGCCGCCGGCCCGCTCACCTTCGTCAACGCCGTCGACCGGACCATTCCTGATATCGACCTGCCGGGGAAGATCGCCCGCCTCAACGCCTGGCCCGGCTTTCTGCGACAGCCGCTGCTCGAAATGGCCGCAGAAGAGACAGTCAGGCCCGTCGCCGATGCCGTACTCCGACAACTGGGATGGGATCGCCGCTGGGTGGCCGATATCCCCGGGATGGTCATCCCCCGCATCCTGTCAATGATCGTCAACGAAGCCTGCCTCACCGTCCAAGAGGGCGTGTCAAACCCCGAAGGCATCGACAGGGCCATGCAACTCGGGGCCGCCTACCCCGGCGGACCCTTTGCCTGGAGCCGCCACATCGGGGCTGACCGCATCAGCGCACTCCTGGACCGTCTTTCCGGCGAAGACCCCCGCTACATCGCCGCCCCGTCACTGGCCAAAACCCTGGGCGCCGCCCGATGAAACACATCCTCGTCATACAGACCGCCCTCGACGAGGCCTTCGCCTGCCTCAGCCGCGAAGGCGCCGTGGCCGCCATCCGCCACTCCATCGAACGGAAAGACCATGCCGCCTTCCTCCACCCCGCCATCGATGCCCTCCTCCATGAGTCCGGCCTCGCACCCGCCGGACTCGACGCCGTCGCCGTCATCGACGGACCCGGATCGTATACCGGCCTCAGGGTCGGCATGGCCTGCGCCAAAGGGCTGTGCCTCGCCCTGTCCATCCCACTGGTCACCATCAACACGCTCGACTGGATGGCCGCCTCCGCACCCCGCGACGACGAAGCCTGGACATGCCCCATGATCGACGCCCGACGCATGGAGGTCTTCACCGCCCTTTACGACGCCGAAGGCCGACGCATTCAGGACCCATTGGCCCTCGTACTCTCCCCGGACAGCTTCTCAGATATCCTCCTCAGTCGCACCGTCCGGTTCTTCGGCAGCGGTGCAGCCAAATGGCAGGGGATCACACCCTACCCATCGGCCCTGTTCCCGGACATCCCCGCCCGCCCCGACGCAGCCGCGGCAGCCGCCTGGACCCGCTACCTGCACTCCGACTTCGCCGACCTCGCCTACGCCGAACCCTTCTACGGCAAAGCCTTCCATTCGACCCTGAAAACCGGTTGACGGACGTCAGGAAACGGCACGCAAGATATGAAAATGTCACATATGTGACAAAAATACTCAATACCGGGTACATCGTTGTGCGATGTTAAGCGTACCTTTCGTCCCCTCAAATTCAATTCCCACAGATGGATTCTGCCTCTCATACCGGGGATGATCAGGAAGCGAACGAAACGGCGGCTAAACCCGCTGAGACGGAATCCATTGCCGATGCCGGCAAGACCCCGCTGAAAATCGACTACCTGAACGTCAAGAAATCGACGCTCGTGCTGCGCGCCCTCAACCACCGCCTCCGGCAGCAGATGATCCAGGTCCTCGACGCCCAGGGGAAGATGACCGTGACCGAGTTGTACGTCCAATTGCGACTCGAACAGTCCGTCGCATCCCAACACCTGGCCATCCTGAGACGTGCCGGCATCGTACGGACGGAACGGGAGGGCAAGTTCGTCTACTACCTCATCGACCCCGACCGGGTCGCCACCATCAACGCCTGCGTCGAACGCCTCATCAGCTGAGGGCCCGCTACCCCACCCTCACAGGGCTCATCCCCTCTATGAAGGTGGACAGATCCTTTCACGAGGCGACCCAATGTCGAAGCCCGCGCCGACCCAGCGCGGTCAGCAGGCCTTCGTCGTGCCGATCCCGACCGCAGTGTCGGGGCCGGATGCCATGTCTATTCGAGTCCTCCCTTTCTTTGCGAACTTGGAATTTGTGAGACGTTGATAGGCGTAGCAACCGTGACGGTGCCACGCGGAACGCGCTGGTTCGTCGCAGGCATAGCGTCACAGGTAACCGCCCAAGCCAGCGAGCGACTGATACCATAACACACAGCCTCTCCCGATCACGGTCTGGGACACAACCGAGCGTTCCGCGGTTCGATAAGTCAGAAAGAGGTCAGGTGTTGCTGCATCTTTTTGCCACGGATATGTTGGTTGGCCCCACCCTCCAAGAGTACCCCCACCCTCCAAGGGTACCCCCACCCTCCAAGAGTGGGGGGGCATCGCCTGAACCGCGTACCTTTGCATCCTTTCGTTCACTGACACGGGGCCTGCGGGGACGATCGTCATTCCGAAGGCCGGTCACCACCAAATCGATTTCCGATGCGCCCCCTCTCGATAACGGAATGCCAGACGCGGATGGACAGCGGCGAGGTCTCCTGCCTGATCGACCTCCGAAGCCCGGCCGATTTTGCAGAAGGGCATGTGCCCGGTGCGATAGCCTTGTCTGCCGGGGATGCAGGTGCTTCCTGGCCCGTCGAAGTCCTGCCCGCCGAGGGCAGGCTCCTGCTCCTGGGGGATCCGGCAACCGTGCATCGGTTCCTAGAGGGTGTCGATGCCGGGCTGCGGGAGCGGCTGGAGGCCTTTGTCGAGGGAGGGATGGCGGCCTGGGCCGACGCCGGTCTGCCGGTCGACATGCTGGTGACGATCGCGGCGGACGAGCTGGCGATGGACCTGCCGCACGACGACCGCATCCTGCTGTTGGACGTCCGTCCGGAGGCGGCCTTCGACGAAGGCCATGTCCGGGATGCCGTGAGCCTGCCCCTGGCCTCGCTGACCGACCCCGGCAGCATGGCGCTGTTCGAGGACGACAGCAACATCTACCTTTACGGCAGGGATGCGGCCGAGGCCGTGACGGCCGCCTCGCTGATCAAGCGGCAGGGCTACCATAATCTCAGGGCGTTGGAGGACGGCTGGGAGCGCATTCGAGGGCAATCCGGCATCCGCATGGAGCGATCCGCCAGCCTCAACTGATGCCGTTCAGCGGCTCCAGTGCCCTTCCGGCGTATTCGGGCCGATAGCCATGCTTCCACCGGCGATGGCTCCATAGGTAGTTGGCGGGGTCCCGCCGCACATTCGCCTCGATGTATCGGGCGTAGGCCAGCGTGAGTTGCCCCTCCGGCGTGGTGGACGAATCCTCCGTGACGATCTCGATGTCGAAGGAGTACCGCCCCCGCTCGACAGCATAGAAATACCCGAAGATGACGCCCAGCTTCCGGTCGCGCGCGGCCTTCTCGGGCCCGTGGATGAAGCCGGTGGGCACGCCGAAGAAGTTGAGCCACCAGGCGTCCTCCGGACGGCCCGGGCTCTGGTCGGCCACCAGCGCCAGCAGGTAGTTCCTGTCGGCATAGCGGCGTTCCACCTCGGAAAAGCGGTTCTTGAAGTCGGTGGCGGGCAGGAGCACCGTGCCGTACCGCACGCGTACCTTTCGGAAGATCCGTTCGAATGCGCCGTTCTTGATGGGCATGTAGACGCCCAGGAAGGGGATGTCGAGAGCGCGCGAGACGCCCAGGTTCACGATCTCCCAGCCGAAGTTGTGCATCGCATGGATCTGGTAGCTCTTGCCGCTCCGGATGCACCGGTCGAAGGCGGCCTGCAGCTCGGGGCGGATGATGAAGCGCTGCGACAGTTCGCGGTCGCTCATGGTCAGCACCTTGATGCCGTCCATCACCATGTCGGTGAAATTACGATAGAAGCGCACCGCTATCTGTCGACGCTCCGCCTCCGACTTCTCGGGGAAGGCCATGCGCAGGTTCTCGAGCACGACGCGGCGCCGGTAGCGGAGGATATGGAAGGCGAAGCGGGAGAGCCCGTCGCTCATCAGGTACAGCACGCGCAGCGGCAGCAGCGAGAGCAGGTGGAAGATGCCGTGGATGAGGTGGTACATGATATCTCTTGGCGGGGGATGCCGGCGGCTAGAGCACGATGTCCTGCACGAGGCGGTGGCGGTAGGGGTGGTCGGTGTTGAAATGCAGGCCGCGGCTCTCCTTGCGGAACTGGGCGCCCTTGACGACGAGGTAGGATACGGTGATCATGTTCCGCAGTTCGCAGAGCTGCGGCGAGACGACGGAGCGACGGTACAGTACCTCCGTCTCCTCATGGAGCAGGTCGAGCCGGCGGCTGGCGCGCTGGAGGCGGACGTCGGAGCGGAGGATGCCGACATAGTCGGACATCAGCAGTTGGAGTTCCTTGAGGCTCTGGGTGATGAGGATGCGCTCCTTGGGTTCGGTGGTGCCCGACTCGTTCCATTCGGGGATGTCGGTCCGCAGCGTGGTGCCGCCAAGGTCTGCGACGGCGTCGGCGGCGCTGCGGTGGGCGAGGACCATCGCCTCGAGGAGGGAGTTGCTGGCGAGGCGGTTGGCGCCATGGAGTCCTGTCGACGCGCATTCCCCGACGGCGTAGAGGTGGCGGATGGTGGTGCGGCCCGACAGGTCGGCCTGGATGCCGCCGCAACTGTAGTGCGCCGCGGGTGCGACGGGGATCATGTCCTTCGACACGTCGAGGCCGATGCTGTGGCATTTCTCGAGGATGGTGGGGAAATGCTGCGCGAAGCGGTCCGCGTCGAGATGGCGGCAGTCGAGGTACACGTGTTCGGTGCCGTGGATCTTCATCTCGCTGTCGATGGCGCGGGCGACGATGTCGCGCGGGGCGAGGTCGAGCCGGGGGTCGTAGCGCACCATGAAGGCCTCGCCGGGGGCGTTGCGGAGGATGGCACCCTCGCCACGCACCGCCTCGGTGACGAGGAATGACTGTCCGCGGAGGCCGGGCTCGTAGAGTGCGGTGGGATGGAACTGGATGAATTCCATGTTCTCGACGCGGGCCTTGGCGCGGTAGGCCATCGCGACGCCGTCGCCCGTGGCGATGGCGGGGTTGGTGGTGGTGCGGTAGATGCAGCCGTTGCCGCCCGTGGCCAGCAACGTGACGCGGGCGAGGATGCGTTCGATGCGGCGGGTGCCTAGGTCGAGGGCATAGACGCCGTAGCATTCGATGCCGGGCGTCGACTTCATCACGAGGTAGCCGAGGTGGTGCTGCGTGATCAGGTCGACCACGAAGCAATGGCTGAGGACGCGGATGTTGGGCCTTGCGCGCACGGCCTCCAGCAGGGCGCGCTCCATCTCGCGACCGGTGACATCCTTGTAGTGCAGGATGCGCGACTCGCTGTGGCCGCCCTCCCGGCCGAGCGAGTAATCACCGTCGGCATCCCGGTCGAAGCGGGCGCCGAGGGCGATGAGTTCGCGCACCCGCCCTGGGCCTTCGCGTACGACGGCCTCGACGGTCTCGCGCCGGCATAGTCCGTCGCCGGCCACCAGGGTGTCTTCGATGTGCTTGTCGAAGTCGTCCGCCTCCTCGTCCCACACGGCCGCCACGCCGCCCTGCGCATACTTGGTGTTGGTCTCGTCAGAGACGGTCTTGGTGAGGACGGTCACGGTCCGGTCGGGGCAGGCCTCGGCTACCTTGAGCGCGAAGCTGAGGCCTGCGATGCCGGAGCCGATGACGAGGAAGTCTGTCTCCATGGCCGGTGTCGGATGGGGCTGTCGCTCACACGACTCAGCCGATCTGTCGGTGGCTGCCGTCGCAGAAGGGCGGGTTCTTGGTCTGCTTGCATTGGCAGAGCCACACTTCCTCCTCCTTATCGAAGGTCACCTTGAGGCTCTTGTAGGGCATGCCCTCGATGCGCTTGTGGGCGCCGTCGCAGAAGGGCTGCTTCTCGCTGAGGCCGCAGGTGCACCAGGCGTAGGTCTTGCCGGCCTCTACCTTCACACAGGCGGGCTCGCAGGCGGCCGCCCGGGGGAAACCTTCGTTGGGGATGCTGTCCATGGATCAGTAGTTTTCTATGAATGAGTAGAGGTTGAACGTCCCGTCGGCCTCCAGGGCCGAAATGCGCTCGCGAAGGTCCGCCTTTCGGACGTCTTTCATTCTTTTTTTCACGATCAGGTGCCAGGCCCTGTCGGCCAGCAGGTCGAGGCGCCGGTCGCGGTGGGCGACGTCCCCGGCCAGGCGGTCCATGCACTCGAGCAACTCGCCGACGCCTTCGTCGCGGGAGGCGACCGTGCGGACCACCGGCGTGGGCGGGCCCGCTGCCCGGCGTCCGACCGTCATCATGGCGTGCAGTCCGGCGACGAACCGGTCGGCGTCGGGCCTGTCGCACTTGTTGACCGCGAAGATATCGGCGATCTCCATGAGTCCGGCTTTCAGGGTTTGTATCTCGTCGCCCGATTCGGGCACGAGCACCACCACGGTGACGTCGGCCAGTCCGGTGATCTCGACCTCGCTCTGTCCCACGCCGACGGTCTCCACGAGGATGTCGTCGAAGGGGCAGGCGCTGAGGAACTGGGCGATCTCGAGGATGTTGGGATGGAGTCCGCCGAGGGAGCCCCGGGTCGCCAGGGATCGGATGTAGACACCGGGATGTCGGTACCAGCGGGCCATCCTGACGCGGTCGCCGAGGATGGCGCCCTGGCTGAAGGGGGAGGACGGGTCCACACAGAGCACGGCCACGCGTCTGCCCAGGGCCGTCATGCGGCCGATGAGGGCGTCCACCAGCGTGCTCTTCCCCGCGCCGGGCGGACCGGTGATGCCGGTGATCCTCGCGCCTCCGCCCGCCGGCAGGGCGCTCAGGCAGGCGGCCATGTCGGGGGCCTCCGCTTCGATGAGGGTGATGCATCGGGCGATGCCCCGCAGGTCGCCCCCGACCGCCTTCCGCCACCATTGCTCCGCCGTCATGGGCCGTCTCGGCTTTTGCGGCTAATTTCGTCCAATCGCCGGCCACGGGGAAATTTTGTTTCATGCTCCGACGCATCCCGATCCAGACGGTCGTCATCCCCGCCACCCTGGGCCTCATGTGGGTGGGACTGCTCTGGAGCCGCGCCCTCCTCTCGCTCGCCATGGTCGCCTTCTTCGCCGCCGCCCTCCTCTCGGGGCCGCTGTCGGAGAAGGTACGGCGCCTTCGAGGGTCGCCCTTCCTGCTGTCGATGGCGGTGCTCTTCCTCATCCCCTTCGTGAGCGGCCTCTGGAGTGCCGACCTGCGCTACTGGGTGAAGGTCATGCAGGACAAGACACCCCTGCTCCTCGTCCCCCTCTGCGCCGGCAGCCTGGCCGACATGCCCGCGACCGCCCGCCGCCACCTCTCCCGCTTCGCCCTCGCCACCTTGGCCCTCAGCATGAGCATCGCCCTCGCCCGCTACCTGCTGCATGCCCGAGAGGTGGGGGAGGCCTACCTCCGCGCCAAGGTCATGCGGGTGGACATGCACAGCGACCACATCCGCTACGCCTGGCTGCTGGCCGTCGTGGGCGCCTGGCTCCTCCACGGCCTGCTCGACGAGGCCCGCCCCCTCCGACGTGCCGAACGCCGCGCCGCCTGGGCCCTCCTCGCCGGCATCGGCGCCTTCCTCCACCTGCTGGCCTCCAAGACGGGCCTCCTCGCCTTCTACCTCTGCGCCGCCATCGCCCTCTTCCACTACCGCCATCGGCCCGCCGTACGCCCGATCGCCGCGGCAGCACCCCTGCTGCCCCTGGCCGCCTGGCTCCTCCTGCCCACCTTCCGCAACCGGCTCCGCTTCATCCTGTGGGACTTCCAGAACTACTCCCGCGGCGGCTACACCGAAGGACTGTCCGACACGCCCAGGGTGCTCTCCTTCGACGCGGCATGGGACCTCATCCGGCAGTCGCCCTGGCTCGGGACCGGCTTCGGCGACCTGCGCGGCGCCATGTCCGACTGGTATGCCCGCCACGCCCCCTTCATGCAGCCCTACGAGCACCTCCTGCCCAGCAACGAGGCGGTCCTGCACGCCACGGCGGCCGGCATCCCCATGGCCCTTCTCTTCACGGCCGCGACCCTTACCCCGCTACTCCTGCGCGCCCACCGCGAAAGCTACGCCTCCCTTTCCTTCCACGCCGTCGCCTTCCTGGGCCTGCAGTACGAAGTGGGCCTGGAGACACAGTACGGCGTGTTCATATATGCCGTCATGGGATGCTGGGGACATGTGCGCTTCGCCGCCGAACGACGCAACCTACCTTCGCAGTCATGATGAACTTCATCCCCGTCTTCCCCCTCTCGCTGGTCGTGTACCCCGGAGAAGACCTCAACCTGCACATCTTCGAGCCGCGCTACAAACAGCTCATCACCGAATGCAGCGCCACCGGAAAGCCCTTCGGCATGCCGGCCGTGATGGACAACCGCGTGTCAGAACTCGGCACCCTGATGACCGTCCGCGAGGTCGTCAAGACATATGATAACGGGGAGATGGACATCACCACCCGCGGCCTGCGCGTCTTCCGCATCCTCGAGAAGATGTCCGAAGTGCCCGGAAAGCTCTATTCCGGCGCCATCGTCGAATATCCCGAAGACAGGGACGACGGCGACCCCGTCCTCATGGAGAAGCTTCGCGAGGGCGTGGCGACCCTCCACCGCATGCTCGAGGTCAAGAAACGCTTCGAGCCCCGAGAGACAGGCCTCCGCAGTTACGACCTGAGCCACCACGCCGGCCTCTCCCTCACACAGGAATACGAGCTCCTCGGACTCTTCTCGGAACGTCAGCGTCAGGAATACCTCCGCCGGCATATCCAGACCGTCCTCCCCATCCTGTCGGAGATGGAGGCCCTGAAGGAGAAGATCCGCCTCAACGGGCATTTCAAGAACCTCCCCGGCTTCGAACCCCTGCCCTGACACCCCAGCACCAGCCCAATCTCCCGTCACATGAAGACCCTTTGCCTCGACTTCGGCAACACCCGCCTTAAATACGCCCTCTTCCAGGACGAGACGATCGCCGCAGCCGAGGCGCTGCCCGACGACGCCGACGACACCCTCGCCGCACTGCTCGACCGGCACGCCCCCGACAGGGCCATCCTTTCCTCCGTCATCCGCCACAACCCCGGCGTCGACACCCTGCTAGCGAAGGCCTGCCGCTACCACCGGCTGTCGCACGAGACCCGCATCGCCTTTTCCGTGGCCGTCGGCAAACCCGAGACGATGGGCGCCGACCGGCTCGCCCTCGCATCGGCCGCCGTCCGCTTCTTCCCCAACCGCAACAACCTCGTCATCGGCCTCGGCTCCGCCATCACCTACAACTTCATCAACGCCTTCCACCAGTTCCTCGGCGGAGGCATCTCCCCCGGCATGGAGATGCGGTTCCGCTCGCTGCACGAACACACGGCCCTGCTGCCCCTGGTCCAAAAGGACTGGAACTTCCCCCTCATCGGCTACGACACCCGCACCAACATCCTCAGCGGCGTCGTCCTCGGCATGGCCGGCGAGATCGACGGCATCATCCGGGCCTACGATGAACGGTACACCGACCTCAACATCGTCCTCACCGGTGGCGATAACGGCTATTTTGCAGGCCTCCTGAAAAGTCGGATATTTGCCGACCCCGACTTCTTATTCAAAGGCCTGTATGCACTCAGCGAAACCAACGACCCGTCCTGACGGTGCCCTCGCCGTCGCGACGGCCCTCCTGCTCTGCACACAGACGGCCACCGCCCAGGAGAACTCCCCCTACTCCCGCTTCGGCCTCGGCGACGTCCTCAACTCGCAGAACATCGTCAGCCGCTCCCTGGGCGGACTCTCCATCGGCTTCACCGACTACCAGGCCGTCAACTTCGTCAACCCCGCCAGCTACGCCAACCTCAAGGTCACCACCCTCGACGTCGGCGTCGAAGTGTCCTCCCGTACCCTCCGCACCACCGAGCCCGTCCGACGCTTCAACTCCAAATACATGATCCCGACCTACGTACAGATCGGGATGCCGCTCTCCAAGACCAGGAACTGGGGCCTCAACTTCGGCATGGTGCCCCTCACGCGCATCAACTACAACCTCAGCACCAGGACACGCGTCGCCGGCGTCGACAGCGTCCTCTACAACTACATGGGCAAGGGCGGCACCTACCAGGCCTTCGCCGGGATGGCCTACGGCGGCAAGCGCCTCAGCGTCGGCCTCAACACCGGCTACCGCTTCGGCAACCGCCTCTACACCACCCGCGTCATCCTCGTCAACGACACCGTCCCCTACCGCAAGGCCAACGCCTCCGACACCACCCGCTACGGCGGCCTCTATGCCGAAGCAGGCCTCCTCTATACCATCCCCTTCGGCAAGACCACCCGCCTCCGCCTCGGCCTCACCGGCAGCCTCCAACAGAACATGCGGGCCGCCCGCGACATCTCCCGCGAGACCTTCGAATACAGCCCCTCCAACGGCATCGACATCCTCGACAGCGTATACCGCGCCCTCGACGAAAAAGGCACCATCGTATACCCCGGCAGCCTCGGCTTCGGCTTCACGGTCGAAAAAGACGCCAAATGGCTCTTCGGCGCCGAATTCCAACGCGTCCAATGGGGCGACTACCGCTACTACGGACAGGCAGACCCCCTCCGCAACAGCTGGACGGCCCGCGCCGGCGGCCAGTACATCCCCGACGTCAACGGCAAAGGCTACTGGTCGCGCGTCATCTACCGCGCCGGCATCTCCTTCGGCACCGACCCCGTCACCGCAGGCCAACCCATGAACCAGATACTCGCCAGCGCCGGCGTCGCCCTGCCCGTACGCAGGAGCTTCTACACCAACCAGTTCACCACCGTCAACCTCGCCTTCGAAGCCGGCACACGCGGCAACAAGTCCAACACCCTCCGCGAAAACCTCTTCCGCGTCGCACTTGGACTCAACCTCTCCGACATCTGGTTCAACCCGCGCAAGTACGACTGACCCACACACAACCCGCGGGATGCACCCGTCCCCATCCATACCCAACCGCGTCCGGGCAGCCCTCGCCGGCTGCCTTTTGCTTGCCGCCTGCGTCAACGACGAAGCGACCGTCCGCAACCTCGTCGCCCGAAAACCCGGCGTCGACGAGGCCTCGGACATCGTCAGCTTCATGAGCCAGTCGGGACGCCTCCGCGCCCGCCTCACCGCACCCGTCATGCTCCGCCACCAGGACACCCTCCCCCGCATGGAGTTCCCCAAGACCCTCCATGTCGACTTCTACGACTCCCTCCTCCAGATCCAGAACACCGTCGACGCCCGCTACGCCCGCTACCTCGAAATGCAGAACAAAGTGCTCCTCAAAGACAGCGTCCGCGTCGCCAACCTCCTCGGCGACACCCTCTTCTGCCAGGAACTCTGGTGGGACCAGCCCTCCGAACGCTTCACCACCGACAAACCCGTCCGCATCCACCGCCCCGGCACCATCATCAACGGCGTCGGCCTCTCCGCCCCGCAAGACTTCTCCACCTTCACCATCTACCGCATCACCAACAGCCGGCTGCGCGTCGAAGGCGGCATCGAAGGAACGGCAACCCCCGCAACCCCGGACACCTCCGCACAACGCTGAACCACTCCGACCCGCAACACGAAAGGGCAGCTCCCCGCTCGACGCTTCTTCAGTATCTTGCGGCAAATCGTCACGCCATGCAATACCGCTACATGGGCCGCACCGGCCTCCAACTCAGCATACTCTCCTACGGCAGCTGGGTGACCTTCCACAAACAGATAGAGGACGGCACCGCCGACCGACTCATGGGCCTCTCCTACGACGCCGGCATCAACTTCTTCGACAACGCCGAAGGATACGCCTTCGGCGAAAGCGAGAAGATGATGGGTCGCGTGCTCAAGTCGAAGGACTGGGACCGCAGCTCCTATATCGTCTCCTCCAAGGTGTACTTCGGATGGCGAGACCCCAACAAGCCCAACCAGACGGGCCTCAGCCGCAAACACGTCTTCGAAGCCTGCCATGAGGCACTGAAGCGGCTGCAACTCGACTACCTCGACCTCTACTTCTGCCACCGTCCAGACCCCAACGTGCCCATCGAAGAGGTCGTATGGACCATGCACAACCTCATCCAGCAAGGCAAGGTGCTCTACTGGGGCACCAGCCAGTGGAGCGGCGCCGAGATCATGGAGGCCCACCGCGTGGCCCAGCAGTACGGGATCATCGGCCCCGTCATGGAACAACCCCAGTACAACATGTTCGAGCGCTACAAGGTGGAGCTCGACTACCAACCCGTCTACCGCAACGTCGGCCTCGGCACCACCATCTGGAGCCCACTGGCCGCCGGCTTCCTCACCGGCAAATACATCGATGGCATCCCGGCCGACTCGCGCCTCGCCATCGAAGGGTTCGACTGGCTCAAGAACCGCTGGCTGCAGGAACAGAAGGTCGAGAAACTCAAGAAACTCATCGCCCTGGCCGACCGCATGGGCGTCCCCATCGCCGCCCTCGCCATCGCCTGGACCATCCACAACCCCCATGTGACGACCGCCATCCTGGGCGCCACCCGCGAGTCGCAGCTGACCGAAAACCTCAAGGCCCTCGACGTCCTCCCGCTCCTCACGCCCGAGGTCATGCAGGAGATCGAAGGCATCCTCGGCAACAAACCCACGATGGACCTGTCCTGACCCGGAAAGGGATGCGCCAGGACTTCGGACGAAACGGTGGCAGTCTCCCCGCAGGGGCCCTCTTCGCCCTGCTCTGCCTTTCCCTCTCGTCAGCCGCCCAACGCAAGGCACCCGCCCTCCGCTTCGAGGCCGATAATGACACGGTGGTCTTCGATGGCCTCGCCTCCCTGAAGGGCAGGCCTTACGGACGCCTGCAGGTCCGGATGGAGGCCGTCGCCTGCGATTCCCTGGATGCATGGGATCTGCGATTCCTAAACACCTCTCGCGACACCATCGCCCTGCGCAACGTCCTGCCCTGGCATGCAGACCCACAGTCCGTGCGCCTCACCGGCCTGGGGGAGCATCCCCTCTCCCGCTCGCATCTCTTCCTGCCGGGACGGAGCCCCGTCAACGTCATCCTCCCCGACAATGCCTGGGAGACCAGCTTCAGTTACCGTCCCGTTCCCGGACGACCCGATACGGCCACCCTCTGCCGCCGCGACACTTCCACCCTCCGCAAGGCCCGACGCAGGCGCTTCGAGACAATCCTCTACCCGGGCGGCAGCGTGACCTACCGGCTCTGGAGCCGTCCCATGGAAGGCGGATGGCAGGAAGGACTCCGATACTTCCTCCAGACGCGACACCTCTTCGACACCCCTGTTTTCGACGACAGCCTCTACCGCCGCAACGACCTCCGGTGGATCCGTCGCAGCTTCGTGATGCATCTCCTGATGGCCTGGGACGACCGCGTGTACGACGCCGCCAAAGGGCGGTATACGCTGCCCGACTTCCTCCGCAAAGGCAAGGCGCTGTATGGCGGCGACGATGCCGTCGGCATCTGGCCCACCTGGCCCACCCTCGGCCTCGACAGGCGCAACCAGTTCGACCTGTACCGCGACCTGCCGGGCGGCCTCCCCGCCCTCCGACGCCTCTCCGACAGCCTCCACAGCCTCGGCTCCCGACTGTTCATCGCCTACAACCCCTGGGATGAGGACACACGCCGTGAAGGCCACCTGGCAGGGTTGGAAGCGCTCCTCCGCACCATGAATGCAGACGGCGTCGTCCTCGACACGCGGGGCTCCTCGAGCCGCGAACTGCAGCAGGCGGCCGACCGCGTCCGACCCGGCATCGTCATGTACAGCGAAGGGATGGCCATCCCGAAAGACATGCCAGGCATCGTCGCCGGCAGGGTCCACAACGCCCTCTACCACCCGCCCCTGCTCAACCTCAACAAGCTCATCCGCCCCGACTTCGCCGTCTTCCGCGTAGCGGAACTCTACAAGGAACCCGTCCGCCGCGAGTTCGCCACCGCCCTCTTCAACGGTTACGGGACCGAACTCAACGTCTTCGCCCCCGGCGATCCGCCCTGGGTGCAAGAACAGTACCGCTACCTCGGTCGCAGCTCCAGGATCCTCCGGGAACATGCCGAGACCTTCACCGGAGGAAGGCTCACCCCGCTGATCGCCACCTCCCGCGATGGTATCTGGGTCAACCGCTGGGAAGGCCGCGGCAAGACCCTCTACACCCTCTTCAGCCTGCTGCCCGAAGGCTGTCGCGACACCCTCTTCCCCGTACCGGCCGATACGGGCGTCCATTACGTCGACATCTGGAACCACAGAGAAATTCAGCCCGTCACGCGCGGCAGGGATCTCTGGCTGACCGTGCAGACGGACGCCTTCGACAAATCCCTCCTCGGCAGCAACGAGGAAGGCGCCGCCGGCTGCATCGCCGCCTTCCCGCTGCGACTGAACGTTCGGCGCGATGGGGACAGGCTCCATGTCGCAGCGAACGGCGGAACGCAGATACGCGTCTGGGCCGGGCAGCCCGCCTATGATCGACAGGCCTACGAATGGAAGATCGGGGATCAATGGATATCTCTGTTCCAGACCTTCGACGGCTACGAGGGCGACTTCGTCGTCCAGCTCTTCGATGCTGCGGGCGAACTGATCGACGAACGCATCGAAAGCCTGCCCGCCGGTACGCCCCGAAGGATCAGCCATCCCATCCCCGCACCATCCGGCGCCCTGGCAAACGACAGCATGGTGCGCATCCCCGCGGGTACCTTTCGGTTCCAGACCAGCCACGGCGATGGATTCATCCCCTATCCTGCCGAGGACGAGGACAGCCTCTTCCGGATGCCATCCTTCCTGATGGACCGCTTCCCCGTCACCCATCGGCAGTTCAAAAGATTTCTCGATGCCACCGGCTACAAGCCTTCCGATACGGCCCGGTTCCTGCTGGATTGGAAGGATGGGGACTTCCCGTCCGGAAAGGCCGAGCACCCCGTCGTGCATGTCAGTCTCGAAGATGCCAAGGCCTATGCGGCCTGGGCCGGGAAGCGCCTGCCCACCGAAGTCGAATGGCAGTACGCCGCGCAGACCCGCGAGGGACTCGAATGGCCCTGGCGGCAGGAGCAGCCCGTCAGCCGGACGGAGGAACGCATCACCGAGACACTCACCGTGAAGACGATCCAGGGCATCGACCCGTCCCGATGCAACCTGGGCGATGGCATCCCGAAGCCCGTCGGCAGCTATCCGTCGGGTGCCAATCCGTTCGGACTGCAGGACCTCGTCGGCTCCGTCTGGCAGCTCACGCAGGACGAATACCGGGCCGGCCGTTACCGATACGTCATCCTCAAGGGCGGCAGTTTCTTCAAACCCTCCTCGAGCTGGTGGTACATCCAGGGCGGGCCGCGCGAGTTGCACTATAGGCAGCACCTGCTCCGGGTGTCGCAGGGCTTCGAGCGAAACGAGACCGTCGGGTTCCGATGCGTGCGGGACCTGCCCTCCGAAAGGCCGAATGGGTTGCGTTGAGCGGGCCGATGCGGTCAGTTGGCCTCGCGTAGGATGAACCGGTGGAGCGTGCGATGGTCAGCCGGATGGGATGTATTCAGGTCCGCCGAGTTGTGTCCGGCAAAAAACCATCATCTTTTCAGACCCAGCAAGAAAGTGATGGGGATCTCCAGCCGCCCCCGCCAGGAGCGCTCGGAATGGTCCTGCCTCGGCCAAGTGCGGGTCATCCAGTTTTCAGTCCCATATCCTCTCTTCCGCATCACCTCGTCGGCCCTGCGCTGGAGCGGGGGATAGAAGCTGTCGAGGGTTTCCGTGCCGAGGTCGAAATAGATGCGGTGGGTGCGCGGATCGGGTAGTTTGCGGTCCATGTAGCGAAAGAAGGTCTCAGGCACGGGGTTGTCGTCCATCGAAAAGATGCCGGGCCAGTGGGTGGAGAGGCAGGCCGCACCTCCGAAGACCTCTGGGTACTCGCAGATGGCATATAGCGAGATGAGCCCGCCCATGCTGCTGCCGGCGATGAAGGTGGCCTCCCGCTCCCGGCGGGTGGCATAGTGGTTGTCGACGAAGGGTTTGAGTTCTTCCACGATGAACCGGAGATATTCGTTCGAGCAGACGGGAATGCCGGAGAAGACCGAGTGGCCGCCTGTCCGTTGGGCGGCTTCTATCCGGCCGCGCTCATCATTCGTCAGTGATTCGTAGGGCGACTGTGGGAAGTACTCGGCATGCCGGCGGGCACCCGTGTTCCAGATACCCACCACGATGCAGTCCTGGACGCTTCCGTTTCGGATCAGCCGGCCGAGGGTCTCGTCCACGCCCCATTCCTGATGGTTCCAGGTGGCGCTGCTGTCGAAGAGCATCTGGCCGTCGTGCATGTACAGCACGGCATAGCGTTGGTCGGGTCGATAGCCATCCGGAAGCCATACGTCCACATGCCGCGGCGGGACATGCTTCGAGGGGAAATCGGCATGGCGTTCGAGACGGCCCGTGCTTACCGGGAGAGTCTGGGCTGCCATTTCGAAGGCCGTCAGCATGGCGAACGTCAGGGAAAGCATGTTGGCACGCATCAGGATTCCGTTTTCGTGAAGGGATGATCGCATGGCAACTTACTCCAATCCCGGCTGACCGCCATGCCTCACCCCAACCCTTGGAGGGTGGGGATACCCTTGGGAGGTGGGGGTACCCTTGGAGGGTGGGGGCTAAATACCCTCAGAACCACCCCAGGTTCTGAGAACTCCCCCAGGTTTTGAGAACCCCACCCGGTTCGCAGAACCCCCGCATGTCCTCAGAACCACCCCCAGTTCTGAGAACTCCCCCAGGTTTTGAGAACCCCACCCGGTTCGCAGAACCCCCGCATGTCCTCAGAACCACCCCCGGTTCTGGGAACCTCACCGGGTTTTGAGAACCTACCCGCGGAAATCGCGACATTTGAGCCATCACGAACAACCAAACCAAGGAGGGCACATGACATTCCAGGGAAGGACCGCGTTCATCACCGGTGCGAGCCGCGGCATCGGCAGGGCGATCGCCCTGAAGCTGGCATCGGAAGGGGCCAACATCGTCATCGCCGCCAAGTCGGTCGAGGAGAACCCCAAGCTGGGCGGCACGATCCACTCGGTCGCCGCCGAGGTCGAGGCAATGGGCGCAAAGGCGCTGGCCGTCCCCTGCGACATCCGCTTCGAGGAGCAGATCGCCGCCGCTGTGGAACAGACCGTGTCCGTATTCGGCGGGATCGACATCCTCGTCAACAATGCCTCCGCCATCTCGCTGACGCCGACCGAGAAGACCGAGCCCAAACGCTACGACCTGATGCACGACATCAACGTCCGCGGCACCTTCCTCGTCAGCCGCGCCTGCATCCCGCACCTGCGCAAGGGCCACAACCCGCATATCCTGAACCTCTCGCCACCCCTCAACATGGACCCCAAGTGGTTCGGCAACCACCTCGCCTACACCATCAGCAAGTACGGCATGAGCATGGTGGCGATGGGCCTCGCCGAGGAACTCAAGGGCGACCGCATCGCGGCCAACGCCCTATGGCCCCGCACGACCATCGCCACGGCGGCCGTCCAGAACCTCCTCGGCGGCGAAATGCTCATGCGCATGAGCCGAAAGCCCGAGATCCTCGGCGATGCCGCCTTCCACATCCTGAAAAGACCCTCCGGCGCCTGCACCGGCCACTTCTTCATCGACGAACAGGTACTGGCGGAAGAAGGCGTCACCGACCTGTCGCATTACGCCGTCGTGCCGGGAGCGCAACTGTACACCGACCTGTTCCTCTGAGCGCGCCCGAGGCCCTGAGCCCTGCCTCGGGCAGGCCTGGCGGAGGGATCCGATGTATGGCATCGGGATGGATCGCCGACCGATAGGGTCTCCATCCCATATGCAACGGACCGAATGGGTTCAAGACCTGGAGATCCACCCTGTCCGGATCCGATCAGCGGATCGGAAGACCAAGGTGGCGGATCACAAACCCCCTGGCCGGAATGGACATGGGCGCACCCTTGTGGGGTATGGATCCGTTCAGGTTGGCATCTATCGTTGCGGGGCGGGCATGACCAGCCGGAATGGCGCCATGCCCCGATTTCCCAAGGCGATGCTCACCTGGCCGGGGGGCATCGCGCGGATGGGCACTCGCAGCGTGCCCATCCGCATGCACGATCCGTGCATCGGCACTGCCGAAAGGTCAGGGCGCCTTCGGAGGGCGGCGGTTGCCGATCGGCCCGTCGGCCCGACAGACGGGGTTGAAGTGATACCGGATCCCGTCGGGTGTGGAATAGGCGATGCGCAGGTATGTGTCGGCCGCGGCGATGGGAAGGCGTAGCTGGCGGGCCGTGTCGGCCCGAAAACGCAGGATGCCGGACTGTCCGACGACTTGCAGGTCGACCACAGCCCCGCTGAAGTCGGCCTTCAGCGTGTCCGTGTCGACCCAGAGGCGCATCAGCCGCGTGTCGGCCCTGCGGAGCATCGCCGCCTTCTCCGGGAACGACATGTCGGCACGCTGCGGTACCTGCACGCCGATGGTGCGTCCCGACTGGAGGGCCCCCACGACTTCGTCGAGCCTCCGTTGCGGCGCATGGACGAGCGTCGCGAAGCGGCCCACCGACCTGCGATCGCCTGCATTGTGCGTGTCGTCGTTCCCGACGATCGATACCCTATGTCCGTTCGACAGGGCCGTATCCCAGTATCGGAAGGCGATCTCGTAGGCATTCAGCACTTCCAGCGCATCGTAGTTGCTGAGGAACTTCAGATCGGTGGCATGGTACCCGATGCGCATCGCGGGATGGTTGATGATGACCGCCACTCCGCTGTCGGAGGAAAGCCGATCGAGCAGGTCCTGCCGGTTGGAGAGGGTGAGCGGGAAGGGATAGTCCTTCCAGGTCACCTGCCGTGCGCCCACCACCAGCTGGTGCGCCTTGGGAATGTTATACCCGTGCTCGTAGGCCGGCACCCAGCCCGCGGCGTCGGAACCGTGCCGGTTGATGCGCATGTAGTCGGACACGGCATGGAAACCATAGCCCATCGAGTCGTAGGCCGCATACAGGTCTTCGGCCCCGCCCCGGCCGTTGGTGACGCCGAGCCAGGATGCCGTATGCGCATGCAGGTTGGCAAGGGTCCATGCATCCGGTCGGAAGTCGGCATAGGGATTGTAGAACCGCTCCCCACGGAAGGGCCTTGGTGCCTCGAAGCGATATGTCGGACAGACGACGTACTGGTCGACCACCAGATAGGCCAGCCCGGCCGTGATGGCCACGAAGAGGGAACGCTTCAGCATCGCATGCGGATTCGGTGCAAAGGTACGGCGGAGGGGAAGAGGTTGGGTGATGGCCGCATCCCTTGCGCTGCGACGGCCTTGCCCTTTGACACCTACGATGCTGCGCGCGGACACCGGAGACGCACGGCCCGCCGCCGGGGCGGCTGGCCTGAAAAAACGGTCGCCGCCAGGATGGGACTTGAACCCACCCGGCGGCGACGCGGTCTGTCGAGCCGTCGACGGACACCGGCCTCAGGGCCGGATGATCGTGCCGTCGCCCTTGCGGACCTGCCAGTTCGACTTCGTCGTGATCGGATACTTCGCCGCCTCCTTCTCGTTGACGTCGACCCCCAAGCCGGGCACCTCGTTGACATACATGTAGCCGTTGTCCATCGTCGGACATCCGCTGAAGATCGACTTCAGCTTGTCCGAGAACCGGACGGCCTCTTGGATGCCGAAGTTCCAGATGGCCAGGTCGACATGCGCATGGGCGGAATGGCCGACGGGCGACACGTCGCCCGGACCGTGGAAGGCCGTGCGGATGTTGAAGTATTCGCCCAGCCGGGCGATCTTCATGGCCGGCGAGATGCCGCCGATCTGCGACACGTGGACGCGGATGAAGTCGAACCACTGGTTCACCATCGGCAGTTTGTACTCGTTGATGTTGTTGAAGAGTTCGCCCATGGCGATGGGCACGGACGTGGTGGCGCGCAACTGCTTGAACCACTCCTGGTTCTCGGGCGAGAAGGGGTCCTCGATGAAGAAGGGCCGGTAGTCCTCCAGCGCCTTGATCATGTTGATGGCGTCCATGGGCTGGATCCGCTCATGGATGTCGTGCAGCAGTTCGACGTCCTCCCCGCAGCGCTTGCGGACCGTCTCGAACATCTTCGGTACCGACTTGAGGTATACGCGCTCGTTCATGTACTGGTCGTTCTCGTAGCCGTAGCCGGCCTTGCGGAAGTCGGGCTGCTGCACTAGTCCGGTACCGCCGTATCCGCCCTGCTGGATGCGCACGTGCCGGTATCCCTGCTCCATGAACTTCTGGCAGCTCTCGGCCACGGCCTCCGGGGTGTTGCCGCTGGCGTGCCCGTAGCAGTCGACCGCGAAGCGGCTCTTGCCGCCGAGGAGCTGGTAGACGGGCATCTTGGCGCGCTTGCCCTTGATGTCCCACAGGGCCTGGTCGAGCCCGCTGATGACGTTGTTCAGGACGGGGCCGTTGCGCCAGTAGGAACTCACGTAGAAGGAGTTCCACATGTCCTCGATGTTGTCGACATCCTTGCCGACGGCGAACTCCTTGAGGTAACTCTCGATGGCGGTGACCACCACGGCCGCCCGCTGGGTGAAGGTGGCGCATCCGAGGCCGTAGAGGCCGGGCTCGGTGGTCTCCACCTTGACGACGATGATGTTGATGCCTTCCGGACAGGTGGCGATGGCCTTGACGTCGCGGATCTTCACCGGTGCCATGCCCTTGGCGTAGGCCGGCGTGTCCCGGTCGCCGGCCCGGGCCGTTCCGCTGCCGAACAGGCCGAAGAGCCCGGCCGTGGACCCCATCGCCATCATCTTCATCAATTCCCGGCGGGGGTGCTTCGTGTTGACTGAGGTTTTGTCCATCGTGGTTTAATTTTTGGTTCAGGTGATGTCTTCGAGCCGCACCTGTGCCCGCCCGCGCGTGAGCAGGTGGATGATGAGCAAGGCCACCAGGTAGGTGCAGCCGCAGATGGTGAAGATCAGTTTGTAGCCGTCGTCGAGGTGGCCGGCCGACTTGTAGCTGTCGAGCACCTGGCCGACGAAGGCGGGGAACAGGATGCCACCCACCGCCCCGGCCATCCCTCCGATGCCCACGACGGAGCTGACGGCCTGCCGGGGGAACATGTCGGTGGCCAGCGTGAACACGTTGGCGGCCCAGGCCTGGTGGACGGCGACCGCCAGGCTCAGCAGCCCCACCGCCATCCACGGACCCGACGCATAGCGGGTGAGGATGACCGACAGCTCCAGCACGGCGAAGATGAGGAGGGCGGCCTTCCGGGCCGGCAGGGTCTCCCAGCCCCGGGCGACGAGCCGGGACGACAGATACCCGCCGAAGACGCTGCCCACCGTCGTGGCCAGGTAGATGGTCATCAGTTCCAGGCTCGGCCTCTTCAGGTCGAGCTGGAAGTTGGACGCGAAGTAGGAGGGCAGCCAGAACAGGAAGAACCAGTAGATCGGGTCGATGAGCCCCTTGCCCGTCACATAGGCCCAGGTGCTTCGCTGACGCAGCAGGCTGAGCCATCGGACCGGCCGGGTGTCCGCATCTGCTGCAGGCGCGTCGTCCTGCCCGTCGCGGATATGGTCGAGTTCGGCCTTCGACAGGCGCTTCTGGCGCTCCGGCACGTCGTAGTAGACCCACCAGAAGACGAGCCAGACGAAGCCCAGCGCACCCGTGATGAGGAAGACGCCCTGCCAGCCGGCCCGCGCGAGAATGAGCGGCACGATCAGCAGCGAGACGACGACGCCGATGCTCGTCCCCGCGTTGAAGATGCCCGTCGCCAGGGCCCGCTCCCGCTTCGGGAACCATTCGGCCACCGTCTTCACGGCCGCCGGGAAGTTGCCCGCCTCGCCCAGGCCCAGTCCGATGCGGGCGATCACGAAGCCCGTCGCCCCGCGCGCCACCGCATGCAGCATGCCGGCAATGCTCCAGACCGTGATCGACAGGGCATAGCCCAGCTTGGAGCCGATGCGGTCGATCAACCCGCCGCTGACGAGAAGACCCACCGCATAGGCCGCGGTGAAGGCCATCACGATCCGTGCGAAATCGGTCTCCGACCAGCCGAACTCGGGCTCCAGGATGGGCTTCAGCAGCCCGATCAACTGGCGGTCGAGGTAGTTGATGGTCGTGGCCGTGAAGAGGAGGGCGACGACCCCCCATCGGTACCTGTGCCTTGTCATAGGGCTGTATTCCAGTTGTTGACGAAGCGCTCGAAATGCTGCTGCAACGCGCCCCAGTCGCCGCGCGACATCAGGTCGTCCGGAAACAGGGGCGATCCGATGCCGAGGGCGTCCGCGCCGGCCCTGCGGTAGGCGGCGACGTCTCCGCTCCCGATGCCGCCCGTCGGCATGAGCCGGATGTCGGGGAACGGGGCCTTGACGGCCTTGATATAGGCCGGGCCTAGCTGTGCGGCGGGAAAGACCTTCACCCGGCTGGCCCCCAGCACCCAGGCCTCGCGGATCTCCGTCGGGGTGAAGGCCCCGGGGAAGACGGGCAGGCCCAAACGCTTCGCGGCGACGATGACGTCGCGCGTCAGGACGGGCGTAACGATGAAGCCCGCCCCGGCCTCGGCCGCCAGGTGCAACTCCTCGAGGGTGCAGACGGTCCCGGCGCCGATGTTCAGGCTGTCGCCAAAGCGGTCGGCAGCCCATCGGATCATGCCCAGGGCGCCCGACGTGTTCAGGGTGACCTCGATCGTCGTCAGTCCCGACCGCTGGTAGGCCTCCAGGAGCGCCGGCCAGTCGGCGGCCGGCAGATGCCGCACCACCCCCACGATGGGCAACCGCTGGAAGAGCACTTCGGAAAAGGTCCCTACGCCCATCTCAGGCCTCCTTGGTTTTCGACAACAACAGCGCCTGCCCCGCCAGCGTGGCCCGCTCCGTCATGCCGCCGGACAGCACGGAAGTGCGCGACAACAGACCCAACGCCTCCAGCCCGAAGCGGTAGACATCGTGCAGATGGCTGCTGCTGCAGAGGATGATGGGGGCGTCATCGCCTTCGGAGAGCGATTGCAACTCGGAACCGATCAGCAGCCCGCTCAGGTAGTAGGCGTTCAGATGCCGGTCGAACCGGTCGAAGAGCTGATTGGTGCGTACGGAGAAGAGGGCGTGCAGGAAAGGGCTCTCGAGGGAGGTCTGCACGCCTTCCCTGAAGGCGTCGACGGCGTCCGGCGAATGCCCCGTCAACGGATCGGCATCGACCGAGTCCGCAAGGATGCTATGCTGCCGGAGGATGCCGAACACCTCCCCCGTCATGAAGGTCTGGAAGGAGACGATGGCCTCGCCCTCGAGGTGGATGTGTTTGCAGTGGGTGCCGGGGAACAGGACCTTGGCGCGGCCGGGCCGGATGCCTTCGGCCGCCAGCAGATGCATCAGGCCGAGCACCTGGGTCTCCTCCCCCCGCATCACATCGGCCTCACCCCGGACGCCGGACAGGAGGAGGATGTCGTTCGGCAGGTCCCCGTCCCCCACCCGATACCGCGAGACGGCATCGCCGCCGTCGAGCGAAAAGGGCAGGTTCGCATACGGCAGCTCCTGCATCCCCAGCGACGATGAGGCCATGCCGGAGACGACCAGGGGAATGCCCTCGACGGACATCCCGGCGGACTGAGACAGCCGGGCCAGGTGACCGCCCAGCCGGCGGCGGAAGTAGCGTTCGCGGGAGACGGCTCCGCCCGGGTCGGACTCCTTCCAGTCGCGGAAGGTGCTGGCGACGCCCTCGTCGGAGCGGACCTCGGCGCGGACGGCCAGGGTCTCCGCATCACAGAGCGTCAGCCGGAAGGAGGTCGTACCCCAGTCGCATCCGAGCAGGAAATCCTTTTCCATCAATGCGGTTTTGGCTCGTTCATCAGGTGCCGGGGCCCGGCCGTCGGCATCCCTTCGGCGTCTTCCCAGGGGTGTTGCGCCGAAGGCACACCGGTCGGTCGGGCCCGGCCTGTCCGCACAAGATCGGGATCCCTTACTTGCTATCCCACCAGACCTTTGAATTCAGGTCGTTGGGACCCTGGTTCTTGACCGCATCGTTCAGGTTGCCGAGGTTGGTGATGATCTCACTGTCGGGATAGGGGATGCGGTTGATGAAGTTGCCTTTGATCTCAGAGCCCGGGTAGGGGTTCTTCGTCAGCCGGGGGAAGCCGCTGCGACGGAAGTTGGCGTAGGTCTCCGAGCCGTTGATGAAGGAGGCCACCCAGTACTGGTTGTTGATCTGTTCGAGTTCGTTGCCGGCTACGAGGGTGTTGGCGTCCAGATAGGTCTGGATGCTGGCCGGGGGGATGGTGGCCGAGACATCGTACAGGGCCATCTGCTCCATATGGGCCCGGATGCCCGCCTTGTAGGCGGCATCGGCATTGCCCGTCGCCCATCCGCGGACGATGGCCTCCGCCAGCAGGAGCTGCGTCTGGGCATAGGTGACATGGAACTCGGGCGCATCCGTCTTGAGGATGGTCGAGAGGTTCACCTGCGAGTAGTCATACAGGCTCGCCACGCCGAAGGTGGTGAAGGTGTTGCGGATCGATACGTCGTCGTAGCCCATGGGCATGCCGATCTGCACGGCCGGGTCGGTGCTCAGGCGGGCCGCCGTCTGCTCGGCACCGGTACGGGCCCCCACGTGGCGGACCGAGATGGCCCGCAGCCGGGGGTCGTTGTTGTTCTTCAGGAAGTCGACGAAGGGCTTGGCGATGTAGAAGTTGGCCTTCTCGCGCGCTGTGAGGTGCACGGCCACCCAGTTCTGGTACAGCGAGGTGTGGCGCATGACCGAGTTGTCGGCATTGGACTGCATGAGCCCGCCGGCGACGGCCTTGGCCACATAGGTGCGCGCCGTGGCCGGATCGACGCGGCAGAGGCGCATGCCGGCGCGGAGCATCAGCGAATAGCCGAGGCGCTTCCAGCGGGTGATGTTGCCGCCGTAGAGGATGTCGGCCACGGAGGTCGCCTTCGCCGCGTCAAGGGCGGCACTGGCCTCGTCGAGCTCCTTCAGGATGTCCTTGTAGATCAGCTCCTGCTTGTCGTACTTCGGCTGCGAGATCTCGTTGAGGTAGCCGCGGGAGGCCTCCGTGTAGGGGACGTCGCCGTAGGTGTCCGTCACGATCATGAAGGCATAGCATTTCCAGATGCGTGCCTGGTTGTAGAGGTTGGAGCGCTGGGCGTTGCCCTTCGTCTTCTCGATCACGTCCACCACCTGCTTGAGCACGCTCTGGTAGTAGTTGACCCATACCTGGGAGGAGACGCCCGGGTTGAAGATGTTGTAGTTGGCGCCTGCCAGCGAACTGCCGAAGGGCGTGATGATCTGCTGGACGATGCCGTAGTCGTAGCACAGCCACTGGAGGGTGGCGAAGTTGTCGCGGTAGGTGGCGTCGATGATGCCCTTGTTCATGACGAACTGGGGGTCCAGGGAGACCGGGTCGACCTTGTTGGTGTTCAGGTCGTCGAAGCCCTTCTCGCAGCCGGTGAGGAGCAGGCCGCAGAGGGCGAGGCCCGTGAAAGCCGTCTGTATGCGTTTCATGTGCGGATGGTTAGAATTTGATGTTGAGGTTGAAGCCGATGCTGCGGGTGGGGGGCAGCGCGGTCCAGAAGTCGAGGCCCGTCTCGTTGTCGGAGATGTTGGCGACGTTCTCGGGGTCCATGTTCTCCGTCCACTTCTTGAGCACGAGGACGTTGTTGGCCACGGCGTTGAGCTTGACACCCTTGACAAACTTGAGCTTGCGCAGGGCGCGGGTGAAGTCGTAGCCGATGCTCACCTGCCGCAGCTTCCAAAAGCCGGCGTTGAAGACGAAGTCCTCGTTGACGCCGAGCACGTTGGGCGTCTCGTAGAATGGCTGGATGTCGGACTTGGTGGTGTTGGTACCGCCGTCCTGGTTGACGCCCTTGCCGATGACGAAGCCTTCGGCGCGTCCCACGAGGGTGCGCTTGTGCAGACCGTGGCGCAGGGCGTTCATGTTGGAGCCCGCGATCATCTTCGCGCCCAGTCGGAAGTCGACCAGGGTGCTGACCTGCACGCCGTGGATGGTGAAGCTGTTGGTGATGCCGCCGAAGTATTTCGGGAGCGTGTTGCCGACATAGGCCAGCGTGTTGTCGCGCAGGGGCCGGCCGCTGGCCTTGTCGAAGACCTGGTTGCCCGACTTGTCGCGCAGATACCTGAAGGTGTACAGTGCGCCGATGGGCTTGCCCACGACCTGGCGTACGACCCGTCCGCCGCCACCGCCGACGGAGATCACGGTGTCGGAGGCACCTGTGCCCAGCTTCAGCACTTCGGAGGTGTTATAGGCCCCGTTGAGGTTGACATCCCAGCGGAAGTTGCGGGTGCGCACCGGCGTGAACGTCATCTGCATCTCGATGCCGCGGTTCATGCTCTCGCCGATGTTCACCAGCTTGTTGGTGAAGCCGGAGGCGTTGGAGATCTGCGTGGCCAGGATCTGGTCGCGCGTGAGCTTGTAGAAATACGAGAGGTCGAAGCCGACGCGGTTGTCGAACATCTTCAGCTCGACACCGGCCTCGTACTCGCTGACGCGGAGGGGCTGCAGGTTGGGGTTGGGCACCAGCGTGGTGTTGATGCCGCCCACCGGGATGCTGGCCCCGGAAGGATTGGGGAAGAGGTTGTTGTTCACCCCGTAGAAGAGGGCGTTGGAATAGGGCGCCACGTTGTCGTCACCCACCTCGGCGAAGGCCGCGCGGAACTTGCCGTAGTTGAGCCATGAGGGCACCGGGAGCACCTCGCTGAAGATGAAGCTGCCCGTGACGGATGGGTAGAAGATGCTCCGCGCGTTCGGCGCCAGCGTGGAGAACCAGTCGTTCCGGCCTGTGATGTTCAGGTAGAGGAAGTTGCGGTAAGAGAGGTCGGCGGCACCGTAGACAGAGTTGACGGCCCGCTCGGCCTTGGCGTAGATGGGGTCCTTTGCCCTGCCGTTCATGATGGTGTAGAGGCCCGGCTGGACAAAGTCGGTCACCGTCACGCTGTGGTACTCGGTACTGCGCTTCATCTGGTTGCCACCCAGGGTGAGGTCGATGCCGAAGTCGCGGATCTTGTGCGTTCCACCCAGGAGGAAGTCGTAGTTGCCCTCGCGGAAACGACGTACATCCTGCGTATAGGAGCCGTTGATGAAGCCCGTGGGGGCGGCGGGGATGGGCGCATAGCCGTTGGGGATGTTGTAGTCCTGGTAGCGGGTGAACATGTCCTGCGCGATCCGGCCCTGCGCGTAGAGCCAGTTGGTGATCTGATAGCGGATGGCCACGTTGCCAATGAGGCGGTCGCGCTTCACGTTCTCGAAGCGGTTGTTGAGGGAGTAGTAGGGGTTGTTGCGCACCAGGAAGCGCGACATGACGAACTCGTTGCCGTTGGGCATGAGCTGGTTCTGCTCCATCGCCTCGAAGGGCATCGAGTTGGCGAGGGTGTAGATGACGGTGGGGATGGCCATGTCCTGGGTGTTGACCTGCGGCGGGTTCCGGTTGTACTCGTTGGAGTAGTTGACGTTGCCCGATACCGTGAGCCCCTTGGCGATCTCCTGGTTGAAGCCGATGTTGACCGACTTGCGGTTGAAGCGGTTGTTCGGGAGGATGGCGCGGTTGTCGGCGTTCGAGAGTGAGACACGGAACGACCCCGTCTCACCGACGTTCGACAGGGTGACCGTGTTGGTGAGGTCGAGGCCCGTCTGGTAGAATCGCTTGTAGCGGTTGCGCACGGGCTCGTAGGGCCATTCCTCGCCGTCGAAGAGCACCTGCTTCATGCCGGGCTGGAACTTCTCGCCGAAGCTCCATACGGCCGACTGCGGAAAGGCCGTCGTCGGACGCACGCCGCGCTCGCCCTGCCCGTACTCGTACTGGAAGTCGGTGAAGTCGAGCGGCGTGTCGGACGTGAAGTTCACGTTGTATTCGATGCCGATGCCCTTGCCGGTGCCCCGCTTGGTGGTGACCATCACGACGCCGTCCTTGGCCCGGGAACCATAGAGGGCCGAGGCGGCCGCCCCCTTGAGGACGGTGATCGTCTCGATGTCGTCCGGGTTGATCGACGAGAAGCCGTCACCCCCGTCGGAACTGTTCACCTGCCCCGCACGCGCGCCGATGCCGCCCCCGATGCCGTAGGTCGTGTTGTCCATCGGCACACCGTTCAAGACGATCAGCGGCTGGTTCACCCCACTGAACGACGACTGGCCCCGGATGCGGATCTTCACAGACCCCGCCGGACCCGTCCCGAAGGAAGAGATGTTGACACCCGAGAGCTTGCCCTGCAGCGTACCCATCGGGTTCGGCGTGCGGTTCGTGGCGACCGCATCCGCATTCACCGTGGCCGTGGCGAAGCCCAGTTTCTTGGACTCCTTCCGGATGCCCAGGGCCGTGACGACGATGTCGCTCATCGTGCGCGCATCCGTGGCCATCGTCACCGTCAGCGGCGCACCCGCAGCGGCCTTGACCCGCTGCTCGGCATACCCGACGATAGAGAAGACCAGCGTCGCATTGGCCGGCACGGTGATCCTGAAGTTGCCGCCACCGTCCGTGACCGTGCCCTGGCCCCCATCGGCCACCGTCACGTTCACGCCCGACAACGGCGCATTGTCGGGACCGACCACCCTGCCCGTCACCGACAGGGTCTGGGCCGACAGCCGCAGCTGACATACCATCAACAATAACGAAAGCACCAATAGACTCTTTTTCATTTCATATGGCTTTACATGTTAGGGAACTTGGTTTTCGGTTGACCTTACCAGTTGTGTATCGAACCGTCCGGAGCCTTCAGGTACGGATGCGGATACTTCGTGTTGGCGGTGACCTCGAAGAGGAATTCGGCCTTCTTCGGGTCGAACTTCACCCCCAGTCCCGGAGCGGGATTCAGGAACAGCCGCCCGCGGTCGAAGAGGAGGTAGTCCTCGTTGAAATACGCAGGCCGCTCCACCTCCCCGCCCGCCAACTCCATCAGGCAGCGGACGGGACTGCTGGAGCCCAGCACGTGCACCAGGCTGGCCGTCGACAACGGACCCGTGAAATGCGGGATCATCCCCACATAGTGCGTCTCACAGAGGGCCGCGATCTTCTTCAGTTCGGATAACCCCCCCGTATTCGGCAACGTCACCCGGGAATAGTCGATCCACCGGTTCTCGATCATCTCGTTGATGTCCCACCGGTCGCCGAACTGCTCCCCGACGGCGATGGGGACGGTCGTCAACGCCCGGATGGTCTTGTAGACCGAAGGATTCTCGGAACGGATCAGGTCCTCGACGAAATAGGGCTCCATGCCCTCCAAGGCCTTGCAGACCTTCAACCCGTCCTGCGTGTCGAAACGCGTGTGCAGGTCCACCGCCCACCGTCCACCACCCCCCACCGCATCGTTCAAGCGCCGGCAGTGCTCGATGGTCTTCACCGCATTCTCGTAGAACTCGAAGGGCGCCTCGCCGTTGCCGCCCGTGGGGCCCGTCCGGTAGGTCCGGAAACCCGCGGCGATACAGTCCTTCGCCCGCTCGTACTCCGTAGCCCCCTTCGATGCCTTGAAACCCGTGGCGTAACAATCCACATACTCCCGCGTGGCCCCCCCCATCAACTCATACACCGGTACGCCCAGGGCCTTGCCCTTGATGTCCCACAACGCCATCTCGATGGCGCCAAGCCCGTGCAGCTTCTCCCGGCCCGGTGGATAGAACATGCCCCGGTACAGGTACTGCCAGAGATGCTCGATCCGGAAAGGGTCCGCCCCGATCAGCATCTGCGCACACTGCTCGACCATGTCGCGCGTACCCCCCTCGCCAATGCCGATCAGTCCGCCGTCCGTCTCCACCTCCACGATCCCCCGGGCCTGGTTGAACAAGGGCTTGGTGTACCCCGGCGCAGCATAGTACCGGATCTTCCGGATCCGCAGCGACGAACCGCCGGACCCCGAAGCCGCACCCGCCCATGAAGGCGCCATCCCCGCCAGCAGGGCTCCCGTACCCATCCATGCACTTCGAACGAACTGTCTGCGTTTCATGATCCGATCTGATTTGGATTAATCGATTAACATCGCATTCAAAAAAAAGAGGTGCGTCCTAGCCCGGATGGTCCGCCCCGGATGATTGAAATGTTAATCGTTTAACACTCCTAAGATAACAAAATTTTCACATCTCCAAAAAAATAGATCCGGGGGGTAGTCGGGGATATGGGGGGTCATGCCGGTCCCGGCTTCGGCCGGGAGGAGTCGCGCCGGATAAGGGTGGCGGGCATGAGGATCTGCTGCTTCGGGTTGTCGGGGTGCCTGATGTTGTCGATCAGGATCTCGACGGCCTTTTTGCCGAGCTGGTCCATCTGTTGCATCACATAGGTGATGGGGCATTGGTACAGGTCGAAGAGTTCGGCCTGTCCGAAACTCACCACGCCCAGGTCGTCGGGTATCCGGAGGCCGAGGGCGTTGATGTATTTCAACCCGTTGACGGCCAGGCTGTAGGTGCAGAAGATGATGGCATCCACCGGCTCGTCCCCGGAGAGCATCCCGTCGATCGCCTCACGGGTCTTGAGGGCGACCTCCTTGACATGGACCTTGCTGAGCCGGCTGGGCCGTTGCCCGAGACCCAGCTCCTGCAAGGCGTCCGCATATCCCCGGATGCGCTCCTTCATATGGGGCAGTTCGGACTCGTAGGCGATCATGCCGATACGGCGATAGCCATTCTCGAACAGGTGGGTGCACGCGTCGTGGGAAGCCCGGTAATTGTCGGTGGACACATGGTCCGCCGGCACACCGGTCAGGTAACGGTCGAGCAGGACGAAGGGCACCCGGTCCTTGAGCAACTCCCAGACCTTCGCATGCGAATCCTCCGTGACGACGAGGATGAAGCCGTCGACGGAGCGGTTGAGGAGCACGTCGATCAGGTCCGAGGATTTCCGGGGATCCTCGTCGGAACTGCCGTAGATGACGGTGTAGCCGAAGGCCCGGGCCTCGTTCTCCACGATCCGGGCGATGTTGGCGAAGAAGGGGTTGGAGATGTCTGCGATCACCAGTCCCAGGGTATGGCTCCTGCCGCTCCGCAGGCTGCGGGCGATGTGGTGGGGCTTGAAGTTGAGCTCCTCCGCGATCCGGTTGATGCGGGCCGCCATCTCGCGGCCGACCTTCCCCTCCTTGTCCTTGCCGTTCATGACATAGGAGACGAGGGCGGTCGACACGCCCGCACGCTCCGCGATGTCCTTCAGTGTCACCCGTTTCTTCATCAGCCGGCCCGATGCCCTGTTCCGGTGAAGATAAGTCCCCTGGCGGATTTTCCCGCCCCGGGGGGCCACCGTGCCGCTGTCCCCGTACGGGAACGCGACACGGCGGGCGCCGACAGGGATGCCCCGACCGCCGGGCTGCGCCCGTTGCGACTACCAGTCGACCACCGCACCATCCAGCGCATTGTAGGTCTCCGGATTGCGCCAGTTATGGCCGATCTTGTCCTTCAGCGCATCCTCGTCGAGCTCGACGCCCAGGCCGGGCTTCTCGGGCAGCAGGACGGTCCCGTCCTTCTGCAGCACGAAGGGGTTCTTGATGTAGCCCTCGCCGAGCGACACCTGCTCCTGGATCAGGAAGTTGGGGATGCTACCCGCCAGCTGCAGCCCTGCGGCCAGCGAGATCGGCCCCATCGGATTGTGGGGGGCGATGGGCACATAATAGGCCTCCGCCATCCCCGCGATCAACCGGCCCTCGGTGATGCCGCCCGCATGGCAGAGGTCGGGCTGCAAAATGCTCGCGGCCTTCTTCTCCAACAGCTCCCGGAAACCCCACTTGGTGAAGATGCGCTCTCCCGCGGCGATGGGGATGTGCGTACCATGCGCGATGTCGGCCAGCACATCGACGTTCTGCGCCTGACAGGGCTCCTCGATGAACATCGGCGTGTACTGCTCGATCTCCTTGATGAAGACCTTGGCCGTCTGTGGAGCGATCTTGCCGTGCAGGTCGATGGCGATGTCCATATCCTTGCCCACGGCCTCCCGCAAGGCCCCGAAGGCGTTGGCCGCCGTCTCGATGAACTTGGGGTTCTCGACGATGTTGGAGGTCGTCAGCGTGGCCCCCTTGCCCATGAAATCCTTGCTCATGTAGTTGTACAGCGTATTGTCGGTGATATTGGCCGGATCCTTCTGGTAAAGGCCCGTCTTGATCGCCGTGTATCCCTCCGCCTTGCGCTTGCGGATGTCCTCGGGCGTGATCGCCCGACCATAGATGCGCACCCGCGTACGGGTGGGCCCGCCCAGCAACTCATAGACCGGCACGCCGAGGAGCTTGCCCTTGATGTCCCACAACGCCTGATCGACCCCGCTCAACGCACTCGTGAGGATCGGACCGCCCCGGTAGAACGCATGCCGGTAGATGGCCTGCCAGTGATGCACCACCTGCCGCGGATCCTTGCCCACCAGGTACGGCTCGATCTCCTGGATCGCCGTCTGGATCGTCAACGCCCTGCCCTCCAACAAAGGCTCCCCCAATCCCACCACCCCGGCATCGGTGTGGATCTTCAGAAAGATCCACCGCGGCTTCACCAGGAAGGTCTCCAACCGGGTGATCCGCACCCGCTCCCGCACCGGCAACTCCCGCGGCCTGCCCTGGGCATACGAACCCGATGGTAACAGAAAACCCGCACCCATGGCCCCTAATACATTCTGAATCAGCGACCTGCGGCTTGATCTCGACTTGTCCAGCCAACTGTTCATGCGAATATGTTTTCTGTAATATGGAAATTAATCGATTAAGTTCCAAAAAAAACTGCCCGGCCGGAACCAACCGTCCCCTGCCTGCCGAAAAGGCTGCCGCCGGTACCCCGGACCGTCAGCCCCACCGCCAAAACAGCGGCGTCCGACAAAGCATACCCTGTCGGACGCCGCGTCAAACGACGCATCGGCAGGCGCCGCGCCTGCCACAAGCCCTCAGAAGGGCAACTGCCGCACGATACCGATCACATCCACGCTGTTCTGCGGGTCGAGCACCAGGGTGAAGGCAGGGTCCACCCAGTCGTAGGGCGAGAGGACGACCTCGTAGACGTCGGGACAGTTGATGGAACGGGCGAGGATCTTACGGCGCTCCGTCGGCCTGCGGAAACTCACCGTCGCGGACGACTGGGCGATCATGGCCGGGAAATTGACTGTGCCGAGCTCCGTGGTGCCGAACTTGACGACGGCGGTGAAGGCCGGCACCGGCGCGTAACTCGTATTCTGCAGCGTGATGCGGATATCGGGCCAGTCGACGGTCTTCTGGGTCTGCGGGGAAGTGGAACTCGGGTTCACCAGGTTGAACTGCTTGATGGCCTCTTGGGAATTGAGGAGGTTGATGCTGCTCACCCCGGCGTTGTTCACGCTCAGGAGGGGCAGCCGCTCTGGGCCTCCGGACGCTGGAACTTGTTGGAGACATCGCTGATCCGGAAGCTGGCCTTGTCGTAGATCCGGAAGAAATCGAAGGGATTGGTGTTCCGCGAATGGGTCCTGAGTTGGTCGTAGTCGAGGTTGGCGGAACCGGGGATGTTGATGGTGAAGCTGTTCTCCATCAGCTCCGCCCGGTCGGTGGTCTGCGTCCGCCGACAGATGAAGATGATCTCCTGCGCGGTCGGTGTGCCGCGCACGCCCGTGACCGAGAGGCTGCGGTCGCCCTTGAACTCAAGGCTGTTGACGCCGGTGCCGCGGACCCTCACCAGGAAGTCGGTGTTCACCTTGAAGGCGTTCAGGTAGGCGATGTTGAGGGTGCTGGCGCTGACGACCTTGGCCTCCGAGATGACGACGTCGTTGAACACGGAGATGTTGATCCGGTCCTCTCCGCCCAGTCGCGTCATGACGATGCGGCCGGTACCCGTCGACGTGGTGCTCACGGTGAAGCTGATGCGCGAGGGGTTGCGGCCCGGTGTGAAGTTCCGGATCTCGGTCGTGGTGCCGTTGATGGTCATCCGGATGCCGTTGGTGATGTCGAGCCAGTCGCCGAACACCGTGATGGTGTTGCTGTTCCTCGCCACGATGGGCACCGTCGCGGTCGACGGGATGGAATTGCGGTTGATCAGGCTGTTGACGGAATGGTCGACCTCCGCTTGGGCGCCCGGCTGGAGGAAGGGCTGGTGTAGAATGGACAGGAGGAAGACGGATCTGAGGTATCTCATAGTCTGGGGTTTTCGATGTACATCAGGCTTCGCCAAATCGGGCGACGACCCTGCTCGCTACCGTCCTTCCGTACAGGACAATGGCGACACGACCTCCCTGTTCAGGCATCCTTTCGGATATGCCCGTCATCACCGGAGACGTGCCGACATGTGGAAAGACCACCTGTACCGGAAGAGACATGTGCTGAAAGGGCGCCATCAACGGACATTGAGGAACTTACACATGGCCGGTCCCACAGCCAATGCCCGACACGGCTCGGAACAAAGGCCCCTTCCGCACGCATTGAAGCTACGAGGAAAACACAGCACCGCCTATACCGGAGAGCCGGGGATCCCGCCGCCAGAAAATACCTGAATGCAAGTACCCGATCTGTCCCTGCCGATGCCTAAATTCCTTGTTCATTATCAATATCCCTTCATGCCCCATCGCCTGCACCTGGCCCTCGCCCTCACCCTCGCCGGGATCTGCGCATCCCCCTGGACCGGACAGGCCCAGACGCAGGCGCAGGGGGAGGACATGATGTATTTCAGGGAACGGGCCTCCACCCACGCCCGGAAGGGTGCATACGACTCGGCCATCCATCTCTACCGGATGGGGCTGCAGCGCAGCCGACGGCTCGACAGCCGCTACTGGACGGCCCGCTACGGCCTCTGGATGGCCGGCATCCACACCGCCGCCACCCGCTTCGACAGCGCCGAACACTACTACCGCATCACCCGACCCCTCGTCGAAACCCTCCGCAACGACAGCCTCTCGGCCCAATACCACCAGAACCTCGGCACCCTCCGGATGTACCAAAACGACTACGAAGCGGCCGCCGACCACATGATCCGCAGCGTCGACATCATGGAACACATGCACGACAAGGCCCCCGCCTCCGTGCTCATGTCCGCCTACTCCAACCTCAGCGGCATCTTCAACGGCACCGGACAGCCCGACAAGGCCCTCGCCTACGACCGTAAAGCCCTCGACGCCCGACACCGCATCGCCGACCCCGCGGAATTCGCCAACCTCTTCTTCAACGCCGCCGTCACCTGCCTCAACCTCGACGACCTCCCCAACGCCCGACGCTACCTCGACTCGGCCCATACCCACGAACAACGACACCCCAACCCCGGGACCCAGATCAACATCCTCGGCGCCTACGGCACCTACTACGCCAAACGCGGAAATCCCGACTCGGCCCTGCAAGCCACCGAACAGGCCCTCAACGCCGCCAGGACGCACGGCGAAGACTACTACCGCTCCGAACAGGCCATCCACGCCGCCCGACTCCACCTCCAGGACGGCCGTACCGACCAGGCCGCCCGCCTCGTCGCCGAAGCCCTGCCCCTCGCCGAAGGCTTCTCCGACTTCCAGATGATGTCCGAAGCCTACCGCGTCCTCAAGGAGGTCGAAACCCGCCGCGGCGACTTCCGCGCCGCCCTCCGCTACGACGACCTCGGCGACCGCTACGCCGACAGCGTCGCCACCGCCAAGACCCGCGACCGCATCCTCACCCTCGAAGCCCGTTACGAGAACCAGAAAAAAGAATCCGAACTCGGCAGCCTCCAACTCGAACTCGCCGCCAAGGAACTCGCCCTCGTCAAACGCAACCGCCTCCTCCTCTCCCTGGGCCTCGCCGCCGGCATCCTGCTGGCCGTCCTCACCCTCCTCTACCGCAACAGCGAACACCGCAGGACCCTCTCCGAAAAGGACGCACATCACAAGGCCGACCAGCTCGCCGCCCTCGAACGCCAACGGCAGGTAGAATCGATGCAGAGCCTCATCGAACGCGAAGAGACCGAACGCACCCGCATCGCCCGCGACCTCCACGACCGCCTCGGCGGCCTGTTCTCGACCATCCGCATGTACTTCAGCAGCCTGCTGCACGACAAGCCCGACCTGGACAACGAACCCCTCTTCCGCAAAGGCATCGACCTCGTCCACCAGGCCTCCGAAGAAGTCCGGGGCGTCGCCCACAACATGATGCCCGAAGTGCTCCTCCAGATAGGCCTCGTCCAATGCACCCGCGAACTCTGCGCCGCCATCAGCGCCGGCCGAGAGCTCAAAGTGTCCTTCCAGTCCTACGGCATGGGCCAACGCCTCCAGCCCTCCACCGAGATCCTCATCCACCGCATCCTCCAGGAACTCCTCAACAACACCATGAAACACGCCCGGGCCACCGAGGCGATCGTACAGTTCAACCGCGTCGGCGAACAACTCCACATCACGGTCGAAGACAACGGCGTCGGCTTCGCCCCAGGCCGCGAAAGCGACGGACACCATACCGGACTCGGCTCCGTACGCGACCGCGTACGATACCTCAACGGACAACTGTCCATCGACACGGAACCCGACAAGGGCACCACCATACTCATCGACATCCCCGCAGGCCCACCCCCCGACAGCCGGACCCCGGCACAAGCCCACCCACACCCCGCCACATGATCCAGATACTCATCGTCGACGACCACCCCCTCGTGGGCGACGGCGTCGCCAGCATGCTCAAGGAACTGCCCTGGGCCCGGGTATGCGGCATCTGCCGCAACGGCCGGGAGACCCAAGAACACATCGCCACCCTCCGGCCCGACGTCATCCTCATGGACCTCAACCTCCCCGACACCGACGGGGCCGACCTCTGCGAACACATCCGGCAACACGACAAGACCACCCGCATTCTCGCCCTCACCTCCACCAACGAGGCCGGCATCATCGCCCGCTTCCTCGGCAAGGGCGGCAACGGTTACCTCCTCAAGAACTTGGACAGGCAGGAACTCGTCCAGGCCCTCGAACAGGTACTCGACGGCCGCATCTTCCTCAGCCCCGCCGCCAACCAGAAAGTACTCGAACAGTACCAGTCGATACAAGCATCCCTCGACAGCA
>Ga0169931_10000877_pt1 | contig 50119 bp, 47 predicted proteins | sample Kivu_15m_20L_FD_129675 | JGI IMG/M metagenome (GOLD analysis project Ga0169931, IMG submission 129675) | Freshwater microbial communities from Lake Kivu, Western Province, Rwanda to study Microbial Dark Matter (Phase II) - Kivu_15m_20L... | ecosystem: Environmental > Aquatic > Freshwater > Lake...
CGCCAACGTCTTCGAAATCGCCGCCGTCAACGTCGTCTTCCCATGATCGATATGCCCCATCGTCCCGATGTTCACATGGGGCTTCGTACGCTCGAACTTCGCCTTGCTCATGGCATGACCTCTTCTGGGCTGGTCGTTCCGGGGTGATCGATCCTGCGTTCGCAGGGTGCGGTTGGGCTTGGACTGCGGTTGGACTGGTAGCGGCGGTCGGATTCGAACCGACGACCACTCGATTATGAGCCGAGTGCTCTAACCATCTGAGCTACGCCGCCAGGGCGAGACCGGCCGGAACCGGCTGCTCGAGCCCTCTGTGGGAATCGAACCCACGACACCAGCCTTACCATGGCTGTGCTCTGCCGACTGAGCTAAGAGGGCGGGCGCGGGCGAGCCCGCGGACCGGGGTTCGATGCTAGCGGACCGTGGGCCCGGATTCCCAAGCAGTCGGCCGATCCGCCCGCCCTAGCCTGCGACCCGTGCCCGAACGTCCCACCCTGCCCGAGGGTCCCGGCGTGACCGTACGGCTCGCCACCACCGGCGACGCCGAGGAGATCCGTCAGATCTACAACCGTGAGGTCCAAGGATCGACCGCCACGTTCGACCTGGTACCTCGCTCGCTCGCCGAGCAGCAGGCCTGGCTGGCGGCACGAAGCGGCGCCTTCGTCGTGGTGGTCGCCGAGATGCCCGGGCCCCGAGGACCCCAGGTAGCCGGCTTCGCCTCGCTGTCGCCCTATAAGGAGCGGCCGGCCTACCGCACGACGGTGGAGGACTCGGTGTACGTGCATCACGGCCACCAAGGGTTCGGGATCGGCCGGATGCTGCTGACCGCCGTGCTCGATCGGGCCGCCGAGCAGGGCTTCCATGCGGTCATGGCCCGGATCGAGGCGAGTCGCGCAGCCTCCCGGGCACTCCACACCGCCTGCGGTTTCGAGCTCGTCGGGATCGAGCGGGAGGTCGGCCGGAAGTTCAACCGGTGGCTCGACGTCGCGCTCATGCAGTGCCTGCTGCACCGCCACCTCACGCCGTGACGTCACGGGTGGCGAAACCGGCCCAGGCAAAGCCGAGGAAGACCGTGATGTACGCGGCCTGGATGCCGAGGCCACGCAGCACGTTGCTCCAATAGGCCGGCTCGCGGAACAGGTCGACGAAGGCGAGCCAGTAGTGGGTGGGCAGGTACGGGTGCAGCCCGCCCGCGGCGTCGATCAGGTCGAGCACCTGTGAGGCGACGAAGGCGGCAAGCGTGGCGAGCGTCGCAGCGAGCGGCGCATCGGTGCTGGTCGAGGCGAACAACCCGATCGCGGCGACCCCGAACATCGACACTGCGACGTACAGCACGGTGAACCCCACCCGCAGGACCAGCTGCTCGCTCGCGACCGAAACCCCGGACACGGTGGTGAGCGGGCGCAGCCCGAACAGCAACCACCCCGTCACCAGGCCGACGAGGGCGACGGCGACCACAGCGAGCAGGACGAAGGTGAGCGTGGCGATCAGCTTCGCAATGAGCAATCGCGCCCGGGGCACGGGGCGGATGAGCAGATAGCGCAGCGTGCCGAAGGCGGCCTCCCCCGCCACGGTGTCGCCGGCGACGACCGACACCGCGATCGGGAGGAACAACGGCAGCACGATGGCGAGCGCAGCAGCGGGGAACATCGAGCCGTTGCTGAGTACCTCCGAGAGCAGCGCCGGACCCCGACCAGGTCGGGGACCGACCCCGGTCGTGCGCACGAACACCCCGACCAACGCCGGCAGGCCGGCCAGTAGCGCGATCGTGATCCAGGTACGGGGCCGGGTGAGCAGCTTGCGCAGCTCGACGCGGATCATGCCGTCTCCCCGCCGGTCAGGCCCACGAAGACGTCCTCGAGCGTGCGCCGCTCGACGACGAGCTCGCGCACGGCGAGACCGTCGGCGACCAGCGCGGCGACGAACGCCTCCGACGGGAGCTCGCCCAGGGAGATCCGGGCCCGATCGCCGCTCCGGTCGAGAAGGCGGGGTCCGCCCAGCCGTGCCAGGCACGGCGCGACGGCGTCGAGATCGGGGCTGGTGAGCACCACCACGCCGGTGGGCGCGAGCAACCGTGCGACCGAGTCCTGGGCGACGACCCGGCCGCCGACCATCACGGCGGCCCGGGTGCAAATCAGTTCGACCTCGGCGAGTTGATGGCTCGACAGCACGACGGTCGTACCCGAACGGCTGAGCTCGACGAACAGCTCGCGCAGCTCCCGGATCCCGTTCGGATCGAGACCGTTCGTCGGCTCGTCGAGCACGAGCAGCCGCGGGCGACGCAGCAGCGCCGCAGCGAGCCCGAGCCGCTGGCGCATGCCCAGCGAGTAGTGCTTCACGGGCCGGCGATCGACCTCCGCCATGCCCACCAGGGCGAGGGCACCCTCGATCCGGTCCCGACGGTCACCCGGACCCCCGCCCGGCCCAGCGGCATCGAACAGGCTGAGGTTCCGCCGGCCCGACAGGTACGGGTAGAAGCCCGGCCCCTCGACGAGTGCGCCAACTTCGGCAAGAGCGGTCGCCAACGTGGGACCCACCGGTCGGCCGAGCACTTCGGCGCGACCCGCCGAGGGCCGGACCAGACCGAGCAGCATCCGGATGGTGGTGGTCTTCCCCGCCCCGTTCGGCCCCAGGAACCCGAACAGGTCGCCCTCGGACACCTCGAGGTCGACCGCGTCGACCACGGTCGAAGACCCGTACCGCTTGGTGAGTCCCTCGGTACGCACGACGGTGCTCATGTCGCCCGGCCCGCGATCGTCCCGGCCCGCCGGTCGAGTTCCTCGACGGGTACGGCGCCGGCCAGCACGTACGTCCGCGACCCGGCGTCGACCGCCATCAGCGTCACCATCCCGAGGTCCAGGACCCGGGCGCGCCCACCCCAGGGGCGATCCGAAGCGGGAAACGCCGCGTCGAACCCGCGGGGCACGAATCGGCGGTCGAGGCCGATCACCACCACCGCGTCGAACCCGTCGCCGTACAGGCCGGCGGCACCAGCAACCGGCGCCGCCCGACCGGCTTCGTCGAGCGCCTCGGGGAGCGGCACCGGGAGCAGCAGCGCCGCGGCGATCGGGTCGAACCGAGCGCCGGTCCGCACCCGGATCCCGGCCGCGGGACGCCAGGCGAGCGGCCCGGCGTCGACCCGGCCGATGACCACGTCGCGAAAGGCGCTCGACACGGTCGGGCGCGTCGCGCCGAGCGCCGTCACTTCGGCGCGCACCACCAGCCCCGTCGCCGGGTCGGCCCACAACTCGATCCGTTCGACCGTCGTGCGGGTTCCAGCTGCCGGCCGGAGCCGGATGCCGGGCACGGATCGACCGGCCACCCGGTGGGCCGGCGCCGAGGCGATGGTGTCGCCCGGCTGAGCGACTGCGGCGAGCCGACGACCGAGCTCGGGCGGGGTGAGGTCGAGCGCACGGGGAAGGCGCCAACCGGTCACGACGTCATCGGCAACGGCCTGTCGACGTTCGGAGTCCCACCGCCACTCGCCGTCGGGCGAGACGTGCGTGCCGGTCTCGCCGAACGTCGACAACAGATCGACGCGATAGCGCTCCGGGCCGCCGAACCAGACGCGCAACCGGTTCGGGTCGCCCAGCAGGGTGGCGGACTCGCCGAGTTCGCCGAGGTCGGGAAGTCGGAAGCGCCCCACGGCATCGACCGTCCCTTGGTACGGGACGTCGCCCGAACGGCCGATACGGGCGAGCAGTTCGATCGGGTCGGGCCCGTCCGCCGATACCGGCAGTGAAGCGACGATCGCCGGGACGCAAACCAGCCCGGCGGTCGAGAGCACCACGATCGCCCATCGCCAGCGGGCCCGGAGCACCTCGACAATCCGCCCCGGCACGCGGCGCACGCTACCGACCGCACTGCGTCGATCCCGGTCACCCGGTCGGCGTCACCCTGCGAAACGGTCCGGACACCACCAGCTGCGCGGGGATGCCACCGAGGTCGAACGCCAGAACCGGCTCGACGTGGAGCCCGAGTTGACCGGTCAGCACCCGATCCGCCACCAGGAACGCCCCCCGCCAACCGGCGAACCGGTCCTGCAGCACCGTGCCGAGCCGGGCGTAGAGATTGCGTAGGTCGCCGCCTCCCACGCGGCGGCCGAACGGCAAGTTCGACACCACCAGGCCGGCCGAGGCCGGCGCCACCAGGCTCGACACGGCAGCGTGCTCGACGACCAGGTCATCGGCGACACCGGCCCGTTCGGCATTTGCGCGGGTCGCCGCCACGGCCCCGGCGTCCCGGTCGCGCGCGACGATCGGCGGACCGGCGCCTGCTGGCCGTTCGGCGGCGCGGGCCGCACCTTGGACGCTGGCCCAGGTCCCCGGCTCGAACCCCGAGGCCGTCTGGAACGCGAAGGACCGGAGGCGGCCGGGTGCGAGACCCCGGGCCCGGCAGGCCGCCTCGATGGGGATCGTGCCCGAACCGCAGCAGGGATCGACCAGTGCGTCCCCGGCCCAGCCGGCGGCAAGCAGCAGCGCCGCCGCAGCCGTCTCGCGCAGGGGTGCCTTGGCCAGCTCGGGACGCCACCCTCGCCGGTGCAGTGGATCGCCCGAGGTGTCGAGACGGATCGACACCCGGTCGGCGTCGAGCCGCACGACCACCAACGGGCCGTCGCTCGACGGCACACGGCCGGCCGCGGCGGCCACCCGCTCGGCGACGGCGCCGGTGTGGACGAGCCGGCTGCGGTGGCTGGTCACCCGGAGTCGCACCGTGCCGGATGCCGGCAACCAGTCGTCCCACGGCAGCGCCCGGCACCGGCGTTCCAGCTCCGGGAACGACGAGGCCGCGAACGACGCCGCCGTCACGAGCACCCGCGTGGCCGTGGCCAGATGGAGGTTGCAGGCGTAGAGCTGGCGCGTGGTCATCGGGCCGGCGAGCGCGCCGCGACCGGCCGGGCGCGCCCGTACGCCCAGGGCGTCGAGCTCGTCTGCGACGAGGTGCTCGAATCCGGGCACGCACACGACGACCGCAGCGTGGCGAGTCGGTGGCCGCGGCATGGCGGTCACAGTACGGTCGAGCCCGGTATCGCACCGAGGGGGACCCATGAGCGAGGACATCAAGGACGCGAACGCGCTGTTCGACCTGACCGGCAAGGTCGCCGTCATCACCGGGGGCAGTCGGGGGCTCGGCCGGCAGATGGCGTTGCACTTCGCCAAGGCCGGCGCAGACGTCGTCATCGCAAGCCGCAAACTCGACGCGTGCGAGGAGGTCGCCGGGGAGGTCCGTTCGCTCGGCCGCCGGGCGCTCGCCGTCGCCGCGCACTCGGGGAAGTGGGAGGACATGGACCGTCTCGCCGACACCGCGCGCGACGAGTTCGGTCACATCGACGTACTCGTGAACAACGCCGGGATGTCGCCGCTCTACCCGACGCTCGAGGGGATCAGCGAGGAGCTCTACGACAAGGTGCTGTCGGTGAACCTCAAGGGACCCTTCCGGCTCTCTGCGCTCGTGGGCAGCCGGATGGTCGCCGAGGGTCGGCGGGGATCGATCATCAACGTGTCGTCGACGGCCTCGCTTCGGCCCTCCCCGACCGAGCTCACGTACTCGGCGGCCAAAGCCGGGGTGAACATGCTGACGATGGGCTTTGCTGCGGCGTTCGGACCGCTGGTACGGGTCAACTGCATCGTGCCGGGCCCGTTCCTCACGGACATCGCCAAGGCGTGGGACCTCGAGGCGTTCAACGCCCGCGCCCAACAGACGATCCCGCTCAAGCGCGGCGGCGAGCCGGAGGAGATCGTCGGGCTCGCGCTTTACCTCGCCAGCGACGCGTCTAGCTATACGACGGGCGCACTGTTCCGTGTCGACGGTGGGTCCTGGTAGCTGGGACCATCGCCCCTGGGTGACGGGACCCGGCTCGGGCGACGACGCCGCCGAGGGCCACCGTGGGCCCGGGCCCGACCCACCAGACCCCCGTGGAACGGTACGAGGCGGTCTGATCGACCGGAGCCCCGACGCCGTCGGTAGGGTCCGGCCATGCTGCTCGACTCGCTCGCCGTCGACGCCGAGGCGTTCGCCGCCCGCACCGGATGGGAGGCCAAGCCCGAAGGGTTGTGCCGGGGCGAGGTCTGTGTCCCTGCACCCGGCGCCGTCCGGGCCGACGGCCGTCTCGACGTGAGGATCGTCGCCGAGCGACTTCGGATGCCGCTGGTTCACGACGACGCACACGGGCTGTGGGCGCTGGGACCGTCGGCAGGCGGGCGGACGCTCGCGAGCGCGGACGCCCCGGAGCTCACCCTGCCTCTGGTGGACGGTTCGGGTTCGTGGTCGCTCTCCTCGATGCGGGGACGGCGAACGATCCTCGTCGCCTGGGCGAGTTGGTGAGGCTGCCGCCAGAGCCTGCCCGTGTGGCAGGCCCTCCACGCCGAGATCGCCCCTCGGGGCGGTGCCGTGGTCACCGTGGCCCTCGACGTCCTCGCCGACCGAGCCGCACCCTGGGTGCAGGCGGCAGCGCCGAGCCATCCGTCGGTGCTCGATGCCAGCCATGTCACCGACGAGCTCCTCGGGTTCGTGAACGTCCCGATGGCCGTGTGGGTCGACGAGCACGGACGCATCGTGCGTCCGGCCGAGCGGGCCTCGATCGATCCCCCACCGCCGGACACCCCAGTGCCCGAAGGGTTGCCCGAACGGCTCGGCCAGATGATGGTCGAGGTCCGCAAGATCCCCCGGGACGGCCCGGTCTACCGCTCGGCGATCCTCGACTGGATCGATCGGGGCGCCGACAGCCCGTACGTGCTCAGCCCGGACACCGTCGTGGCGCGCAGCGCCGAGCGGCCCGCCACCCACGCCCGGGCGGCCGCTTGCTTCGAGCTCGGTCATGCGCTGTTCCAGCGGGGCGGGACCGACGCCGCCGCGCCCTGGTGGCGCGAGGCCCATCGGTTGTTCCCGGAGAACTGGACCTATAAACGTCAGGCCTGGACGCTCGTCACCACGCCCGAGGGCCAGCCGAGCGACCTGATCCAGGGCCCCAACGACGTCTACGAGGGGAACTGGCTCGACGACGTCGTGGCCGCAGGCGGCGGCGACCGGTACTACCCGGAGCGCGTCCTTTGAGCGGCCCGCACCGACGCCCACCGGTAGCGTGACGGCCATGGAGCTCCTGCGCTGGGACGCCGAACCCGAGTTGCGCACCCCTTCGCTCGTCGTTGCCTTCACGGGCTGGAACGACGCGGCGGACGCGGCCTCACACGCCGTACGTACGCTCATCGACGCCTGGGGGGCGCGCCGCATCGCCACCATCGACCCGGAGGAGTTCTTCGAGTTCCAGGCGACCCGCCCCCAGGTCCGACTCGTGGACGGCACCACCCGGGAGATCGTGTGGCCCGCCAACGAGCTTTGGGCTGCGAACGCGCCGCACGGTGACGTCCTGCTCCTGCTCGGCGCCGAACCCCAACTGAAGTGGCGCACGTTCTGCGGGCTGATCACCGGCATCGCCGAGCGCTACCACAGCCCGCTCGTGCTCACCCTCGGCGCCCTCCTCGCCGACGTTCCCCACTCGCGGCCGGTGTCGATCATCGGGACGGCGTCGGACCAGACGCTCATCGATCGCTACGGCCTGCAACGGTCGCGCTACGAGGGCCCCACCGGCATCGTCGGGGTACTCCACGACGCCTGCACCCGCGCCGGGCTGGCGTCGGCGTCGCTCTGGGCCGCGACGCCCGCCTACGCGCCGGGGACAGCGTCGCCAAAGGCGGCGCTCGCCCTGATCCGGCGCAGCCTGGGCACTCTCGGGGCCACGGCGGACCTGCGCGCGCTCGAGGAGTCGGCCCGCCGGTACGAAGCCGAGCTCGACGCGCACGTCGCCGACGACGACGACCTCGTCGGCTACGTGCGCCGCCTCGAGTCTGCGGCCGACACCGACGCCGACGAGGGCGAGAGCGCCACAGCCGAGCCGGTCGCCGCGGACGAGCGGTCCGCCGAACAGCTCCTCGAGGAACTCGAGCGGTTCCTGCGTGACCAGGACGGCGGCCGCTGACGAGATGACCGAACGTGTCCCGGCCTGCATCTGGCCCGTCACGGCGGAGGTCATCGTCGCCCTCGACGACCATCTCGGCGATCCGGACGACGCCTACGTCAACGGCGCCCAGGTGTGGATCCGCGACAACGGACCCGGTGGGGCCCGACTGGAATGGCGTCTCCACCCGGTCCCCGGTTTCATCCGCCCAGCCGGGGTCGGCGTCCACGATCTCTGGGACGCCGTCGTGTACGCGCTCCGTGTCGATGAGGAGCCCCCGGCGGATCCGCTGTCGCTATGGGACGGGCTCGAGGCGTTCCCCGGTTTCGGCGACGAGGTCGAACCGGTTCCGCTCGCCGCGACGTGCACGGCCGTGCTCGGCGTGGCTCCCGAAGCCTTCGGCGTCGTCGATCACGACCGGATCGGTGACGAATGGGAGCGCACCGGGGGCGCCTGCTCGGTGCTCACTGCGCTGCGCGCCCAGCTCGCCGGCTGACGCCGACGTTCGCAAGGTTCAGTGCGTGTGACCACGCCAGATGGGGGAGCGCACCCCGTCGAACGCGACCGGCAGTGGCTCGCCCCGGATGGCGGCAAGGGCCAGTGGGAGCCACGCGCCCGATCCGGCCAATGGGGCCGGGAGGTCGTCGGCACCGAAGAACCCGACGCCACTCGTCTCCAACGGGTGCGCCTGCAACGACCCGCCCGTCGCCCGGCACTGGAACAGCAGCAGGTACATCCCGAACCGGGTGAACCCCATCCGCAACCCGTCCATCACGGCCAGAAGGCGCACCGGCTCGCACTCGATGCCGGTCTCCTCCTCGACCTCCTTCACGGCGACCTCGGCTGCCGAGTACCCCACGTCGGCCCAACCGGTCGGGTACAGCCACACCCCGGAGTCGGCCCGGCGCACCAAGAGCAGCTCGCCGGCGTCGTTCCCGACGACCGCGCCGACGGCCACCTTGGGCGTGACGTACCCGGGCACGCCCTCGCCGACGGACTCCATCCACTCCTGGACGAAATGGTCCTGCTCCCGACGGACTTCGAGCGCATCATCGGCCGCCGCCTTGATGTCGGCGGCGATCTTGAGCACCTCCTCGTAGCGCTCCCGTTCGTAGAGCACCTGGGTGAAGCTCATGCCGGTACGCGCGATCCCGGCGAGTGCCTCGCTCCAGCGGATCAGGTCCCGGGTGAAGTCCGTCGGCTCGACGTCGGCCATGGACCGGGACGGTAGCGGGCGATCTCCGTCAGGCCAGGAGCGACAGCAGGACCACCGGCTCGGGAAACCCCTTGAGCTGCCGACGCCCGGCGGGCTCGAACCGCCGGCCGGGCACATCGGCAGCCAACTCCGGGGTGACGAGCACCTCGCCGGGCACCGCCTGGTCGGCGATCCGGCTCGCGAGGTTCACGACCGGCCCGTAGTAGTCGCCGCCGCGGGCCAGCAGGCCACCGAACGCGATCCCACCCCGCGGTACGGCACCCGAGGACGAGAACCCCGCGACGAGGGCGAGGCCGGCGGCGCACGCCGCGTCCGGGTCGACCGCGACGAACATCACCTCGTCGCCGATGAGCTTGACGACCCGGGCGTGGTGATCGGCCGTGAGGTCGTAGGCCTGGCGCTCGACCTCCCGCACGAGCCGGTCGAGTTCGTCGACGGAGGCCGACGCCGACCAGGAGGTGAAGCCGACGAGGTCCACGAAGCCGACGGCGAGCTGCAGCAGCCCGTCGTCACGTTCGGCGCGTGCGGTGTAGGCCCGATCGATCGCGAGCTCCATGTGCAGGCGCAACATCCCGTCCATCGCACGGGTCACCTCGTCGATGAGGGCCACGGCTGCTTCGCTCTTGCGATTCAGTTCGTCGAGCGAACCCCCGCTCGCGAGATGCGGCGCCTCGACGTCGACGAGGAACAGCGTGTTCGCGGCGTCGGCCACTCGGGCCAGCGACGAGCCGAGCACCCGGGTGAAGTGCAGCACCTCGGCACGCGAGAACAACCCTTCGGCGCGACCGAACAGCGCGAACAGGTGCACGTCGCCCTCGCTGAACACCGGCACGTCGGATGCCACCGGTGGCAGGCCCGCCGCCCGGCGGATCTCCTCGAACAGCGTCGGGTCGAGACCGGTCCGCTGCTGCACCTCCTGGGCGCTGGCCCGAGGGCCCGGTCGGAGCAGTTGCAGGCCTTCCGGCAGCGTGTCGTCGACACCCTGCGAGGTCATCAATCGGCCCAGGTGTCGGCCAGAACGGCGTGGGCGATCAGGCGCTGCGCCGTCGATCCGACCGGATGACACGCGGCGAGGATCAGCGTCGCCGGATTGCCCGGCCGGTTGTCGATGACCGAGAAGTCATCCTCCCAGACGATCGACATCCCGTCGACGACGTACCGATAGGTGGTGTCGTCGAAGACGAGGTCGATCGTGTCGCCGACCACGAGCGCGTCGAGGTACCGGAACGGCCGGGTGTCCTCGGTCCGGTGTCCGAAGATCGCGACCTGCCCGGACTGACCGGGCTGGGCGGTTCCGGGCCAGTACCCGGGCCCGTACGACAGGGTCCACAGGTCGACGTTGCCGTAGAGCGGCACGTTGAGACCGAGCTTCGGCACGATCAGCCGGCCGGGGAACGCCGGCATCGGGGGGGCCGGGTTGAGAAACGGGACGTACTTGGGCGCCTGGGGGGTTCCCGTGAAGTACCCGGTAACGTCTGCGATCAGGTGGGCACCGTTCTGCGTGAACAGCGACACGCCCCGCGTGCTCACCGGACTGATCACGTGGTTGGGGATCGTCTGACGGGCCCGCTCGGCGTTGAGGTTGGAGGCCAAGGGCCGGTCGCCACCAGCGGCCCACGCCGTGAAGAAACCGGGGGCCTTACTGCTCACGACGGTTGCGTTCATCACCACGGCCGACATCGACGGCGGCAGCGATGCCCTGCCCGCGAGCGGCACCTCGACCGTCCAACCGCCGAAGAGCTTCACCTTAGGACCCAACGGGTTCAATGGCCCCGATTCACGCGTGTCGAGCAGACGGGTCGGCGTCACCGGCACGAACAGCCCGGCGCTCGACGCCGGCGCCGAGGCACTGGTGAACCAACCCGCTACGTCGACCAATACGTGGCCGCCGACCTCGGCGAAGATGTCGATGCCCGACGGTGTGACCGGCACGATCACCTGGTTCGGGATGAGTTGGCCGGTCACCGTGTTCAGGTTGGAGGTGCCGGGCCGGCCCGTGCCGGCCGGGTACACCGTCCAGTAGCCGGGGCCTGCGGCATCGACGACGGTCACGTTGAGCACGGCGGCCGTGGCGTCGCTCGGCACCCCCGCCGGCTGCAGCGAGACGCGGATCGTCTCCGACGGCCGAAGGGGGCTGCGCACCTGCCGGCTGTCGTAGGCACGCTGGGGCCCGACCGGGACGAACCGTCCCGACGACACCGGGCCGCCGGCGGGGACGAAGTAGCCGAACACGTCGGCCAACAGGTGGACCGATCGTTGGGCGAACAGCGACACTCGGCCGCCCTGTCCGATGGGCACCGTGACCAGGTTGGGGATGGTCTGTCCGGCACCGGCAAGGTTCAGGCTCGACACGTTCGGGCGCTCGGGACCGGCGGGGTACACCGTGACGAATCCGGGCGCCGTCGACTCCGTCGCCGTCACGTTCAACACCACCGCCGTGGCTTCGGCCGGGACGTTGCCCCGCCCGGTGACCTGGACGGTCACGGTGCCGAGGTCGCCGGGCTTGCCGGGGGGCTCGGCACCGAGCCCGATGCGAGTGTCGAGCAGTCGTTCGGGTGCGACCGGCACGAACCGTGCCGGCGCCGCGCTGGCAGCCGCAGGCGTGGCCGTCACCGTGGTCACCGTCACCGTCGCCACCGACGAGAACGCGGCGAGGAGCGGCATCACGGCCACTGCTCGCACGGCTGGTCGCAGGCACCTCATCGCAACCGTCCCTCCGCCCTTCGTCGTCCCAGCACGGTCGAAGCCTTCCAAGCCCCCCAGATGATGCCCGCCTCGTGCACCTCCTCGCCGAGGTCGCGCCAGGTGGCCGGGGCCAGTCCGTAGACGTCGTCGGCGAACGTGCGCTCGAGGAACTCGTCGCGCACCACCGGGGGGACGCCGGCACGCTGCAGCACCTCGGTCGGGTATCGGACCGCAGTGCGGATCACCCCGAGAGGGTTCGTCCGCTGCTCGTCGACGTCGTGGGCCAGCAGCGAACGCAAGCGGGCGCCGACCTCCTCACGGGCCCGCTCACCCGCCGACCGGGCCTCATCGAGCCAACCCGCCTCAACGGTTCCGGTCCAGGCCCGTGCCCTCGACTCGACCGCCCGGACCACCCAACCCGGAAGAGCGACCTCCACGGCTGCGGCGAGCACGTCGGCCGGGGTCGTCGACATGCCGTCATTCTACAGGGGCCGCTTGGATCCCCGGCGGCACACGCTCACCTGACTCAGATGGTCCGACCCGTACCCTCCCAGTAGGGGTCACGCAGCAGGCGCTTGTACAGCTTGCCCGTCGGATGGCGGGGCAGGGCTTCGACGACGTCCACGCTGCGAGGCACCTTGTAGCCGGCCAGGTGATCACGACAGTGCCGGAGCAGATCGGCGATCAGTTCGTCACCGCCCGACACGCCCTCGTGCAACTCCACGGCAGCCTTGACCTCCTCGCCGAACTCCTCGTTCGGGATGCCGAACACGGCCGCATCCCGCACTGCCGGATGCGTGGCGAGCACCCCCTCGATCTCGGCCGGGTAGATGTTCACGCCGCCGGAGATGATCATGTCGATCTTGCGATCCGACATGTAGAGATACCCGTCGTCGTCGAGGTACCCGATGTCGCCCATCGTGAACACGCCCGGCTCGAGGTGCGCTTTCGCGGTCTTGTCCGGGTCGTTGTGATATTCGAAGTCCTGGCCCATCAGGTTCTTGATCCAGATCGTGCCGCTCCGGCCGGCCGGCTGGAGTTCGCCGTCGTCGTCCCGGATCGTGATCTGGACGGTGGGGAGGGGCTTGCCGACCGTGCCCGGCCGGGCGAGCCATTCCTCGCTCGAGCACAACGACACGACCCCGCCCTCGGTGGCGCCGTAGTACTCGACGATCTTCGGCCCCCACCACTCGATCATCCGACGCTTCACCTCCGGCGGACAGGGCGCCGCGCCGTGCCAGACGATCTGCAGCGAGTCGCCCCGGAAGCCGGCCTTGACCTCGTCGGGGAGGCGCAGCAACCGGACGAACTGCGTGGGCACGAGGTGGGTGTTGGTGACCCCGAACTCGTCGATGACCCGGAGCGATTCGGCGGGGTCGAACTTGTGCCGCATCACGACGCTCGCCCCCGACAGCAGCGGCAGGAAGCTGAAGGCCCACTGCGCCGAGTGATAGAGCGGCCCGTTGAGGTAGGTGCGGGCGTTCGGGGGCAATCCCATCTGCTTGAAGCCGCCGGCGATCAGCTCCCACAGCGCCGGCGGGAGGTTCGAGCCACCACCGAGCGCACCGCGGACACCCTTGGGCCGGCCCGTCGTGCCCGACGTGTAGAACATCGGGCCACCGATCGACTGCTCGCCGGGCTCGGTCGCGTCGCCGGACGCGACGAACTCGGCATAGGGAACGAACCCCTCGATCGCCCCCCCGACCGCGACGGTGGTCGTGACCCCGGCGACCCGGGAGGCTGCGTCCGCAGCGACGTCGGCGAAGCGAGCATCGGCTACCAGGACGTTCGCGCCCGAGTCCTCGAGCACGTACGCGACCTCGTCGGCGACCCAGTGCCAGTTCACCGGGACGAGCGAGATCCCACCGTGCGACACGGCGGCGAACAGCTCGTAGTACTCGCGGCAGTTCCCGGCCATCACGGCGATCGTTCGCCCCGGTGCGGCACCGGCGGCGCGCAAGGCATGGATCAAGCGGTTGGCCCGCTCGTCGAGCTGACCCCAGGTGGTCGTTCCTCGCTCGTCGAGCAGGGCGTCGGCATCGGGGCGTTCGGCGGCGAGCTTGGCGAACAGTTCGGCCATGCCTGCAGTCAACCAAGCTGGTGACCGGAGACACGAACCGGATCACCGGGAACCCGGTGCGGCGCATCGTCGCCGCAACCCGGAACCGACCGAGCGAGGTCGTACCGTCGGCTAGGAACGCACCATGAGCACCACGGACCTCCGGCTGGGCGCCCACCTCGGCCAGCAGAACATGCCGATCGCCAAACTCCGAGGCCTGTGGCGTCGCTTCGACGAGCGACTCGACTGGATCTCGAACTGGGACCACCTGTACGAAGCGCCACCGCAGGGCGGCACGCTCGACCACTTCGAGGCGCTCTCGATCCTCGGGGCGATGGCGGTCGAGACCGAGCGGGTGCGCCTCGGCTGCCTGGTGATGTACGTCGGCTACCGCACCCCCGGGGTGCTGGCGAAGGCGGCGACCACGATCGACCACCTCTCGGGTGGCCGGTTCGAACTCGGTCTGGGTTCGGGCTGGCACGAGCCGGAATGCCGGGCCTTCGGTTACCCCTTCCCCTCGATCGGGGTGCGGTCGGCGATGCTCGACGAATCCGCCACCATCATCCGATCGCTGTTGACCCAGCCCCGCACCACGTTCCACGGTGAGCACTTCTCGGTCGAGGACGCCTCGTGCCTGCCCCTCCCGGTCCAGGACCGCCTGCCGATCTGGATCGGTGGGACCGGGCCCCGCAAGACGATCCCGCTCGTCGCCAAGCACGCCGACGGATGGAACGTGGCGTACGTGTCCTCGGCGGAGTTCGCCCGGCTCAACGGCGTCGTCGACGACGCCTGCCGGGCCACGGGCCGGGAACCCTCGAGCGTGCGGCGCGCGGTGAACCTGTCGTTCAACCTGTCGTCGACGGCCTCGGCGGCCGCCGAGGCCGTCGAGCGCCTGCAGGCCCAGTGGGGGCCGGCGTTCGGCCGCATCGCCGGGGGTTCGCTGCTCGGCACCCCCGACGATGCCGTGGCCACGATCCGCTCGTTCGTCGACGCCGGCGCCCAGGACGTGAACGTCGCGCTCCGCTGGCCGTGGGACGAGGATGCGCTGACGGCCTACCTCGACGAGGTCGTACCGGTCCTGCGCGCCGGCTGACCCCGGGCCGGTTCACCGGGCCGGGTTCAGTCCGGGCGATACGTGTTGTTCGACGAGTGGTCGCCGGCCAGCCATCGCTGCAGATCGGCGTCGGCGAGCTTGCGGCGCAACGCGTTGATCGAGTCGGACTCGGGGTGGTCGAGGGTGAACTCGAGGATCAGGCCGTCGGGATCGGTGACGTAGAGCGAACGGCAGTACCCGTGTTCGAGCACGAAGTGATCGGCACCGGCCGCCACCAGCCGACCCTCGATGCCGGCCTGCGTGTCGCCGTCGACCTTCAGCGCAACGTGGATGAACGGCGACGGGCGGAACTGCGGGCCGAACTCGTCGTAGTCGCCCTGCTTCTCGAACTGGAAGAACGCCAGCGCGCTGCCGTCACCGAGCCCGTAGAAGGTGTGGCAGTAGACCCGCTCGGCGCCGAAGAGTTCGTCGACCTCGCACCACGTGGCCAGCAGGGGCAGGCCGATCAGGCCCTCGTAGAACGCCCGGGTCGCGAGCTGGTCGCGCACGACGTAGGCCGTGTGATGCAGGCGGGAGGGCAGGCCGGTGGCGGCAGCAGCGGACATGCCTCCACGTTACGAGCGGTGGCGCCCGCCCCAACGACCGAGGATCACCGGGAGGTCGAGGAACGTCCGAATCCCGGCCGGCGCCGCGCAGACCGCCGGAACGGCGTTCACGGCGTGCATGGCCGTACCCAGCAGACCGTTGCCGAGCCAGCGCTCGAGCTCGAGCGTGATCGGGGGCCGACCGTCGATCCGCGTGTACCAGCCCGACCCCGCCCAATGGGCGCCGACGGTCGGGTGGGCCCGATAGATCGCCTCGAGCTCGACCACCGTGGTGTCGCCGACCATGCCCGACCACACCCATCGCTGACCGGCCACGGTGCCCTCCGGCACCGGACCTGCGGCGAGTTGCAGATCGACCTCGGCGAGCAGGACCTCTTCGTCCACGGCCACCCGATCGATGGGCATCGCCAACCCGTCGGCCACGAGGTGCACGGATTCCTCGAACAGGCCGGACAGCCAACGGCGGTACCGGCCGGTGTGCGCGTTGTACTCGGCAGGGGTCTTCCCGAATCCCATCATCCCGAGGATGATCTCGGGCGACGGGTAGCGGGAGAACTCCGAGGCCTCGCGCACGTGGACCCGGTCGACCCGCTCACACAGGCCCGAGAGCACCAGCGGCACGAGATCCGCCATGAACCCCGGGTTGACTCCGGTGCCGTGCAACGACACGCGACCGACCGTGCAGGCATCCTGCAGGCGGGCGAGCACGTCGGTGCCGTATGCCTTGGGGTACACGTAGCCGACGGTGGTGATCACGTTCTTCCCGGACGCCAGCAGCGCGCACAGGTGGGTGGTGTCGAGCTCGGGGTCGTCGGCCACCTGCTTGGACGGCAACGGCATGTGGAGCACGCAGTCGGCGTCGGCCTCGAGGACGTCGGAGATCCGGTCGGTGCAGCGGACTCCGACCGCCGGGCGGTCGAGCAACTCGCCGACGTCACGTCCGGCCTTGGCGGGGTTCGTCACGTAACAGCCGACGAGCTCGAGGTCGGTTCGGGCGAGCACCGCCCGCAGGGCATGGCGACCGACGTTGCCGGAGCCCCATTGGACGACGCGCAACGGACGTTGAGGGGTGGTCATGCGGGGGTGAACTCCACGAGCAACTCGGGGGCGGATCGGGTGGCGCCGTCGACGTGCATCACCGGCGCGAAGCCGGGTGCGAGACGAAGGTCGGGCAGGGTGTCGAGCAGCAGCTGGCTGCCGATGACCGCTTCGGCCCGGGCCATCTCGTAACCGAGGCAGAAGTGCTTGCCGAGGCCGAAGCCCAGGTGACCGAAGCGCTGGCCGTCGTCGTAGCCCTTGCGCAGCTCCTTCGCCATGCGCAGATCGGCCCGGTGGATGTCGAACCGCCGGGGATCGGCGAAGACCGTCTCGTCGTTGTTCGCCGATCCGATCGACAGCTGCACCAAGGAGCCGGCCGGGATCGTCACCCCGTGCAACTCGATGTCGACGACGGCCGTGCGGACCTGGGACAGCACCGGGAACGAATGGCGCATGGTTTCGCTGAAGGCGTTGTCCCACAGGGACGGGTCACGGCGGACGTCGTCGAGCTGCTCGGGGTTCGACAGCAGGTTGCACCACATGTTGCCGATCGATTTGTCGGTGGTCTCACCCCCGGCGGTGAGCAGCAGCGAGATGAACGCCTGGACCTCGGCCATCGACATGCGATGCCCGTCGACGGAGGCGTGCACGATGCGGGAGATGAAGTCGTCGCCCGGATGGGCCATCCGCTCGGCCACGATGGGTTCGCAGTAGGCGGCCAGGGCTCGGTGCGCCGCCACGCCCGCGGCCCGCTTCTCGGGCTCGAAGTGGGTGAGGCCGGCCATCATCGTCTGGTACCACTCGTGGAACAGCGGCATGTCGGCCTTGGGCAGCCCGAGCATGTCGCAGATGACGTTGACGGGTAGCCACGTCGTGAACTCGTTGATCAGGTCGGCGTGGCCGCGATGGCGGAACTGCTCGATCATGTCGCGGGCGTTGCGTTCGATCAGGTTCCGGTAGTTGTCGAGGCGTTTGCCGACCACCTCCGGCGCGACGATCGTTCGCCGCACGACGTGATCGCGACCGTCCATCTCGAGCATCGTCGGGCCGAACACGACGCCGAGGGTCTTGGCGTAGAACACGTTCGAGAAGCGCTCGCTGTCGGCGAACAACGTCACGACGTCGTGGTAGCGGGACACGATCCAGTAGCCCGAGCGGGGATCGTGAAACACGGGATGGTCCCGCCGGAGCAACTCCCAGAACGGGAACGGGTCGGCGGCGAATTCCCGACCGGAGATCTCCTCGGGCCGGCGCGGGGCGGTGGTGCTCATGCGCCTACCGGCCGCCCGTCACCGATCGTGAACGCCCCCAACGGGTTGACGTAAGGCTTGGGGTCGCCCGGGACGTTCCAGCCCCACTGGCTCGACACCCGCCACCGCGCGATGCGCCACTCCCCGGCCGGGTCGTCGGTGACGGCGACGAGCTCGCCTTCGTACACGCCGCCTTGGATCGCGTTGGGCGCCGCCGTGAGGAAGTAGGACGTGAGCCGGGCCGAACGGGCGTCGGGCGCGACCTCGATGGAGGTGTTCGCCGAGTTGTGGCGGAACGCCCCGGCCCGCAACGGCCGGTAGATCTGCTCCATCTCGGAGCGCCCGCGAAACGCCAGCGTGCCGCCCGTTCCGGGCGGGTAGTTCATCGCCTCCATCACCGCGTCGTCCGTGAACACCTCGAGCAGCTCGTCGACGCGGCCGCCGTCGAGGAACCACAGGTAGCGGTTGAAGGCTCGGCGGACGGCCTCGGTGGCCTCCAGTCGGGCGATTCGAGCCTCGAGGTCCATGGTCAATCCCTTCCCTGCTTGCGGATACGGGGCGGTTCGGGCGGTGCGCCCACCGAACGGTGGGGCATCTCGTTGGGCCCGGCGGGCAACTCGACGTCGTAGTGGGGCCAGAACGGGATCTGCGTGCCGGTCCGACCCTCGGGCCCTTCCAGGATCAGTTCGATCATCACCCGAGCCAGGTCCTCCGGGCGCATCCAGACCGCGACCTCCTCCGGGGTGGCGCGATCCCCCATGAACTCGCGCAGCATCGGGGCGTCGGTGCGGCCCATGCACAGCTCGTTCACCCGGACCTTGTCCTTGGCGAGCGCCTTGGCCCACGCCTCGTTCAGACCCCGCATGGCCCACTTCGACGCGTCGTAGACGTCCATGCTCGGCCCGCCGCCGGTCGGCCGCCACGGCTCGGTGAAGACGTGGTCCGTCGACACGATGACGATGTTGCCGCCGCCGCGGCCGACCATGATCGGCGCCACCGCCCGGCCGAGCAGGTACGTACCCCGCAGGTTGGTGCCGATCACGTGCTCGAAGTCGTCGATCGCTTTGTCCCACGGGTCGGTGGGCAGACCGAGCCGAATGGTGCCGGCATTGGCGACGGCGATGTCGATCCCGCCGTGCGCCGCGACCACGCCGTCGACGAACCGCCGGACATCGTCGGGCCGGGACACGTCGGCGTGCACATCGGCCCCCTCTCGGATGTCGCAGGTGACGACGGTGACGCCCTCGTCCCGCAACGCCGTCGCCCATGCGGCGCCAAGGCCACGAGCCCCGCCGGTGACCACGGCGACCTGACCCGACAACCGACCGCTCATCGCGTTCCCCCCTGGGTGCTACCCCGCACCCGGCCACCGTAGCGAATCACCCGCTTCGGTCCGACCGGTCGGGTCGAGCGCCACGCCCTTGAAGTGGGCGAAACGGGCCGCCTCCGCGGCGAAGGCACGCCGGAACGCGGCGCTCGCCGGTAGTGCGCCGGTGGGACTGCCCACCTCGAGCCGCAAGCGACCGTCGGCCACGGCGGCGTTCACCCACCCGACGGCGTGGTCACGCCAGAAGACGGGCAGCGCGTAGTAGCCGAACCGCCGGCGCGCCGCCGGGGTGTACGCCTCGAAGCGGTAGTCCCACCCCCAGAGGCGTTGGAAGCGCCGGCGGTCCCACACCACGGGGTCGAACGGGGCGAGGAACCGGACCCGGGACTCGGGTGGCCCGGCGTCGGCCAGCTCCTGCGCCGGGTCGGTGTCGGGGGGCCACAGGTAGGTCTCGCCGTCGACGGCCGCACGGGGCCACGAGGCCCTGGCCTCGGCGACGGCAGCGGGCAGCGCATCGCCGAGGCGGCCCGCTGCGGAGCGCAGGAGCGTCACGCTGAGCGAGGGCAGGGGCAGGGGCGCCAGGTGCGTCACCACGAACCGGACCAGCTCCCGGGCGGCGGCTGCGGCCGGCACCGGCTCCACCGTGCGGGCCGCTTCGTAGACCTTCACCCCGTCGTCGCGACGGGCCACGCGCAGGACCCCCCGGACGTGGAGCGCCTCGAGCGCCCGGGTCGTCGCCTGGGACGACCCGCCCCAGTCGTTGACCACCCGGCCGGCGCCGAGCGCCTGCTCGACCTGGCGAGGGTGGCAGGGGCCGTTGGTGTGCACGTACGTCGCCACGGCCTCGGAAAGGCCGGGCACGAGCCGATCGATCCCGCTACGGGCGTGGCGGGGGCGGGGATGGAGCAAGCCGTGGATCCGCCGGCTGACGATGCCGTAGTTGACGACGACGTCCTCTTCGACGTCGAGCTCCGGGTACCGCCGCTCGAGGTCCCCGGCCCGGTATCCCGGCACCCGCTGCCGAAGGATGAGGTCCTGGGCCCGCGCCGGAGCTCGGATGGGATCCGCCTGCACGTACCCGAGCGCGTCCACCGCCGCTTGGATCGTCACGGCCGGCGAAAGCGAGCGGGCGAGCGCCACCCGGCGAAGGCGGCGCACCGAACGGTCCACGCCGTCGGGTCTAGCAGCCACCGGTGTCGGCGGGCCCGAACCCGCAAGGGGGCGTCCAGGAGTCGTCCAATCCCTCAACGTGGCCTGCTGCGGGGTCGATGCTCAACGCATGACGATCGTGCCCGTCGAGCGAGGGATGCGGGCGCTGGCCCGGGACCGCAGCACCTGTTCGATCCTGATCGACCACCACCTCGGCGTGGTGTGGGTCTCCGAAGCCCTCGAGTCGCTGGTGGGGCTACCCGGCGGCCAGATCGTGGGCACCGCCGCGCTCGGCCTCGTCGAGGACGGCGACCGGGCCAAGGTGGCGGCCTGGCTGGCACGCTCGCGCGATCCGCTGTCGGTCCCGTCGGTGCTCGACGCCCACCTCACGCCCGTGATCCGTCTGCGCCGTGCCGACGGGACGGCGATCCACGTGCGGTGCCGGGTCACCAACCTGTTCGACGACCCCGAGGTCGCGGGCCTGCTGGTCCACCTCGACCCCTACGAGGTGCCCCACCACCGAGACGCCGTCATCGCCGGAATCGCCGCGGGAGCCACCGAGACCGAGCTGATCCAGTCCATCCTTCGGCTCGTGCGGGCCCAACACCCGCTTGGGGTTCCCGGTATCTGGACCCACGGCGCCCCCGGCCTGCTCGAAACCCTCCCGGGCGCGCACCTGCCGACCCCGGTGGCGAGCAACCTCGCCCGCCTCCGCCCCCTCCGGGCGACCCACCTCGTGCCCGAATCCGACCCCGACGGTCGCGGCTGGTGGGTGATCCCCGCCCGCACGAACCCGACTGCGGATCCACCGGCGACGGTGCTCGTGCGCTGTCACGCAGGAGTGCACCCGACCGTTCTGGTCGGCGACGACCTCGAACGGACCGCCACCCTGCTCGGCCTGGCGCTCGGGCGCCTGGAACAGGAGGCCCTGCTGCGCCGAGCCGCCGAATGCGATCCGCTGACCGGGCTCGCCAACCGCCGCCGCTTCGACGCCGCCGTTGCGAGCGTCGCCCACGCCGGCCAGGCCTGGGCCGTGATCTACGTCGACCTCGACCGGTTCAAACCGATCAACGACAACTTCGGGCACGCAGCCGGCGACAGCGTGCTGCAGGCCGTCGCCGGACGTCTCCGGCGCTGCGTGCGCCCCGACGATCTCGTCGCCCGGATCGGCGGCGACGAGTTCGCCGTCCTGCTCGCGACGCTCGGCGACGGCGACTTGGACACCGTGGCGGCGCGCATCAACGGTGTCGTGGAAGCGCCCGTCGCCGTCGCCGGGAGTTCGGTACCCGTGCGCTGTTCGATCGGGATCGGCGTGGGCTGCGTCGGCGACGATCCCGACGCCGTGCTCGCGCTGGCCGATCGGGACCTGTACGCCACCAAAGCCTCGAAGCGAGCCGTGTGGGGCTGACCCGGCTCAGGTGACCGCGACCGCCTCGAGCACGTCGAGCCGGGCGGCGCGGCGGGCGGGCGCCACGGCTGCCACCACCCCGCTCGCGAAGGCGAGCAGCGCCAGGCCGACGAGCCCACGCCAGGGCAGCGCGAACGAGCCGATGCCCTCGGCGCGCAGCGCGCGGACCAGCGCCCACGCGGCGGCGATCCCGACGGCGGTGCCGACCGCCGTGCCGAACAGGGCGATCACCACCGCCTCCCAGCGGACCATCCGACGGGTCTGGGAACGGTCCATCCCGACGACCCGCAAGAGCCCGATCTCGCGCGTGCGCTCGTGCACGGTGAGCGACAGCGTGATGCCGATCCCGACCGTGGCGATCCCGACGGCGAGCAGCAACAAGAGCGCGACGAGCCCCAGCAACTGATCCAGGCTGCCCGCGAGCTCCGCGGTGTACGAGCGCAGGTCGTCGACGGCGGCGATCGGCACGCGGCGCACGGCTGCGGCGATCGCCGCCCGGCCCTCGTCGGCGCCGACCCCGTCGGCGAGGCCGACGTACACGAGGAAGTCGAACTGGTCGGGCACGAGGCGTTCGGCATCTCCGAGGCCGATGACGAAGTCGAACAGCAGCGGTTGGCTGAACGACGCGGCGATCCGGAACGGCTCCGGGGCGCGGCCCGGGAACGCAAGGGTGATCACGTCACCGACGTTCCACCCTCGTTCGTCGAGCTCCCGTTGCGACACGCCGACCGCACCCGGTCCCACGTCGGCGAGACGACCCTCGACCCGACCAAGGTCGAGCAACCGGTCGGCGACGCTCGTGTCGAGGGCACCGATCGGCCGGGTCTCGTCGCGGGGGACCACGGGCGCCCGGCGGGCCGGTCGGACCGGACCGCCCACCTGGGCGAACGCGTAGCGCTGCGGGGACACGACGGCCACCTCGTCGAGCTGCGCGATGGCGCCGGCCAGGCTCGTCGGCAGGCCGCCGAAGCCGAAGCCGGCTCCCCGCACCACGAGATCCGCGCTGATGCCGGCCTGCACGGCACCGGTCAGGGAGCGCTCGAGCGACGAGACCAGCACGACGGCGAACGCCCCGACCGAGGCGCCCATCGTGAGCGCGAGCGCCGTCGTGGCCGTGCGTCGGGGGTTGCGGCCGGCGTTCTCCCGGGCCAGGCGGCCCGGGACCCCGCGCAACCGGGGCAGCGGCGCCGCCAACAGCCGGGTCGCCGGTGCCGCGAGCCCGGGCGCCGCGAGGACTGCGCCGGCGAACAGCACCACGACGCCGAGCCCTGCGAGACCGATCGCGGCGTCCTGCGCACCGCGCCACATCACCCAGGAGCCGAGCGCGGCCGCCACGACTCCGGCGACGCTGCGTGCCCTCGGTGGGCGGCGCTCCACGGTGACCGCGGCGAGCGCCGCCATCGGGGGCACCCGACCGGCGAGCACCGCCGGGACCACGGCCGAGCCGACGGTCATCACCATCCCGACCGCGATCCCGATCAGGACGCTCGAGCGTTCGACCACCAGCGGCGCCGACGGGAGCGACGCGCCCAGCGCAGCGACGACGGGGCGGCCGGCGGCCGCGACGCCGACGCCCACGAGCACCCCGGCCACGGTGCCGACCAGGCCGATGAGCGCGGCCTCGACCAGCACCAGGGCCCGGACCTGCGTGCGGCCTGCGCCCAGCGCCCGCAGGAGCGCGAGCTCACCCGTTCGCTGTCCGACCGTGATGGCGAAGGTATTGGCGATCAAGAACGCGCCGACGACCACGGCGAGCACGGCGAAGATCGCGAGGAACGCGTCGAAGAACCGCAGCCGCTCTCTCGTGGATCCTTCGGCCTCGGCGATCACCCGGGTGCCGTCGACGGCCTCGACGCCGGGCGGCAACATCCGGGCGATCGCATCGCGCACCGCCGTGCGCCCGGCGCCGTCGGCAACGGCGACGTCGACGGCGTCGACCCGGCCCGGTTCGGCGAGCAATCGCATCGCCTCGGCCGGGGCGAAGAACAGCGACGTGGTCCCGGCGACGGAATCGGCCGACCCGAACCGCGCGAGGCCGACCACCGTGAACGACGCCGGTTCGCCCTTGGTGAGCACGTCCGTGCGCCCGCCCACGACCAGCCCGCCCCGGCGGGCCGCGCGCACGTCGACGACCACCTCGCCCGGCCCCTGCGGTGGGCGGCCCTCGGCGATGCGGAACGGGTTGAGCCCCTGGTCGTCCACCCACGCCCGACCGAGCGGCTCCGGGCCAACCGGGGAATCGGCATCGGTGACCGCCTTGCCATCCGCGCCGACCAGGTAGGCCGGGCCTTCGATCCGGCCCACGGCCGCGCGGACCCCGGGGACGGCGGCGACCACCGGCACCAGCGACGCGTCGATCCGGCCGCGGAACACCCGGCCCTGACGGACGAGGTCCGAGCGCTGGCGCACCTGGACGTCGACCCCTCGTTCGATCGTGCCGAACAGGTCCCCGAACGACGCGCCGATCGTCGCCGTGAGCACCAGCGTGCCCGTCGTGAACGCGACGCCGGCCACCACCGCGAGGGCGACGAGCGCCATCCTCGTGCGCCGGGCGATGACCCCGGCCCAGGCCAGCCGCAGCACGCCGTCGTGCTAGCGCACGGCCCGCAGCGGGGTGACGTCGGGCGCCGAACCGTGGTGGTCGTCGAGGCCGGCGGCACGCCGCAACCCCCGGCGTCCGGTGATGGCGAACACCACGGCGAACACGACGAAACCCGTGAGCACGATCGTCGCGCCCGACGCCACGTCGAGGTGGTAGCTGAGGAACATGCCGGTGAACCCGGTCGTCGCACCGATGGCGCTCGACAGCCAGAGCATCCGGGTGAACGAGTCGGTCAGCATCCGGGCCACGACCGCCGGGAGCACCAGCGCGGCGGCGATGAGGGTGACCCCGAGGACCTTCATGCTCGACAGGATTGCGACCGAGAGCAGCAGCATCAGCAACGCGTCGATGCGCGCCACCTTCACCCCGGTCACCTCCGCCACCTCGGGATCGAAGGTGGTGAACAGCAGCGAGCGGTAGTTGGCCACGATCACGGCGACGCTGCCCACCGTCACGCCGAGGATCAGCAGGACATCGCCGCTCGACACCCCGAGCACGGAGCCGAACACGGTCGCTTCGATCGACTGCTTGACTCGGGTGTAGAAGCCGAGCAGCACGATGCCGAACGCGAAGCTCGCCGTCGTGATCACCCCGATCGCGGCGTCGGCGCCGATGATGCGGCGGCGGGTGACCCGCCCGACTGCGAGGCCCGAGGCCAGGCCCCAGATGCCGGCGCCGACGAAGAAGTTCACGCCGATCGCCGCACACAGAGCGGCGCCGCCGAAGATCGCGTGGCTCAGTCCGTGGCCGATGTAGCTCATGCCCCGCAACGTGACGAACACGCCGAGCAGGCCGCACAGCGCCCCCGCGACGGTGCACACGACGAGCGCATTGCGGACGAACTCGAACCCCAGCGGTTCGGTGAGCCAGTTCATGACACCCGCACCCCGGGCCGGTCCACGACGAAGGGCAGGCCGGCGTGCTCGAGCACGTCCATCGGGGCGCCGTAGGTGCGTTCGAGGACGTCGGGCCGCAGCACGGCGAGGGGCGGGCCGGCGGCCTGCACGCTGACGTTCAGGCACAACAGCTCGGGAAGGTGGGCGGCCATCCCGTTGAGGTCGTGCGTGGTCAGCACGACGGCGAGGCCGTCGCGGTGGAGTTCCTCGAGCAGGTGCAGCACCTCGTGCCGGGTGCGCACATCGACGCCCGACGTGGGCTCGTCGAGCAGGAGCAGCTCCGGCTGCCCCAGCAGGGCGCGTGCGATGAACACCCGCTGTTGCTGGCCTCCGGACAGTTCCCGGATGTGGCGGCGACCGAGGCCGGCGATGCCGAGCCGCTCGAGCACCGCTTCGGCCTCGGCCTTTTCGACCGTGGTCGCCCACGGCCGAAGCCGGCGTGCCGGCCGGGCCATCAGCACCGTTTCGAGCACGGTCACCGGGAAGTTCCAGTCGACCACTTCGACCTGGGGCACGTATCCGAGCCGCAACCCCTCCCGGCGCTCGACGTGGCCGTGCCCGGGCCGGACCATGCCCAGCAGCACCCGCAGCAGGGTGGTCTTGCCGGATCCGGACGGCCCGACGATGCCGAGCATGCTCTCGCCGCCGATACGGAGATCCACGTCGCGCAGCACCGGAGCGCCGTTGCCGTAGCGATGGCCCACGTGGCGGAGTTCGACCAGCGGCTCGCTCACTGCGGGTAGTCGGCCGTGTCCGGCACCACATCGGTGGCGTCGTACGCCTTCAGGTCCGCGGCGTTGCCGCCCATGGCCTCGACGATCGTCACGAAGTCGAACTTGAGCAGGCCGAGCAGCGAGTGGTCCGCCGCGCCCGGGTCGCCGGGCAGGTCGTCGTCACGGAGCACGTCGACGTAGCGAGCGCCGGACTCCTTGGCGATCTGCGCGAGGACCGGGGACGGGAACACCTCCGAGCCGAAGATGGCCGGAAGCTTCTCGGCCTTCACCTGCTTGATCAACGAGGCCACCTCCTTGGGGGTCGGGTCCTCGAAGTTCGACACCTGAATGGCGCCCAGGATCGTCCAGCCGTAGCGCACGCCGAAGTAGGCGTACGCGTCGTGGTACGTGAGGAGCTTGCGGTTCTGTGCGGGCACCGTGGCCGTCGCCTTCACGAACAGGGCATCGAGTTGGTCGACCTTCGCGACGTACTTGTCGGCGTTGGCCTTGTAGGCCGCGGCGTTGCGGGGATCGGCCTTGCCCATCACCGATGCGGCGATCCGGGCGTAGCAGGCCACCATCGGCGGGTTGGTCCACAGGTGCGGGTTCGGCTTGCCGCCGTCTTTGGGGAACGAGAAGTCGAACAGGTACTGCTCGGGCGTGACCGTCAGGGTGCCGAGTTCGATCACCTGACCGGCCTTGGGCACGTTGGCGCTGGCGAGAGCGAGCGTCGGGTCTTCCAACTTGAGCCCGTTCACGAACACGACGTCGGCCTTGGCCAGCAGCGCCGCCACGGAAGGCTTGGGTTCGTAGGTGTGGGAGTCCTCGCCTTCGGGGATCACCCCGCGCACGTCGGCCAGGCCGCCCGACACGTTGGCGACGATCGACGTGAGCGGCGCCACCGTGGCGACGACCTGCAACTTGCCCCCGGCGGACGGCCCCGGACGGTCCGCCCCGGCCCCGGTCGCCTGCGCCGGGCAGGTGAAGCCCTCGAGCGCCTTGCGGGCGGCGGCCGACTCCCCGGAAGCGGCACTGGCGCCGCCGGTGCTGTCGTCCCCGCACGCGGCGAGCCCGGCGACCAGCCCGAGCGCGGCAGCGAGGCCCACCAGCTTCTTGAAGACCGGAATACGCATTCGCTTGCCCCGATTCCTGCAGCCTTTTGCTGCGGGCAGTTCGCAACAAGCACAGTACCTGGTCCGTGGGCTCCCCGGTGGCGGGCGGCCGACGGCCACCCCCGGCCGGTACGGTGCGCCCGCCCACGACCCGACGACGCCGAGGAGCGGTGCGATGCTCGAACAGACCGCGGCACAGCTCCGAGCGGAGGGACGGCGCGTCGGCGCGGCTCGGCGACAGGTGATCGAGGCGCTCGCCGATCGGGCGTGCGCGGTCACGGTCGAGGACCTCGCCGCCGGGCTGCCCGGCGTGCACGTGTCGTCGGTGTACCGCACCCTGGCGGTGCTCGAGGACCTCGGTGCCGTACGCCACGTCCACCTCGGCCACGGCCCGGCGCTGTGGGAGCTGACCCATGCCGGCGACGGGCGCCACCTGGTCTGCGAGCGCTGCGGCCGGCATCTCGTGGTGCCCGCCGAGCTCTTCGCCGACCTCGAGCGCCGCTTGGCCGACGAGCACGGGTTCGTCGTCGACCGCGGCCATTTCGCCCTCACCGGGCGCTGTACCGCCTGCCACGACGAGCCCTGACCTCGGCGCGTCGGGAGCGATCGGCGCCCGCTACGGTCCGGGCCCGGTGGAGACGGGGCTCCGATACTTCTTGCTCGGCACGGGCGGCGGCGGCCTGCTCGCCTGCCTCGCAATGGCCTGCGTGCTCGTGCACCGGGCTTCGGGCGTGCTCAACCTCGCCGTCGGTTCGATGGCGATGGTCCCGGCCCTGACGTACGCGAACCTGCGGACCAAGGGGGTCCTGCTCCTGCCGTGGTGGGGGCCGTGGTCCCGTTTCGAGGTCGGCAAGCTCGCCGGGCCGGTCGCGCTCGGCCTCGCGGTCGGGATCGGTGCCCTGCTGTGGATCGTCATCTACCTCGTGGTGTTCCACCCGTTGCGCGAAGCGACCGCCGTCACGAAGGCGGTGGCGAGCGTGGGCGTGGCGCTGATGCTCGCCGCCGTCGCCCGGGAGCAGTACGTCGGCCGACCGATCCTCGCCCCCGGCCTCATCCCGTACCACCTCGTGTCGGTGCTCGGCGGTGTGATCCCGTCCGACCGGTTGGTGTTCGCCGGCACCTGCCTCGTCCTCGCCGGCGTGGTCGCGACGTGGCTGCGCCGGACCCGTAGCGGCCTGGTGCTGCGCGCCGCGTCGAGCAACGAGCGCGGGGTTCTGCTCCTCGGACACTCGCCGCTGCGTTCGGCGCTGATCGCCTGGGGCCTCGCCGGGGCGATCGCCTCGCTGGGCGCTTCCTTCGTGGCGTCGTTCTCGAGCGTGGGCGCCGGGCAGTACAGCTTCTACGCCGCGCCGGCACTCGGGGCGGCGCTCGCCGGTCGGTTCCGGTCGGTGGTCGCCGCCGCCCTCGCCGGACTCGGCATCGGCGGCATGCAGGCTCTCGCCGTGTTCCTGGGCGCTCGCGAGGCCCTCCCCCGGGTGGTGCAGAGCGGATTCGACGACGTCCTGCCCTTCCTCGTGATCATCGTCGTGCTCGTCGTCGCCGGCCGCACCCTGCCGAACCGGGCCACGCTGCTCGAGCGTCGCCTGCCCCGGGCGGCCCCGGCCCCGCCGCCGTGGACCTGGGCGCTGCTGGCGGTCGCCGGGCTGGCCGCCGTCGCCTGGGGTGCCCCCACGCTGCGGCTCGCGATCGCACAGACGGCGATCGCAGCGTGCCTGGCGCTGTCGATCGTGATCTCGGCCGGGTTCGTGGGCCAGGTGACCGTCGCGCAGTTGAGCATCGCCGGCCTCGCCGCGTACCTGCTCGCCGGCTTGACGACGACCCTCGGCGTGCCGTTCCCGATCGCACCGATCCTCGCCATCGGGATCGCGGCCGCCCTCGGCGCCCTGGCGGCGATCCCGGCTCTGCGCATCCGGGGCGCGCTCCTGCTCGTGGTGTCCCTGGCGTTCGCGCTCGCCGTCAACCGCCTCGTGCTGGAGAACCCCGGCATCACCGGGGCGGACCTGGGCGTCGACGTCGCACCGGCGAGCCTCGGGCCGTTCGGGCTCGGGATCTTCGACGGCGCGCACCCCGGCGCCGGTGCCGTCGCCGTGTTCGTGCTCGCCGCCGCCGGGGCCTTCGCGCTGGTGGGCAACCTGCGGCGCTCCTCGGTCGGGCGCCGATGGCTGGCCGTGCGAGGCAACGAGCGGGCGGCCGCGGCCTCGGGGATCGACGTGGTGCGCACCAAGCTGTTGGCCTCGGCCGTCTCGCTCGCCGCCGCCGGGGTCGGCGGGGTGATGATGGGGATGCTCAACGAGTCGGTGTCGTACCGGCTGTTCGAATCGGACGCGGCGCTCGACCTGCTCGCGCTCACGTTCCTCTGCGGGGTGGCCTCGCTCGGCGGCGCGGTCCTGGCCGGACTGCTCGCCGCCGGGGGGATCGCCGAGTACACGCTGGGCATCGGCGCCGGAGCGCAGGGCCGTTCGCTGCTGTTCGGCGCCGGCCTGGTCGTGGTGTGCCAACGGGGCGGCGCCGGGATCACCGGCGGGTTCGCCGCCGTCCGGGCTCGGGTCAGCGCGGCGATCGACACCCGGCGGGCGGGGCCGGCCGGGACGGCGCCGGCCGGGACGGCGCCGGCCGCCGACTGACCACGCCCACCACCCGGTCGACCGAACGGGACGTGACGCCGAAGTCGCGGCCCGCGCCGGTGGGCCCGTGATGGCGGCGGTGCGCAGCGCGGATCTTGCGGAACCAGCGCGACCGGGGCCGGTACCCCGAATGGATCAGCAGGTGGCACCACTCGTACGCCACGAGCGACGCCTCGGCCACCGCGACCGCCGTCCACGCCGGGCCGGAGCCGGCTCCGGCGGCGCGCGCGGCGCCTCGGGTCAGCGCCCCCACGCCGAACGCGTCGAGCGCCGCGGCGCCGGGCCGCAACACGATGCGGTCGAGCCGTGTCGGGTCGTCGTGATGGGCCGGGTGGGCCCCGGCGAGCCAGGGGGTCCGGGCGTGCAGGACGACCCGGTGCAGCGCCCACTCGGCGAGCGGGCGCGCGGCGAGGACGGCCGCTGCGGCCGCCAGATCGCCCGACCGGCCCCGACCCGACCGTGCGCGCGCGGCCAGTGCGACCATCGTCGCTGCGCCCACGATGCGGACCGAGGGCTGGCGCATCGCCACCGAGGCGACGTCGCGTCGGCGGCGCAACTCGCTCAGCGGTCGGCGGGCTGCGGGCATGGCGCCAGCCTTGCCCACCGCCGACCCGAACGCGCGCCCGGGTCGTGCGGCCCTTGCCCCCCGCCGCACGGTCGCGTTCGCTAGGGGCGATGGCTACCCCGTTGCGGCTCAACCTCGGCTGCGCCACCCAGGTCGTCGACGGGTGGGTGAACGTCGATTACGCGCCCGGCGCCCGGCTCGCCAAGCTGCCGGGTTTCACCCCTCTCAACCGGCGACTCCGACTCCTGCACACCGACTGGGACCCGCGCATCGTCCTGCAGGACCTTCGCAAACCGCTGGCCTGGCCCGACGGTTCGGTGGACGCGATCTACTCCTCCCACACCCTCGAGCACCTCTCGCGCGAGGCCGGCCGGCGGCTCCTCGCCGAGTGCCATCGGGTGCTGCGGCCCGGGGGCATCCTGCGGGTGGTGGTCCCGTCGTTCGCCTCGGTCGTCGAGCAGTACGCCACGGGGCGCCTCCCCGCCGACGAGGTGCTCGCCGGGGTCAACGCCGTCCACGCGGCGCCGAGCCTGCGCGAGATGGTCGGCCTGCGCAACGGCGTGCCGCACCTGTGCCTGTACGACGACCCGAGCCTCATCCGCGCCTTCACCGAGGCCGGCTTCGAGGCCCGCGCCCGCGCCGCGTTCGATTCCGACCTCGACGACATCACCACCATCGAACTGGCCGAGCGCACGGTCGGGGCGGCCATCGTCGAGGGCCGGCGGGAGGCGGGCGGCACGGCACACTGAGGCCGTGGAGATCGTCCCGCTCGCCCGACGGCCCGAGGCCGCACCGACGTTGGCCGCCTGGCACGTGGCCGAGTGGGGGCACCTCTACCCCGGCTGGACGGTGGCGACCGCCACGGCCGAGTTCGCCGCCATGCGCGACACCGTGCCCGTGACGTGGATCGCCCTGCGGGAGGGCCGGCTGGTCGGTTCGGTCAGCGTGATCCCCGACGACGAACTCCCCGGCTTCGACCACCTCGGACCCTGGCTCGCCAGCCTCTACGTGGTGCCCGACGAGCGTGGCCACGGGCTCGGCCGGCGGCTGGTCGACACCGCCGTGGCCGGCGCCCGGGCGCTCGGGATCGGCCGGCTCTACCTGTTCACCGACACCGCGGCCGATTGGTACCGCTCGCTCGGCTGGACCCCCGTGGCGACGACCGTGGCGCACGGCCACACGGCCACCGTGTTCACCCGCTCGACCCACGACGACCCGGCGCTGGCCACGGTGGCCAGCGGGTGGCTGACCGATCCGGACGTCGCCGGCGCCTACTCCTCGCTGCGCCCCGGCGGCACGCCCGCCGACCGGGTCCGCCTCGCCGCCCCGATCGCGCCGGGGCTGCACCTCGCCGGCGAGCACACCTCGGTCGAGTTCCCCGGCACCATGCACGGCGCGTGGTTCAGCGGCGAGCGGGCAGCGGACGCGGTGCTCGCCGAGGGTCGCGCCGCCGAACCGGCCGACGGTGCACCGACGGGCCGGGACCCCGCCGGGCCGGCCGGCGTCCCGGTGGTGGTCGTCGGCGCCGGGCTCGCCGGGATCGCTGCCGCTCGCCGCCTGAGCGCCGCCGGGCGGCCGGTGGTCGTGCTCGAGGCGGCGGCCGTCCCGGGCGGACGCACCCGGACCGATCGCCACTTGGGCGGCCCGGTGCACCTCGGCGCAGCCTGGGTGCACGGCGAGGTCGGGAACCCGATCGCCGAGTGGGCCGAGCAGCTCGGGCACGGCTACGGCACCCGCACCTGGGAGCAGGTCGCGACGATCCTCGACGGCCGTGAGCTCGACGCGGCCACCGTGGCCGCGTGCCGGGAGGCGACCGCCGCCGTCGACCGGGCGCTCGAGGAAGCGGCCGAGCAGGCCGAGCAGGCCGACCGGGCCGCCGAGGGGGTCGGCGGCGGCGCCGACCGGGCCGCCGACGCTGCGCTCGGTCCGGTCCTGCGCCCGCTGCTCGCCGGTCTCGACGCGGCGCTGCGGCCGGCGGTGGAGGCCTGGATCCTCGGGGAGTACGAGAACCTGTATGCGGCGGCGATCGACCACCTCTCGTTGCGGTACCGGGCCGAGCCGTTCCGCCTGCCCGGCGAGGACCGGATGCTGCACGGCGGACTCGACGAGATCGTCGGGGCCGCCGCCGACGGGCTCGACGTTCGTTGCGGGGTCCGGGTGCGTGCGGTCCGAGCGGCACCCGGCGGATGGTCGCTCGACACGACCTCGGGCCCCCTGGCGGCCTCGGCGGTGATCGTGACCGCGCCCGTCGGGGCGCTGCAGGCGGGCCGGATCGTGTTCGACCCGCCGCTGCCCGAACCGGTCGCAGCGGCGCTCGGGCGCCTCAACCCCGGTTCGGTCGCCAAGGTCTTCGCCGCGTTCGACCGGGCCTGGTGGGCGCCGCGCCGGGCGCTGTGGGTCGCCGGGGCCGAGCCGGCGGCCATCGCGCTGTGGGTCGACGTGTCGGCGCTGGCCGGGCGGCCGGTCCTGTGCGGGTTCGCCACCGGCGACCGGGCGGTCGCCCTCGAGGGACTCGACGACGACGCCCGCCGGCACCTCGTCGACTCCGTGCTCGGCCCGGTGGTGACGGCGCTCGTCGCGCGCGTAGCGTTCGACCATGGCGACCCAGCACGTCCGGACGTTCTGCCGCATCTGTGAACCGTCCTGCGGCCTGGTCGCCGAGGTGACCGACGGTCGTCTGGCCGCGCTCCGGCCCGACCGGGAGCATCCGGTCACGAAGGGCTTCTCCTGCCACAAGGGGATCGCCGCGGTCGACCTGCACCACGACCCCGACCGGCTCGTGCGGCCCCTTCGGCGCAGCGGCGACGGCGCGCTCGCCGAGACCGGGTGGGACGATGCCGTCGCCGGGGTCGCCGCCGCGCTGCGCGGCGTGGTCGACCGCCACGGCCCCGAGGCGTTGGCGATGTACTCGGGGAACCCGTTGGCGTTCAACGCGCTCGGCACGCTCGCCACCGGGGCGCTGGCCACCGGTCTGGGGATCCGTCGCCTGTTCTCCTCGGGCACGCAGGACTGCGCCAACAAGTTCGTGGCCTCCGAGGCGGTGTTCGGCAGCCGCAACGTGCATCCGATCCCCGATCTCGAGCAGACCGACCTGTGCCTGATCATCGGTGAGAACCCTCGGGCATCGCAGGCCAGCTTCTGGTCGATGGCCAACGTGGTGGGCGAGCTGCGCGCCGCCCGGGCCCGAGGCGCCCGGCTGGTGTTCGTCAACCCGCGCCGGATCGAGTCGCCGGATCGGGGGCTGGGCGACACGGTGCTCATCCGGCCCGACACCGACGTGTGGTTCCTCGCATCGCTGTTGCACGAACTCGACCGGCTCGGCGCCTGGGACGAGGGCGTGCTGCGCCGTCACGGCCGCAACGTCGCCGAGTTGCGGGCCTTCGTCACCCGGTACCCGGCGGCGCAGACCGCGGCGGTCACCGGCATCCCGGCCGAGGTCGTCACCGAGCTGGCCGAGGCGTGGCGCGACACCCCACGGGCGTCGGTCCATGCGTCCACCGGGATCAACATGGGCCGCCAGGGCACGCTGGCCTACTGGCTCGTGCACATGCTGTCGTTCGTGACCGGTCGCCTCGACGCCGAGGGCGGCAACCTGAAGTCCGACGGCTTCTACCCGAACGCTCGCAGCGGCACCGGGGTGCCCGAGCAGTCGTACGTCGACAGCGAGTTCGGCCGCCTGCGGCGTGGATCGCTGCCCGGCACGCTGCTCAGCCAGTACATCCTCGACGCGGACCGGCCCGTGCGAGGCCTCGTGGTGATGTCGGGCAACCCGCTGCTGTCGATCGCCGGGGAGGAGCGGCTGCGCAAGGCCTTCGAGCAACTCGAGGTGCTCGTCGTGGTGGACCTCTACCGCAACGCCACCGCCGAGTACGCCCACTGGGTGCTGCCCGCCACCGACATGTACGAGCGCGACGACATCAACATCGTCAACATCGGCACCTCGCACCAGCCGTTCGTGCAGTACACGCCGGCGGTCGTCGAACCCGCCGGTGAACGCCGGCCCGAGTGGTGGATCGTCGGCCGGCTGCTGCAGGCGATGGGCAAGCCGTCGGTGTTCGACAACGACCCGGTCGACCCGTGGGCGAAGTGGCGCCACATGCTGGCCAAGGGCTGCGGGGTCGACCTCGCCGAACTGCAGACCAGCGATCCGGTGCGCGTGCTCCCCGCCCCCACCCCCGGCCGTTTCTACGACGAGCAGGTGTACACCCCCGACGGGCGGATCGACTGCTGCCCGCCGGTGTTCGCCGAGGCCCTCACCCGCTGCGACGCGCTCTTCGCCGACGCCGCGGCCGCCGATGCCACCGCCGCCGGGACACCGGCCGCCGAGCGGCCGCTCACCTTGATCCACAAGCGTGATGCCTGGATGCACAACTCCTGGATGGGCAACCTCGAGCGGATGAAGCGGGCCGGGCGCGACACCAACCCGTTGTTCCTGCACCCCGACGACGCGGCGGCGCGCGGGCTCGCTGCGGGCGACCCGGTGCGGGTGTGGAACGAGTTCGGCGAGGTGGTCGCCCCGGTGTCGCTCGACGCCGAGTTGCTGCCGGGCGTGGTGGCGATGGTCCACGGCTGGGGCCAGGCGGCGAGCCCCGGTCTGCGGGTCGCCCAACGCACGCCGGGCGTCAACGTCAACGCGCTGCTCCCCATCGGCGACGGGAGCTTCGAACCGCTGTCCAGCCAAGCCCACATGACCGGCATCCCCGTCCACGTCGCTGCGGCGACCGCCCCTGGAGGAACCCGATGAACAACCCCATCGCCACCGGCGGCCCGGCCGACGGCTCGGCGCGGTCCGAAGGACCGAGCATGCAGGCCCTGCTCGCCGTCGACTCCCGCCCGGTTCCCAAGCCGTTGCTGGACAACGATCACATACACCACGGCTCGGCCGACGTCCCCAAGTCCCGGTACACCTCGGCGGCGTTCGCCGAGTTGGAGAAGGAGTTCGTGTGGCGCAAGACGTGGCAGATGGCGTGCCACGTCGACGAGTTGCCCAAGTCCGGCAGCCACGTCGTCTACGACGTCGCCGACGAGTCGATCCTCGTGGTGCGCAACGGCGAGGGCACGATCAAGGCGTTCCACAACGCCTGTCTCCACCGCGGCACCAAGCTGCGCACCGACGACGGTCGCGCCGCGAGCTTCCGGTGCCCGTTCCACGGTTGGACCTGGGACCTCGACGGCCAGCTCGTGGCGATGCCCGGCTCGTGGGACTTCAGCCACCTCACCGCCGACCCGACGTGCACCGGGTTGCCCGAGGTGCAGGTGGCCCTGTGGCACAACTGGGTGTTCGTGAACATGGATCCGCAGGCCGAGCCGTTCGAGACGTACGCCGCCAAGCTGATCGAGCACTTCGCCGACGGGTTCGACTACTCGGACCGGTACATCGCGTTCCATGCCGTCAAGGAGGTGGGCGCCAACTGGAAGGTGTTGATGGAGGCCTTCAGCGAGGGCTACCACGTCATCGCGACCCACCCGCAGATCGTCGAGTTCACCGGCGACGACAACAGCGAGTACGCCACGTGGCCGGGTGACAAGCACGTCAGCCGGTTCCTCAACGGCTTCGGGGTGCAGAGCCCGCACCTCGGCCCCATCCCCGAGCAGCAGGTGGCCGACGCCTACCTCGCGTTCTCGCAGCGGGCCCGCGGCGTGTCGCAGGTGGAGGTGCCCGAGGGCGGTACCGCCCGTCCGGTGGTGGCCGAGATCTTCCGCCAGCGCATGGGCACCCACTGGGGCAAGGACCTCACCGGCGTGTCCGACAGCGAGGTGCTCGACGCGATCCTCTACCACCTGTTCCCGGCCTTCGCCCCGTGGGCGGGGATCGGCCAGCCGCTCGTGTACCGCTGGCGCCCGGGCGCCACGCCCGACACGTCGTTCATGGACGTGTACCGCCTGGCCCCGGTGCCCGACGGCGCCACCGAACGGCCGGCACCGGCGGAGTGCACGCGGCTCACGCTGGAGCAGTCCTGGAAGGAGGCACCGACCATGGCCGGCCTCGCCGACGTGTTCCAGCAGGACATGGACAACCTGCCCAGGGTGCAGGCGGGCCTGAAGTCCAGCGGCAAGCAGACGGTCACCTTCGGGAACTACCAGGAGAACCGCCTCCGGATGATCCACCGCACCATCGACGACTACATCACCCGAGGCCTCGCCGCCGAGGGTCGAGCCGCCGACGAACTCGCCCCCTTCGCGGTGCCGCCGGGCTGAGCGGCCCTCAGCTGTCGAAACCGAGCCCGGTGCGGTCGAGGGCCTTGAGCCAGAGATTGCGCTTGCCGGTGCGATCCTCGCGGTCGAGCGACCAGCGGGTCGCCTGGATCCCCGCCCACCGGAACGGCTCGGGTGGCCATGGCATCGGCTTGTGCTTCACGAAGTCCAGGTCGGTGCGTTCGGTGCGGCGGCCCTCGAGCAGGTCGAGCATCACCTCGGCCCCGAACCGCGTCGAGCCGACGCCCAGACCGGTGTACCCCGCCGCATAGGCCACCCGCCCTCGCATCGCCGTGCCCCAGAACACGCAGAACCGGGTGCAGGTGTCGATCGCTCCGCCCCAGATGTGGCTGAACTGCACCCCTTCGAGCTGGGGGAACGTCGAGAAGAAGTGCTCCGAGAGCTTGGCGAAGGTCTCGAAGCGCATCTCGAGCGCCGGGTCGATCTTCGAGCGGAAGTAGTAGATCGCGTCGTAGCCGCCCCAGATGATCCGGTTGTCCGCCGTGAGCCGGTAGTAGTGGAACTGGTTGTTGTAGTCCGAGAGGCCCTGGCGGTTAAGCCATCCGATGGCCTCGAGCTGCGCCGGGCTCAGCGGTTCGGTGCACAGCACGTAGTCGTAGACCGGCACGATGTAGTGCTTCATCGCTCGCAGCAGCGGGGGGAACGCGTTGGTGCCGAGGGCGACCCGGCCGGCCCGCACCCTCCCGAGCGGGGTGGTGACGAGGACGCCGACGCCGTCGCGGGCGAGGTCGGTGGCCTTGGTGTGCTCGTAGATGCGCACCCCGAGCCGCTCGCACGCCGCCTTGAGCCCCCAGGCCAAGCGGGCGGGGTCGACCATCGCCGCCCGGCCCTTGCGCCACAGGCCGCCCACGTAGAGCGGCGAGTGCACCTCGGCCTGCATGGCGTCCTTGTTGAGCAGCTCCACGTCCTGGCCGAGCGCGGCGAGCTGGCGGTAGTCCTCGCGCAGCTCGCCGAGGTAGTGGTCGCCGAGGGCGACGTCGATCACGCCGGTGCGCTCGAAGTCGCAGTCGATGCCGTACCGGCGGATGGTCTCCTCGATGGCGTCGAGGTTCGCAAGGCCGAGGCGCTCGAGGGTGCCGAGCTCGCCGGGGAACCGTTCCTGACCGTTCGCGATGCCGTGGGTGAGGCTCGCCTCCATGAAGCCGCCGTTGCGGCCGGAGGCACCCCAACCGACGGTGTCGCCCTCGAGCAGCACCACGTCTCGGGACGGGTCGCGCTCTTTCGCGATGAGGGCGGTCCACAGGCCGGTGTAGCCGCCGCCGACCACGCACAGGTCGCAGCTCTCGGTCCGCACGAGGGTCTTGTTGGATTCGGGTTCGTCGACGTCGTCGAACCAGTACGGGTACGGCTCGGCATCGGCGATGGCTTCGAGATGTCTCGGGTCGATGGTCGCGTCGTCCATTGGGGTCCCACCCCGTCTCTGTTCCGTGCCGCCCGGGCCGACGCGTGGCCCGGCTGCGACTGATTCGTCAGTCAATATAGGCCGGGTTCGCGCGTTTCGGTCATCGGGCCGGTGCGGCAGTCGCCCAGAAGTCGCCAGAAACCGCCGGGGAATCGTTGCGGTGAGGTCCGCGGTGAGGTGCGCGGTGAGCCGGCCGGTGAGGCTCGACGCGGACGGTGCGGCCATGCGCTCCCTCACCGATGCCATCAACGCCGACTTCGAGCACTTCTGCCGCCGGCACCGCCAGCGCCGACCCGAGCGGATCCTGGCCGAGATCAGCGACCGTCACCCCGACGACGCCCGGCTCGCCCACCTGGTCCTCGAGGCCCGGCACGACGACGTCGCCGCCCGGGTCCTGGTGCAGCGGCTCGTGCCGGCGCTCGTGGTCATCGCCGCCCGCCGGGCCCGGCGAGGTCTGGCCGAGCCCCGCAGCGCCTTCGACGAGCTGATCGCCACGTCCTGGGTGCTCGTGCGCACCTACCCGCTGGAGCGCCGACCGGTGCGCATCCTGGCGAACCTGGTCTGCGACGCCGAGTACGAGACCTGGACCCGGGAGGCTCGCCGGGTGCGCAACCACCGCGAGGTGGCCGGCGCGCTCGAGGACCGCCCGGCGGTGGCGGCACCGCATCCGGGTGAGCAGCTCCTCGATGTCCTGGCCCGGGCGCGCCGGGCCGGGGTGCCGGTCGAGACGATCAACCTGCTGGGCCGGCTGCACCTCGGCGCCGGCGGCCCGGAACAGGTGGCGGCCGAGGACGGCTGCACGTCGCGGACCATCCGCACGCGACGCCGGGCGGCCGAGCGCCGCCTGGCCGAGCTCGCCGCCGCCGGCGCCCTCGACGAGTGACCGGTGCGTGCGCCATGAGGGCCGCTCCGAGCATCCCGACCGCGTGCCGGTGCCGTAGAACGGTCCTATGCGTTCGACCCCCGCCCGGCGTTCCGGGCACCCCGGGCGCCCGGGGCTCGCTGGGCTCGCCGGGCTGGTGAGCGCCGGCCTCGCGCTGGCGGTCACCGAGATCGTCGCCGCCTTCGGCGGTGCGGGCGCACCCTCGGTGGTGTCGGCGGTCGGCAACCGCATGGTCGATGCCCTCGCCGCCTCGCTCAAGGACCTTGCGGTCGCCCTGTTCGGCACCGGCGACAAGGTCGCGCTGCTCGTCGGCATCGTGGTCGTGGCGCTCGGGTTCGGGGCGCTCGCCGGCTGGGCCGAGCACCGGCGCCGGTGGACGGGTGCGGCGGTGATCGCCGCCTTCGCCGTGGTCGGCCTCTGGGCCGTGTCCACCGACGCGCAGGCGGCGGCGCTCCCGGTGGCGGCCTGCCTGATCGGCGCGGCGGCGGGCATCGCCACGTTGCGCATGCTGGTGGGCGGATTCCTGGCGCCGGGGGCCGCCGAGCGCCGGCCGGGCGCTGGAGCCGACGCCGCAGCGCCCGCCGCCGATCCCCGGGTGCGCACCCCGAGCCGCCGGGCGTTCCTCACCGCCGCCGGGTCGGTCGGCGCCGGAGCCGCCGTGCTCGCCGTCGGGTCACGGCGCCTGCGTGCGCTCGGCTCCGCCGGAGGGACCGAATCGGCGACCCAGGCCCTGCCGGCGCCGGCGCGCACCGTGCCGGTCCCCCCGGCCGAACCGACCCCGGCCGGGCTGTCGCCCTACCTCACCCCGACGGCGGACTTCTACCGGATCGACACGGCGCTCCTCGTGCCCCGGGTCGACGCCCGGACCTGGTCGCTGTCGATCACCGGGCTCGTCGATCGACCGCTGCGGCTGACCTACGACGACCTCCTCGCCGCCGAGCTCGTCGAGGTGCCGGTCACCATCTCGTGCGTGTCCAACGAGATCGGCGGCGACCTCGTCGGCACGGCGCAGTGGCGCGGGATCCCGCTCGGTTCGCTGCTCGAACGGGCGGGGGTCCGACCGGAGGCCGAGCAGGTCTTCGCCCGCTCGGTCGACGGGTTCACCGCAGGGTTCCCGGTCGGGGCCGTGCGCGACGGGCGCACGGCGCTGCTCGCGGTGGGGATGAACGGCGAGCCGCTGCCCACCCGGCACGGGTTCCCGGCTCGGCTCGTGGTCGCCGGCCTGTACGGATACGTCTCGGCGGTGAAGTGGCTCGCCGAGATCCGCCTCTCCCCGTGGGACGGCGTCGACGGCTACTGGATGCCGCGGGGCTGGTCCAAGGAGGGTCCGGTCAAGACCCAGTCCCGGATCGACGTGCCCCGCGCCGGCAGCGTGGTGGCGCCCGGCCCGGCGGCGATCGCCGGCGTCGCCTGGGCCCCGACGCAGGGGATCCGCGCGGTCGAGGTGTCGATCGACGGTGGGGCGTGGCAGGCGGCCCGGGTGCTGCCCGTCGGCTCCGACGAGACCTGGGCCCAGTGGGTGTTCGACGGCTGGACCGCCGATCCGGGCCGGCACCGGATCACGGTCCGTGCCACCGACGGCACCGGGATCGTCCAGGACGCGACGATCCGCCGGCCCGACCCGGACGGCGCGACGGGCCACCACACCGTTTCGGTCACCGTGCGCTGAACGGACATCGACGCACGGTGACCCCTACTCGGCGATTCATTGACGAATCGCCGAGATACGGCCCGGCGGAGGGGGTGGGACGGCGTCGGGGTGGAAGGCGGCGGCGAGCGCCTCGACCCCGTCGACGAGCCGGGGCCCCGGCCGCACCGTGAACGCGTTCGCGTCGATCGCCCACACCGGCACACCGGCCGGCAGCCGGTCGAGCGCACCCTCGGCCTGCGCGACGGCATCGGCGAGTCCGAACCCGCACGGTGCCACGACGACGACGTCGGCGCCGGCCGCCGCGATGGCGTCCCACGTCCCGGGCACCGACCGCGCACCGGCCCGGGCCAGCACCGGCTCCCCACCGGCGGCGACGACGAGGTCCGGCACCCAGTGACCGGCGAGGAACGGCGGATCGGTCCACTCGAGGACGAACACCCGGGGCCGCGGCCGACCCGCGGTCGCCGCCGCCACGGCGTCGAGCCGGGCCCGCAGCGCCGCCACCTCACGCGCCGCAGCCTGCGGTGCACCGCAGCGCGCCCCGATCTCGGTGATCGTGGCCAGCACCCCGTCGAGCGTGTCGGGGTCGAGGGTCACCACATCGGCCCGGCAACCGAGGCGCCCGAGCGCCTCGTCGACGTCACCCGCCGGGAGGGCGCACACCCGGCACAGGTCCTGGGTGAGGATCACGTCGGGCTGCAACCTCCCGATCGCCGCCTCGTCGAGGACGTACAGCGGCTCGCCGGCGGCGACCTTGGCTCGCACGAGGGCATCGATCTCGCCGGCGCTCAGGCCGTGGGTGGGCAACCCGCCGACGACGATCGCGTGCCGGGCACGGGCCTCGAGCGGTTCGTCGCATTCGAAGGTGACCCCGACGAGCGCCTCGCCGAGACCCAGCCGGTAGACGATCTCGGTCGCGGACGGCAGCAGCGAGACGATCCGCACGCCGGCATCGTGTCAGCGGCGACGCCGCGGCGCCCGACCGGACCGCCGCCCGGCCGGCCTCGCCGGTAGCTCCGGCAGCTCGGGCACCCGCGCCCGCGGGCCGCCCTCGACCGGGATGGTGATGCCGTCGCCGTGCAGGTCCTCGGGCTCACCGGCGAGTTGCTGCACGACCGGCGGCTGCTCGCGCGGCCGTTGCAGGACGTCGCGCAGGCCGGTGAGCGCCGCGGCGAGAATGGCCGCCGACGCGCCGTGACGCTGCTTCACCACCCGGAGGTCCGGCCGATCGCCCGGCAAGAGCGGGACCACGTCGGCCGGCGGCTCCTGGGCGTCCACGCCCGCCAACGCTATCGGCGCTCAGGTCCGCACGTACCGGAGGCCGCCGAACCGGCGCCGCAGGGCGACGGTGTCGGGGCGCACCCGGTCGGGCGCCTCGCCGTCGACGAGCACCCGGGCCACGAGTTCGGCCACGGCGGGCATGTCCGCCGGCCCCATCCCCCGCCGGGCCAACTCCTGCGTGCCGAGCCGCAGCGCGTTGGCCTCCCCGGCGAACGGGGCCGGCACGCCCGGGATCCCGATCGACGACGTGAGCACGTTGGCCGGTTCGAGCCGGCGGGCGGCCGAATCGCCGCCACCCCACCGTTGCGCAGGAACGGCCACGTGCTGGCTCGCGGTCGGCCCCTTGCCGGCGACGTCGAGCACGGGCACCCCCCGGGCGGTCAACGCAGCGGCGAGGGCCCGGGCATCGGCGATGCAGGCCTCGGCGTACTCGGCGCCGAACTCGATCAGATCGGTGACCGCCAGGCCGAGGGCGGCCGTGCGGGCGAGGTCGAAGTTCGCGGTGAGCCCCGGGTAGGCGATGCGGTCGAGCCGCTCGGCCAACACCGGGTCGTCGGTGGCGACGAACCCGGCGGGCGGGCCACCGAAGCTCTTGTAGGTGGACCCGGTCATCAGGTGCGCGCCCTCGGCCAAGGGCTGCTGGAACCGCCCGCCCGCGATCAGGCCGCCCATGTGGGCGGCGTCGTACAGGACGTGCGCGCCCACCTCGTCGGCCACGGCGCGGACCCCGGCGACGTCGTAGGGGTGCAGGCACATCGAGCCGGCGACGACGAGCAGCCGCGGGCGCAGCTCGTGGGCCCTGCGCCGCAACCCCGGGACGTCGACGTCCATCGTCGCGGGATCGCAGGGCAGGTCGTGCACCTCGAGCCCGGCGAGGCCGGCCGCCCCGACCGCATGGTGCGTCGGGTGGCCGGCGAACGCGTCGGAGAACGCGAGGATGCGGTCACCGGGCCGGCACGTGGTGTAGAACGCGTAGAGGTTCGCGAGCGAGCCCGACCCGACCCGGGTCTCGACGTACCGGCAACGCAGCAGCCGGGCCAGCAGCGTCGACACGAGCACCGACAGCTCCGCCGCCTCGTCCATCCCCCGGTTGTACGTGTCGCCCGGCGGGCCGAGGTTGGGGCGGCTCCCGATCGGGGAGCCGAGCAGGCGGGCAAGGCCCGGGCTCGGCTCGTTCGTGCCGGCGTAGAGCACGAGGCAGTCCTCGAGGTGTCGTTCCTGACGCTCGACGAGACGGTGGATCGCCTCCCGGGCCGCCACCGGCGCGAGCCGGGCAGCGGCGGCCTCGTGGCGGTCCTGGAACGAGCGGGCGGCGGCGGACAGCCACGGTCGGTCGGTCATCGGCGCCGAGCCTGCCACGGCCCCGCCCCCGTCTGGCATCCGGTCGTTGCGCCGCAGCACGATGGCGCCATGCGCGCCGCCGAACAGTGGGCCGAGGCGCTCGCCGCCTGGGCCATCCCCGACGGGATCCTCGCTCAAGCCCCCGTGCCACCCTGGGTGCACCCACCTGAGCTGTTCCGCCTCGACGATGCCGGCACCATGCCGGCCACCCCGTCGTTCCGACTCGCCGCGCAGGTGTTGCGGGCAGGCGGGACCGTGCTCGACGTCGGCTGCGGCGGTGGCCGGTCCTCGATCCCGTTGGGGGCGAGCCGGGTCACCCACCTGACGGGGGTGGACGAGCAGGCCGCGATGCTCGAGCAGTTCCGCACCGCCGCGCAGGCTGCCGGCATCCCGGCCGACACCGTGCAGGGGCGCTGGCCCGACGTCGCCGGCGAGGCGCCGGTCGCCGACGTCGTGGTCTGCCACCACGTCGCCTACAACGTCGCCGCCATCGAGCCGTTCGTGCGGGCCCTCACCGAGCACGCCCACCGGCGGGTGGTGGTCGAACTGCCCGAACGGCACCCGACGTCGCCGTTCAACCCGCTGTGGCAACGGCTCTGGGGGTTGGAGCGCCCGACGGAGCCCACCGCGGCGCTGTTCGTCGCCGTCGTGCGCGAGACCGGGGTCGTGCCGGTCGTCGAACGGTGGCAGCGCCCGCCGCGGCGCGAGACCGGGGATCGGGACGCGTACGTCGCGTTCGCCCGCACCCGGCTGTGCCTCACCCCCGACCGGGACGCCGAGGTGGCCGCCGCGCTCGACGAGGTCGGGCCGCTCGAGTCGTTGTCGATGGTGACCGTGGCCTGGAGCCCGCAGTAGCGAGCGCGGTTCAGGCCGGCGGGCCACCCGGCGCCGGCCGGTGGAGCACCGCCCGTTCCACCGACACCCGCACGGTCGTTGCGTCCGCATCGGTCGTGGCGGTGCCGTCGGCCAGCAGGGTGTAGCCGCCGGGCTCGAACGGTGGCCACAGCACCGTCACCGCCGGTCGAGCCGCCACGTTGGCCGCGGTGCGCCCCCCGACCGGCGTGACCGCCAGCTCGGGGCCGTCGCCCTCGATGCGCACGGCGACGGCGTGCGCCCGCTCGTCGCCGACGGTGAGCAGGTAGCCGGCGCGTCCGAACCGGCCGAGCTCGGCGCCGAGCGCCCGGGGGTCGACCGGGATGCTCACCCGGCCGCGCCCGAGCCGGTGGCGCCCACCCCGGCGGCGCCCACCCCGGCGAACGCTGCGGCGAACGGCGCGTAGCCGGGCGCAACCAGGGGCCAGGGCCGCGCCCGCTCCAGTACGGCAGCGAGCCCGAGCGCGAGACCATCGGCGAACCGGGGGGCGACCACCTGGAGGCCGAACGGCACGCCCACCTCGTCGAGGCCGAGCGGCACGCTCACGCACGGATGGCCGGTGTAGTTGAGCTCCGGGGTGTTGAGGCCGATCGCGGGATCGCCGCTGACCGATCCGGCGCGGTCCCACACGGGCCCTTCGGCCATCCAGGACTGCACGTTGGCCGTGGGGACGACCAGGACGGTGCCGGGATCGAGCAGGTCGTCGAACCGGGCCGACGCGTCGTGGCGGCGGCGGGTGGCGGCGAGGTACTGCGAGATGGTCACCGAGGCGCCGTACTCGAGCTGGAACCGCAGCGACGGCTCGAAGCTCGCCCACTGGTCGCGCACGTCCTCGAGGCTCTGGGCCAGTTCGGCCGCCGACATCGTGAACCAGTCGCGGCCCACGGACGCATCCGACGGGGCGGCCACCCGCTCCACGACGAGGCCCTCGGCGGCGAGGGTGGCGAGGGCCTCGTCGAACGCAGCCTCGATCACCGGATCGATGTCGGCGCGGAACGTGCGGCACGCCACCACCCGCGTGGGTCGGGTGGGTGCGAGCGTCATCGGGGGCAGCGACAGCCAGTCACCTCGGGCGGGGCCGAGCGTCACCGAGGCTTCGGCGATCACGTCGGCGACCGTCGCCCCGGTGGCGCCCTGGGTGGAGAACCCGATCCAGCGCGGGAGGATGTTGCGGCCGATGGCGCCCATCGAGGGCTTGTAGCCGACCAGACCGCAGCAGCTCGCCGGGATGCGCACGCTGCCCCCGCCGTCGGAGGTCGTCGCGAGCGGGGCCAGGCCGGCCGCGAGCGCGGCGGCCGACCCGCCCGAGGACCCGCCCGGGGAACGCTCGGTGTTCCACGGATTGCGGGTGGGGCCGTAGAGCGTGTTGGTGGTGACCGCCTGGTGGCCGAAGGCCGGGGAGTTGGTGCGCCCCACCACGATCGCCCCGGCCGCGCGCAGGCGGGCCACGACCGTGTCGTCGACGGTGTCGGGCGCCGCGTCGGCGAACATCGGGTGGCCCATGGTCGTGCGCATCCCGGCGCAGCGGGCCATGTCCTTCACGAGCAGCGGCAGGCCGGCGAGCGCGCCGGTGCGGGGGTGCGCCTGCGCCTCGGCGAGCGCCTCGTCGGCCCGCAGTGCCACCACCGCGTTCAGCGGGGCGGCGGCCTCGATGCGGCGCAGGCTCTCGGCGACCAGATCGACGGGCTCGACGGCACCCGCACGGACGGCGGCGGCAAGTTCGCTCAGCATCGGCGCATCGTAGGGAACGGGCGGTCGGCGCTCGACCGCTGTGCTACGCAGACGGTCGGGTCGCATCGGTGCCGCCCTCGGCCGCACGGGCGGCGGCACAGGGAGGAACGAGATGACGGACAGACGTTTGACGGGCAAGGTCGCAGTGATCACCGGCGGCGCGTCGGGGATCGGGGCGGCGACCGCCCAGCGCTTCGTCGCCGAGGGGGCCCGGGTGGTGATCGGCGACCTGCAGGACGCACCCGGCGCCGATCTCGCCGCCGCTCTGGGCGACGCCGCGTGCTACCGGCACGCGAACGTGGCCCGCGAGGACGACGTCGCCGGGCTCGTCGCCGAGGCCGTCGATAGGTGGGGCCGGCTCGACGTGCTGTTCAACAACGCCGGGTTCGTCGGGGCCACCGGGTCGTTCGACGACACCAGCGAGGCCGAGTACGACCTGACGATGAACGTGTTGCTCAAGAGCGTGTTCTTCGGGATCAAGCACGCCGCGCCGGTCATGCGGGCGCAGCGCAGCGGTTCGATCGTCTCGACCGCGTCGGTGTGCGGGCTCACCCCGTCGATCGGCACGCACCTCTACAACGTGGCCAAGGCCGGGGTCGTGATGATGACCAAGTCGCTTGCGCTCGAACTCGCCGAGTTCGGCATCCGGGTGAACTGCGTGTGCCCCGGGTACGTCGCCACCGGGCTCGCCGCGGGCGGGTCGCTCACCGACCTCGGACCCGAGAAGACCGCCGAGCGGCTGGCGACCACCCGGGCCCGCATGGCGAGCTCGCAACCGATCCAACGCATGGGGGAGCCCGACGACGTCGCGGCGCTCGTGACGTGGCTGGCGTCGGACGAGTCGTCGTGGATCACGGGGACGGCCCAGGTGATCGACGGTGGGCTCACGCTCGGCAAGCCCTGGCGCAAGCAGCCCTCGACGGTCACCGTGCACCGGCCGCTCGCCGGCGCCTGAGCGGGATCGGTTCTGGCCGGCCGGCTCAGCGTCTGGCGCGGGTCAGGTCCTGCGAGGTCCAGAACCCCGGTTGTGGCGCAACGGTGGAGCCGCCGGCTGCGTAACGCCCGAGCCGGGCGACCGCCTCGGGGGCGCACAGGTCGACCACGTCGAACAGCGTCCCGGGGCCGGCGGCCCGCAGCGCGGTGTCACCTTCACCCCCTCGTCGGGGCAGCTGGGTGGTGAGCGCCACGAGCGGTACCGCAGCCCGGGTCGTGCGCAGCGCAGCGGCGCGTCCGAGCAGGCGCCACACGGCATCCGTGCGCTGCAGGCCGCCGCGGTGGGTCGTGTGCCCGCCGGCCACGTCGAACCACCACGGCGCGCCCGCCGCGTCGAGGGCGACGAGATCGACACTGGTCCCGGTGCCTCGGATACGTCGGGAGCGGTCGGTGATGGTGAACCCCGCAGCGGTCACCACCTGCTCGGCCGCCACCGCGGCGGCCTTGCCGTCGCGCAGCGCCGGCACCGTCGCACTCGGCTCGGCCGATGCGCCCGCGGCGAGCGCTTCGTCGACCCGGCGTCGCGCGATCGCCACGTAGTCGGCGTCGAGGTCGTAGCCGACGTACCGCCGCCCCAGGCGGGCGGCGGCCACGAGGGCCGACCCGCTGCCCATGAACGGGTCGAGCACCAGATCCCCGGCGTAGGTGTAGAGCCGGATGAGTTGCTCGGGCAGTTCCACCGGGAACGGGGCCGGGTGGCCGACGCGGCGGGCACTCTCGGCCGGGATCTGCCACACGTCGAGCGTGAGGGCGAGGAAGTCCTCCGTGAGGACCGTACTCTCGTGCGGGAGGCCCTCGGCGGCGCGGCGCTTGGCAGTGCGGGCCCGGTCGAACCGGCCCTTGCTCGCGACGACGACCCGCTCGGTGATGTCGCGCAGCACCGGGTTGGCGGCGCTGCGGAACGAACCCCAGGCGCACGAACCGCTCGCGCCCTCACCCTTCTGCCAGATGAGCTCGCCGCGCAGCAGCAGGCCGAGGTCGTGTTCGAGGATGCGGATCACGTCGGCCGACAGGCTCCGGTACGGCTTGCGGCCGAGGTTGGCCACGTTCACGGCGATCCGCCCGCCGGGTTCGAGCGTGCGGACGCACTCGGCGAACACCTCGGTGAGCATTTGCAGGTACTCGAGGTAGGACGACGGGACGCCCTCTCGTTCGAGTTCCTCCTCGTACTGCTTGCCGGCGAAGTACGGCGGCGAGGTGACGACCAGGGCCACGGACCCGTCGGCGACGGCGGCCATCGAGCGGGCATCGCCGTGCACGAACGGATCGGCCACCGGCACCGGCGCCAGGACGGTGTCGTCCTGCGACAACTCGGGCGCCCGGAACCGCTCGTAGAACCCGGATGCGTCGTGGCTCTCGCGGGCCCCGACCCCGAAGTTCGACGTGCTCGTGCGCCGGCGTTCCCGCATCGACCCTCCTGGCCGGCGGCATCGTACCCGGCGCATCCGCCCCACGGGCGAACACACGCGCGAGGCTGCGCGCGGGCCCGGCGCGACCGGCCATGCTGCGCTCATGGCCCTTTCCCGTGACCTCGCCCTCACCGACGCCGAACGCGACGAGATCCTCGCCTCGGAGTGGAACATGCGCATCGCGACCGTGTCGCCGTCTGGCCGGATCAATGCCACGCCGCTGTGGTTCGCCTGGCACGACGGCACGATCTGGGCCTACTGCCGGGGCCGCAAGGTGGAGAACCTGCGCCGCAGCCCGCAGTGCACCGTGCTCGTCGACCGGGCCGCCCGGTTCTTCGAGCTGCAGGGCATCATGATCCAGGGCACGGCCAGGATCCTCGAGGATGCAGCCGCCGAGGCGGCCGACCCGGACCTCGCCGCCGTGCGAGAGCTGATGGGCCGCAAGTACCACGGCGGCCACGGGGAGGACCCGGGCGCCGCACCGGCACCGATGGCGGCCTCGGCTCGGGGCCGGAGCTGGCGCTGGGTGGCGATCACCCCGAGCCACATCGTCACCTGGGACAACACCAAGCTGCCGCGGTAGCGGCGCCCAGCAAACTGCCGAGCGAGCACCCGCTGAACCGGCCTGCGTGTGCTCGCTCGGTTATCGCTCTGCCGTCACCGAACCCGGAACGGGTCGACCAGGACGTTGTCCACCAACCACTCGCCCGGTGTCGGCACCGCCGGATCCGTCGACCGAACCTGGAACGACACGAAAAGGTCCGTATCGGTGGTGCGTAGATCCGCCTTGGTCAGCACCACCGGCGACAGCCGCCACGCCGAATCACCGGCCACCGCAGGAATCTCCAGGACCGTCTGGCGCTTCGCCTTCGACGTGACATTGCCAGACGAGTCCCGCACCGCCAGGTAGACGGTGACACGAAGCGTTGTTCCCACGGTCCCCGGACCCCGGTAGAAGAACCGCACCGAGGGCTCGTTGGGCCGCAGGCACACCGTCGGCGAGGTCACCAGCTCCCCGCGACCGAGCCGCAACGCCTGGCCCGCCACCCGGACGGGCCCCTGCGGCCACGACAACGTCGGTGCCCCCGACGGACCGAACGAACCCGCAGCCAACGGAACCGCGTCCGCCACCTGCGCGACCATCGGTTTCGGCTGAGGCGCCGGCGTTGGACCGGGTAACTGATCGATCGTCGACCGGAACCAGTTGTCCCCTCCGTCGAAGCTCCCGCCGGGCATCTCGAAGTAGTTCATTCGGTCCCCCCACTTCGTCAGCACCGGCGACACCACCCGCGGCTAGCACGGCACCGCCTTCGCCGTCCACGCATGCGCCACCCCGACCCCGGCGCTCAACAGCGTCGCGATCGCGGTCCCCATCCCGACCCGACGCCGCCACCGACCGGACGAAGCTGACTCAGCTTGAGATTCCATGCCCCACCAGTCGCCACCCGAACCCGGGAGATGAACCCGCACCGGCACTCCTGTCCCGATCCCAAACCCGGCTTGCCGACGCTTTGGCAGAGCCGCACCGCTCGAGCCCGCGACGCCCGGCGACGAGGCACCCGCGCACCCCAGCCGCTCGCCCACCCGAACCGCTCGCCCACCCGAACCGCTCGCGCCGGGACGCAGCGATCCGAGCCCTCGCATTGTCGGCCTCAGGCACCGCCGTCGGGGGCTACGGGCCACCCTGGCGTTCTCGACCCCCGCCATCACCGACCGCCAGACCGATCAGCTGGCCCGGATCCGGCACGCCCGATCGCTCTCGATCCCCGGCGCGGGCCATCTCGGACCGCTCGAGCACCCCCCGAGCGTGGCGACCGCACTCCTCGACCACCTCGTCTGGGTGGGCGCGCTCGATCACCGCACCAACCCGCTGCCGGCTGGTTGAGCACGCGACGATCGGTTCGAACCGCTGGTGTTGCACGGCCCGCCCGTCGGGGGCGTGGATGGTGACGTTGCGATGGTCGTCGAGGGTGAGGTTCCAGCCGAGATCGTGGATCTGGTGGTGATGATGGGAGCAGACCGGCGCGAGGACCTCGAGATCGGTGGGCCCGTGACGGCCCCAAGGGTCGGTGTGGTGGATGTGGC
>Ga0169931_10000879_pt1 | contig 50044 bp, 43 predicted proteins | sample Kivu_15m_20L_FD_129675 | JGI IMG/M metagenome (GOLD analysis project Ga0169931, IMG submission 129675) | Freshwater microbial communities from Lake Kivu, Western Province, Rwanda to study Microbial Dark Matter (Phase II) - Kivu_15m_20L... | ecosystem: Environmental > Aquatic > Freshwater > Lake...
CCGTAGGAATCGGCGGTGGCGGAAATGGAGGCGAGCCAGTCGTTCATGGCCTGTTCAACGATCCGTTCATCCGGTCGATTTCATCGCGGCACCCGGATCCGTTCCACCATCTCCTGGATGTGCGGCTCCGGGGGCGGCGTTTTGGCGGAGATCGCGAAGGCGACCGCCATGTTCACCAGCATGCCCACGAAACCGATGCCTTCCGGAGAGATGCCGAACCACCAGCCTTCGGGGTTGTTCGACGTCGGATCCGCATAGGTGAACCAGATGATGTAACCGGCCGTGAACAGCAGTCCGGCGATCATCCCCGAAATGGCGCCTTCGGCGTTCATGCGTTTGGAGAAGATGCCGAGCAGGATGGCCGGAAAGAAGCTGGCCGCGGCGAGTCCGAAGGCGAAGGCCACGGTCTGCGCCACGAATCCGGGCGGATTCACCCCGAAATACCCGGCCAGGATCACGGCTCCTCCGGCCGCCACGCGCGCCCAGCGAAGCTCGGCCTTTTCCGATATGCCCGGACGGATGGTGCCCTTGATCAGGTCATGCGAGACCGAGGTGGAGATCACCAGCAGGAGTCCGGCGGCGGTGGACAAGGCCGCGGCGAGTCCGCCCGCGGCCACGAGGCCGATCACCCAGGCCGGCAGCGCGGCGATCTCGGGATTGGCGAGCACCATGATGTCGCGGTCGATCTGCAGTTCGTTGGTGGCGGGGTCGGCGGTGTAGCGCACGATGCCGTCATCATCCTTGTCGGTGAACTGGATGAGGCGGGTCTTCTCCCAGTTCGTGAACCATGCCGGCGCCTGGTCATACCGCATGCCGGAAACGGTCTCGATGAGGTTGGTGCGCGCGAAGACCGCCACGGCCGGCGCGGTGGTGTACAGCACGGCGATGAAGAGGAGCGCATAACCGGCCGAGATGCGGGCATCCCGCACTTTCGGCACCGTGAAGAAGCGCACGATCACATGCGGCAGACCGGCCGTACCCAGCATCAGAGCGGCGGTGATGGCGAAGACATCCAGCCAGTGCCGCTGACCGCTCGTGTAAGCCGCGAAGCCCAGTTCCACGGAGAGGCCGTCCAGCTTGTCGATGAGGCCCGGGCTGCCGAATCCGATCTGCGGCACGGGGTTGTCGGTGAGCATGATGGAGATGAAGATGGCCGGCACCATGTAGGCGAAGATCAGCACGCAGTATTGGGCCACCTGGGTGTAGGTGATCCCCTTCATGCCGCCCATCACCGCGTACAGGAACACGATGACCATGCCGATGACCACGCCGATCTCGATATCCACGTTCAGGAAGCGGGAGAACACGATGCCGACACCGCGCATCTGGCCCGCCACGTAGATGAAGGAGATGAACAGGGCGCAGACCACGGCCACCATTCGGGCGGTGTGCGAGTAATAGCGGTCGCCGACGAAGGCCGGCACGGTGAATTTCCCGAATTTGCGAAGATAGGGGGCCAATAACAGAGCAAGCAGTACGTAGCCGCCCGTCCATCCCATCAGATAGACGGCGCCATCGCGACCCATGAACGAGATCAGCCCCGCCATGGAGATGAAGGACGCGGCCGACATCCAGTCCGCCGCCGTGGCCATGCCGTTGGCCAGCGGCGATACCCCACCCCCGGCCACATAGAACTCATGCGTGCTGCCGGCCCGCGACCGGATCGCGATGCCGATGTACAGGGCGAACGATAGCCCGACGATGAGGAAGGTCCATGCTTGGATGTCCATGGATCAGTCCTCGTGCACGTCGAAACGACGGTCCAGCTTGTTCATCAGGCGCACATACACGAAGATGAGCACCACGAAAGTAAGGATGGAGCCCTGCTGGGCGAACCAGAAACCCAACTTGAAGCCGCCGATGCGGAATTGATCCAGCCAATCGACGAACAGGATGCCGGCCCCGAAAGAGGCGATGAACCAGATGCTGAGCAGGATGGCGAGATAGGTCAGGTTGCGACGCCAGTAGGCGCGGGCGTTATCGGTTGGGTGCGACATCAATCGGTGTTCAAGAAGGTGGTCAGTTCATCGATATTGCCTGGGGACCCGATGAAGATCGGCACGGTCTGATGCACGTGTTCCGGCACGATGTCCAAGATACGCTGTCGTCCGTCGATCGCCACACCCCCGGCCTGTTCGACGACGAAGGCCAATGGCGCGCATTTGTAGAGCAAGTGCAATTTGCCGTCGGGGTAACGTGCGTCGGCCGGGTAGGCGAACAAGCCTCCTTCCATGAGGATGCGGTGGATGTCGGCCACCATCGAGCCTCCATAACGATAGGCGTAGCGGTTGGCCACCGCATGGTCGAGGTAACGGCGGACCGGTTCATCCCAATACGGGGCCCAGCCGGCGTTCATGCTGAAGGCTTTTTTGAAATCCGGTATCCGCACATCTCCATTGGCCAGGAAGAATTCGCCCGTGCCCGGATCCATCGTGAAAAAATTCACCCCCATCCCTTCGGCGGTGAAGACCAGCATGGTGCTCGATCCGTACAAGACATATCCGCCCACCACCATGCGGTTTCCGGGCTGCAGGGATTCGTGTGATCCGGGGAGCATGTCGGCCGGAGACGTCCGCCGATACACGCTGAAGGTGGTGCAAACGGGTGCGTTGAAGGCGATGTTGGGTGTGCCGTCGAGCGGATCCACAACCACGACGTATCGGCCGTCGGTCGCGCTGAGGCGTTGCACCTCGCTGCCGTCGGCGTCGGAGATCATCAGACAGGTGTTACCCGACCGGTCGAGGGCATACCGCATCTGCTCGGCGGCGAAGGCTTCCAGACGTTGGGTCTTGCGCGCGAGGGTCTCGCGAACCCGGCTCACGTCGTGCAGGTCTTTGATGGCGCTTTGCGTGATCTGCCGGGCGATGAACTTGCATGCCAAGGTGATGTCGAGCATCAGATGCGTCAATTCGCCGGTGGCTTGCGGGAACCGGGCCTGGGCCCTTATGATGACATCGTCGAGGGTGGTCACGGCATTGTGGTTCGGGGTTCGTGGCAATATAGCGTGTTGCACTTTTCGTATCTTGGAGTCCGTTACGAGGGAAACCAACCCACCAACGGAATTGAAGACGCGCATCCTGTATTTCTGCCTTGCCTTTTTCATCTGCACCCTTGGGTCGACGGCCCAGAACGCGTCTCCACTGAGCTCCATCAGCATCGCGGCCCGATCGGATCGGCTGGGTCATGTGGTCCGATTTCATTTGAGCAGCCCTGCGGATTCGGTCAAGTTGTTTCAACCGAGCGCCGATCGCATCCAGGTGGTGCTGTACAAGAACGGCATCCGTCCGGATCTGGTTCAAAAACCGACCTTGCAAGCTCCGTTCACGCGGCTGGACCTCACATCGATACCAGGCGGGATCGGCATCGACATCCACCTGACAAGCGGACATTTCGTACTGGCGCGGGCCTATCCGGACGCGAACGGACGCCATACGCTTGTCGGCCTGACCCTGGCCTCCAAACGTGAGGTGGATGTGCTCACGAATGGCATGGCACCTATCGATTGGGCGGCGATCGGTCGTTCCGAGGCGGCGGAAGACAAGGCTGCCGCCGACAGTTTGCCGCCGCCGCAACCGGTTCCGGTGGTTCGCCCCCCGGTGGGTGGGTACGACGGCCGCTTGCACACCATCGTGATCGATCCGGGTCATGGCGGGCGCGACCCCGGCGCGATCGGTCCCCGCGGCACGCAGGAGAAAGATGTGGTGTTGCGGGTGTCCTTGCTGCTGGGCGAGCTCATCGAGAAGAACATGCCGGATGTGAAGGTGGTCTACACGCGGCGGGACGACCGTTTCGTCGAGTTGCATCAGCGCGGGCGGATCGCCAACCAAGCCAAGGGGGAGCTCTTCATCTCGGTTCATGCCAATTCCTCCCGCGTGACGAAAGCCTTCGGGGCCGAGGTCTTCTTTCTGGGGATGCATCGCACCGAAGACGCATTGGAGGTCATGAAGAAGGAGAACAGTGTGATCGCCTTGGAGGATCCGGCCACGCGCACCCGTGAGCTCACCGACGAGGAACTGATCCTGTATGAGCTGACCAACGCCGCGTTCCTGAGCAGCAGCCAGTATTTCGCGGCCTTGATCGACCGTGAGTTCATCGGGCATGCGAAACGCCATTCCCGGGGGGTGAAGCAAGCCGGATTCCTGGTTCTGTACAACGCGTCGATGCCGTCGGTTCTGGTCGAGATCGGGTTCATCTCCAACCCGGCCGAGGAGGTATATATCCGAAGCGCGGCCGGCCAGCGGGAATTGGCTACGGCGATCTACCGGGCGGTCGGGGAGTATCGGAACCGGTTGGAGCGTCGATGAAACCGTTCGTGATCGGCGTGGCGGGGGGAAGCGGATCGGGGAAGACGACGGTGGTCCGCCACATCATCGAACGGGTGGGGCCGGTGAATCTGACCCTGATCCAGCAGGATTCCTACTACCGCGACATGGCGCACATGCCCGATGAGGAACGGGCCTTGCAGAATTACGACCACCCCGCATCGTTGGAGACCGACCTGATGACGCGGCATGTCCGAACCCTGATCGACGGCGGCGCGGTCGACATACCGGTGTATGATTTCGCATCGCATGTACGGGCGCGGCATGCGATCAAAGCCGCACCGAGACCGGTCATCCTGATCGACGGCATCCTCATCTTCTTTGAAAAAGAGCTCCGCGGCCTCATGGATTTGCGCATCTTCGTGGACACCGACGCCGATGTGCGGTTGTTACGCCGCCTGAAACGGGATATCGTGGAACGCGGGCGGTCCATCGAGAGTGTGCTCGCCCAATATGAGACCTACGTCAGGCCCATGCATCTGGAATTCGTGGAACCCACGAAGCGTTATGCCGACATCATCATCCCCAACGGTGGAGAGAATGTCGCGGCGCTCGACATGCTGGATGCGCTCATTCGCCGGAAGGCGTCTCGGTGAGGGATTTCAAGCCCTTGGGAATCAGCCAGGGGTCGGTCGTTGCGGCCAAGGAGAGGTGGACGGCGTCTTGACCGGTTAGCCATACCGTGGCGTCGGGTGAACTGACCTTCAGCGCATTCACGTGCGCGCCGACGATGCCGGACCAGCTCATGAACAGACCCGATTTGAGGGCGTCGCGTGTGTTCCGGGGGGGGAACGTCGCGGGGTACTCGCGTTCGACGGACGGCAGAGCCGGCGCGTGCCGCCGGAGGCTGTCTTCCAGGAGCCCGAGACCCGGCATGATCACACCGCCATGGAACACGCCATCGGCCGACATCCAATCGATGGTGCAGGCCGTGCCGGCATCGACCACGATCACGTCCGAACCGCATTGGCTGCGCGCGCCCTCACAGGCCACGAACCGGTCCATACCAAGCGTTTCCGGTGTGTCATAGTCGAAACGGCCGGATGGAAGTCGCTCGCGGGTGATCCAATCCACATCCGGCAAGGCTTCGGAAGCCGCACTCACCACCGAACAGCCGTGCACCGTTTCCGAACCGATGGCGGATCTGACGGCCTCCAGATCGTCGAAACCGAAACGGCCCACCCACTCCCAGTCCGAGCCGGTGAATCGGGCCAATTTGATCGAGTGGTTTCCAGCATCCAGATACAGCATGGTCGGTCTGTTCTACGTACTTTCAGGAAGGTACCAAACCGTATGCGCCTGACCAACCCGATCGCAACGTTCGTCTTTTGTCTGTGCACGGCATGCGGCCCAACTCCGCCACCGGTACCGGAAGATACCTACATCCGCCTTCTGGCTGAGGCGGCCGTCATTCAAGCCGTGTACGCGGTTACGGCTGATTCGGCCCTCAGCAGCACCTTGTTCGCCGACGTGCTTGCCTCGTACGGGATCGAGACCGATCGATTCTGGGCGGCACATCAGCACTATCAGAGCGACATCAGCGGGCAATCCGTCCGATGGTCCAAAGCGCGGGATCAGCTGTCGGAGGAAAACCTGCGGCTTATGACGGAGTGATCAGACCCGACGGATGCCATCCGGTCCGATGGTGATGCGCCCTTCCTTCAGCAGCCAGGTGAGAACCGGCTTGATGGCTTTTCTGGATACGCCGGTGGCTTGTTCCAGATCTGCGACCGAGACTTCCGTTTCGCACAGGGCCAGGAGGGTCATGGCGAAAGCCGGTTGTGCGGCGGTCGCATCGCCGGCACCCAGGCATCGGTCGCAGTATCCGCAGGCGACCGGAACGTCGGTCTCTCCGAAATACCGGCGGATGTATGCGGAGCGGCATCCTTTTGTCGACACATACCCAACCATGTACCCGAACTGATCGAGTTGACGGTCGCGATGCCGGGTGACATCCGCCTCGCGAAGGGGGAGCTCACGCATCCGCGGGGCCGCGATCCGCAGCAACCAGGCACCTTCGCTGGATTCGTATCCCAGCCAACCGTCGGATTGGATCACGTTGAGGCCTTTGATGAGGGCGTTGTGCGAGACACCCAGGTGTTGGAGCAGGAACGGCTCATCGACCCATGCCATCGAATCGATGCCGCCGGCACCGAACAAGCGGAGAAGACCGTCCAGAAACGATCGTTTCCGAGGATTGGGCTCCGCCCCGATACGGTCGCGCATGCCATCAAGGCTGGTGTGGAACCGGATGCCGATACGGGTCTGTTTGGAGGCTTCGGCCTCGAGGATGCCGAACCTCGCCAAAGACTGCCATCCCAGAAGCACATCCTGCTGGCGCAGTTTTCCGCGTTCGGCCACGGCCGTCGGCGTCACATACCGCCCTTCATCCAAGACCGAACCGACAGCGAGGTTCAAGGTGTCGGCCGTCACATCGTATACGGTCTGAAGTTGCGCGCGGGTCGGATATCCTTGTTCGATGCGCGACCGGGTCTGCGAGGCGTCGGAGCGCCTGACGAGCAGGGTGGGGTAGCTGCGATGGCCGTCTCGGCCGGCCCGGCCCGCTTCCTGGTAATAGGCTTCCAGGCTTTGCGGCAAATCGTGGTGGATCACCCATCGGCAATCCGGTTTATCGATTCCCATTCCGAAAGCGTTCGTGGCCACCACAACCGGCAGGGTTCCGTCGATCCACCCTTGTTGGATGCGTTTGCGCTCGGGCGCGTCCAGTCCGGCATGATACGCTTCGCATGCGATGCCCAAGCCACGGATGCGATTGGCCAGCTCGGCGCATCCGCGCCGGGTTGCCGCATAGACAAGGCCTGACCCCGGCGCCTTGCGGACCATCTCCAAGAGCCTTTCGGACTTTCGTTCGGTCTCGATCACCCACCATTTCAGATTCGGGCGGGAAAATCCCAGCGTCACAACAGCGGGATCTTCGAACGCCAGGGTATCGAGGATGTCTTGCCTGACCTGCGGCGTGGCGGTGGCGGTGAGGGCCAGCCATCGGGCGCGGGGTGCGACCTGCGCAAGATTGGCACGGATGCGGCGATAGGGCGGTCGGAATTCATGGCCCCACTCGGATATGCAATGGGCTTCGTCGACCGCGACAAGCCCGATCTTCAACGATGGCGCATAGGTCTGGAAAAGGGGCGTCTCCAGACGTTCGGGCGCACAATACAGCAGGGTGTACATCCCGTTCCGGGCATTCACCAAGCGTTGTTCGACATCGGCTTGCGACAAGGTGGAGTTGATGAAGGCGGCGGGGATGCCGAGTCGGCCGAGGGCGTGGACCTGGTCCTGCATCAGGGCCACCAATGGGGAGATGACGAGTGTCAACCCCGGCAGGACCGTGGCCGGGACCTGATAGCAGAGGGATTTGCCCCCGCCGGTTGGAAACAGGGCCAGAGTGTGGCGGCCGGACAAGACGGCCTCCACGGCACGGTCCTGCCCAGGTCGGAAATCAGCAAACCCCCAGTGGCGCCGGAGCGATTCCCGGGCGGCGTTGAGGTCAGCCGATGCCAATCACAACACCGCTTTCAGGTACTCCCGTCGCATTTCGGCGATGGCCTGGATGGAGATCTCCTTCGGGCACACGGCTTCGCATTCGCCATGGTTGGAGCAGTCGCCGAAGCCTTCGGTATCCATCTGTTCGACCATCCGCACCACGCGGCGTTCACGCTCCGGTGCGCCTTGGGGCAGGTGGGCGAATTGGGCGATCTTGGCCGCCGTGAACAAGGACGCCGAGGCGTTCGGACATGCCGCCACGCAGGCACCGCACCCGATGCAGGCCGCATAATCCATGGCCAGGTCGGCGTCTGCCTTGCGGATGGGAATGGCATTGGCATCCGGCGCGGCATTCGTGTTGACGCTGATGTACCCGCCTGCGGCCTGGATGCGGTCGAAGGCGCTGCGGTCCACCACCAGGTCCTTGATCAGCGGGAAGGCCGCGGCACGCCAAGGTTCCACCGTGATGTGCGCGCCATCGTTGAATTTGCGCATGTGGAGCTGGCAGGTGGCCGTGCCTCTTTCGGGTCCATGCGGTACGCCGTTGATCACCATGTTGCACGAACCGCAGATGCCCTCACGGCAATCGTGGTCGAACTCGATGGGTTCCTCCCCCTTCCTCATGAGCTGTTCGTTGAGATGGTCGAACATCTCCAGAAACGACATGTGGTCGCTGACACCCTCCACGGTGTAATCGACCAGGCGTCCGGGAGTGGAGGCGTTTTTCTGACGCCACACGCTGAGCTTGATGGTCATCGACTGATTCATGGCCTTATTTGTACGAACGTTGGGTGAGGGCGACGTTGTCAAAGGTCAACGCCTCGGTGTGGAGTTTCGGTCCGGCATGATCGCCCCTGAATTCCCATGCCGCCACATACGCATACGCGTCGTCGTTGCGCTCGGCCTCGCCCTCCGGCGTCTGGTATTCCTCACGGAAATGGCCGCCGCAGGATTCCTCGCGGTCGAGCGCATCGATCGCCATGAGTTCGCCCAGCTCCATGAAATCGGCTACGCGCAAGGCATACTCCAGGTACTTGTTGTAGGTGGATGGCTCTCCAGGCACGAAGACATGCTCCCAGAAATCCGCCTTCAAGGCCCGTATATCACGGATGGCCCGTTCAAGACCCGCGCGGTTGCGCGACATGCCGACCTCGTCCCACACGATCTTGCCCAAGGCGCGGTGGTAGTCGAGCACGGTCTTGTTACCCTTGACCGAGAAAAGCTTGTGGATGCGGCTGACCGCCTCGTGTTCGGCGGCTTGGAAGGCCTCATGGTTCGTATCGACCCGTTTCGGCGGTTGGCTGACCAGATAATCCCCCAGGGTGTAGGGGATCACGAAATATCCGTCGGCGAGGCCTTGCATCAGGGCGCTGGCACCCAGGCGGTTGGCGCCGTGGTCGCTGAAATTGGCCTCCCCGAGCACGAACAGTCCGGGAACGGTGCTCATCAGATTGTAGTCGACCCACAGTCCACCCATCGTGTAATGCACCGCCGGATAGATCTTCATGGGCACCTTATAGGGGTTCTCTCCCGAAATCTTCTCGTACATGTCGAACAGGTTGCCATACCGCTCACGGATCCTGGCCTCGCTGTCGCGTAGGATGGCGTCCCGAAAATCGAGATACACGGCAAGGCCGGTCGGCCCGACCCCCAAGCCCTCGTCGCACACCTGTTTGGCATTCCGCGAGGCCACGTCACGGGGTACCAGGTTGCCGAAGCTCGGATAGCGTTCCTCCAGGAAATAATAGCGCTCCGACTCGGGGATGTCGTTCGGGCCACGTTTGTCCCCCTTGGCCCGGGGCACCCACACGCGGCCATCGTTCCGGAGGGATTCCGACATCAACGTCAACTTGCTCTGATAATCTCCCGAGACCGGAATGCAGGTCGGGTGGATCTGTGTGAAGCAGGGATTGGCGAAATAGGCGCCGCGCTTGTGGGCGCGCCACGCGGCCGTCACATTCGAGTTTTTCGCGTTCGTGCTCAGATAGAACACGTTGCCGTAACCGCCGGTGGCCAGGAGCACGGCGTCTCCGACATGACGCTCGATCTCACCCGTCACCAGATTCCGCACGATGATGCCGCGGGCCACGCCATCGATCACAACCAGATCCAGCATCTCATGGCGGGCGAACATCTCGACCTTGCCGGCATCCACCATCTTCATCATGGCGGAATAGGCGCCAAGCAGCAGTTGCTGGCCCGTCTGCCCACGGGCGTAGAAGGTGCGAGACAATTGGGCCCCGCCGAAGGAGCGGTTGTCCAGAAGGCCGCCGTATTCACGGGCGAACGGTACGCCTTGGGCCACGCATTGGTCGATGATCAGGTTGCTGACCTCGGCCAGGCGGTACACATTGGCCTCGCGGGCGCGGTAATCGCCGCCTTTCACCGTGTCATAGAAGAGCCGGAATACGCTGTCGCCGTCGTTCTTGTAATTCTTGGCGGCGTTGATCCCGCCTTGTGCGGCGATGGAGTGCGCACGCCTCGCGGAATCCTGGATGCAGTAGGCCTTCACATTGTAACCGAGCTCCGCGAGGGATGCGGCGGCCGAGGCTCCGGCCAAGCCCGTACCCACGATCAGTACCGTGTGCTTGCGCTTGTTGTTGGGGTTGACCAACTTCACATGGCTTTTGTGATAGCCCCATTTCTGTTCGATGGGACCCGGAGGGATCTTGCTATCCAGTTTCGGGGAGGTTTTGATCTTGTTTGCTGCCATGTTGCCTCAATAAACGATGTAGATCCAGATGGGAAGCACGAAAAAACCCAGCGCGATCGCCACGCCGATCAGGCCGGCCACGGTGTACAGCAGCGGAGCCAGATTCCGGTTCATCGCACCCAGGGATTGCAAGGCGCTCCAGACGCCGTGGCGCAGATGGAAGCCCAGCATCACCATCACGGCCGAATAGGACAGGACATAGGCCAGATTGTCCTGGAAAACCTCGATGACCAGTTTGGACAGGTTACGCATCTGTCCTCCGTTTTCAATGGGCACGTAATAGGCGGCGTCGGCCACATCCCAACCGGGACCGAACTTGAAGGTTTTCAGATGCATGAACATGAACACGAACAGGAGCAAACCGCTCACGATCATGGTGCGTGAGGAGAAGCTTTGGCGGCTCGGATCACCTTTGCTGGCGTACACCGCATAGGCTTCCGGACGAGCCTTGCGCTTGCCCCACCAGATCGCGATGCCGATATAGGCATGGATCAGGAAGATCGCCGCCAGCCCGAATTCGACCACATAGAGCAGGAAGCCGAGATCGTGCAGGAAGAGCGCATAGCGGTTGAAGGCGTTGTCGGGGTTCGACGGATCGACGGCGAACAGGGTCAGGTTGGCCGAGAGATGGGCGATGAGGAACAGGACCAGGGCGATGCCGGTGACGCCGGTGAGGATCTTTCGACCGACCGAATTCTGGAACGCATGGAGGAGCGGAAGCATGGGCGCGATAGCCTTTGGTGAGCGTTGCGGATTCACTTCGGAATCGAAGGCGAATATACGGTAAAGCCCGCTAGGCTCATGCCGGGATGTTGCGGAAAACCGCTCCCAATGCCAGTCGATCCGCCAATTTCGAATAGGTCTGAATAAGAGGTGCCGTCGATTTCAGGATGCGTTCGGACAGATTTCCATGTTCCAGGATCACCCGCACCGCCGCATCGGCCTTCGCATCGGACAAGGGGCCGCCTTCCTGATACAATCCTATCCAGATATCGCGGACTCGGCGCGGATCCCCATACTCAGGTATGCCGGCGGTCGTGGCCGCCCCACCTTCCGTCGCAACGCGGTCGAGCAGCCTGGACAGGGCCTCCGTGTCGGCGTCCCGGATCGCCTCGAACCGGTCGAGGTGCCGTTCAATGAAACGCCACACCATCATGACGATGGCCAGGTCCGCCGCCGGACACTCCTGGACATCGACCACACGGATTTCGATGGCCTTGCGGTCGAATCGGGCGATGGCGCCACGTGCGTTCAGCCATTCGTCCTGAAGCAGACCCCCGGGATCGTAGGGGGCGATGTCTTGGTACATGGGTGCCAGGATGCGGCCGCGGTACTCGGCCTCGGTATAGATGGGCTCGGGCACGACGAACCCGGTGACGGACGGGATGCGTGAGGCGTTGGTCCTGTACGCGGCGAGGCGTTCATCCAAAGATCCGCCCACCCGTCCGTCCCGGATCGGGCTGGATGCGGCCAAGGCCGGTATCAGCGGAAGTACCAGTCGGATCGCGGCGTGCAGGCGTGCGAATTCGCCGTCGTCGGCGAAGGGGAGATTGATATGCGCGCTTTGCACGTTGGCCCATCCATGGCCACGGCAATCGAAAATACGGTCGAAGGCGGCGTAGACCGGACCCGATTCATGCGGCCATAGTCGCATCTCGGCAAGGGGGTCCATCCATGGATGCATGGCCGTCGGCAGCAGCCTCGCCTTGTGCGGTTCCAGACGCCGGTTGATTTCCGCCACCTCGGCATGGAAGCCGGCCGCAAGGCCGTCCAAGGATGGCGCCGGGTGCGTGAGTTTGATCTCGATGAGGTGCGCCGCCAACTCGTTGACCCAGGTGAAGAGACCTCGGTCGCATTCGCCATCCGGCCCGAGGATCGCATCCGCGATGGGGTTCACATCCAAGGTGTCGCGGTCCACGATCATGTACTCGAGTTCCAGACCGAAGACCTGACCCAGCCCGTACCGCATCAGACATAGTCCTTCCGCGCACGCTTGCGGTCTTCGATGCGCCGCAGGAAGACCTCCATGATGCGGCTGTAGAGGGCATCCTTAAGAAGCATGTCTTCCACACCCGAATCGATGCTGGGATTGTCGTTCACTTCGATCACGTACGATTGGGCGCCCACCTGTTTCATGTCGACGCCATACAGGCCGTCTCCGACGAGGTTGGCCGCGGCCAAGGCGTTGCGCATCACGGATTTGGGGACCAGCTCCACCGGAACGGTCTCCTGGCCGCCGAAGCGGCGGCTCCCCTTCTCATTGCGGTTGATGATCTGCCAGTGGCGCCGCGCCATGTAATACTTGCACGCGAAGAGCGGCTTCCGGTCGATGATGCCGATTCGCCAGTCGAAATCCGTGGGCATGAACTGCTGGGCCACGATCAGATCCGACTTGTCCAGCATCCGCTCCGCGGCCGCGTCGAGCTCGGCGGCCGTGGTCACCCGTACCACACCTTGCGAGAACGCGCTGTCGGGCTGTTTCAGGACCACCGGCAATCCGAGCTCCGGCACGATCTTGTCCACATTGTCCTTGTGAACGATCAGGGTCTTGGGATGGGGGATCTCATGATGCTGCAGCAACTCGGCCAGATACACCTTGTTCGTGCAACGCAGGATGGATTCCGGATCATCGATCACGACCATGCCTTCGGCCGCCGCGCGGCGGGAGAAGCGGAAGGTGTGATGGTTGACGTTCGTGGTCTCCCGGATGAACAGGGCGTCGTATTCGGCCAGGCTGTTGTACTCTTCCTTGGTGATGAGATCGGCCCCGATACCCAGGTTCTCGGCGGCCCGGATGAACTTCTGCAAGGCCTTCTCATCCGATGGGGAATCGCCTTCCTTCGGATTGTGCAGGATGGCCAGGTCGTACCTGGGCACGAACCGTTTCGGGGCGGACTGCTTCTTTCCGGCGAAATAATCCTTGGTGACCTCCACCGCGAATTGCCGATGATCATCCGGGATCTCGCTCGCGGCGATCGGTTTGAGCTGGATCAACCGCCACGCCTTGCCGTTGTGCTCGAAGTGCGCCTGGGTGAAGGGTGCCTGGAACAGGCCGAACAGCCGTTGGGCCAGCTTTTCGTACCGTTTGGCGATGTTGCGCCCGAAATAGATGCTCAGCAGGAATTCATCCGACTTGATGTGCCCCAGGCTCTGCTGGATCAGCTCATCCAGATCATCGCTGACAAACCGGATCAGCGATTGCGATTTCATGTCCTGGATGGTGGCCACGCTTGGCAAGGGCTTGTGACCGCGCGCGGCGGCCAGGAGCGACACGTAATACCCGTTGGCCTGGTACCGGTAGCTGCGGCACAGGTTGAAGATCTTGGCCTTGTCCATCATGCTGAACGAGGGATCGGTCAGATACTGCCGGGCAGACACCACCCGAACGTCGGGCACGTCCAGTTTCCAATCGTTGGGGTTGTTCACCACCACAATGATGTTCATGCGGGAGGTTCGATCAGGATGAGGTTCGCGTCGTAGGTGAGGATGCCAAGCAGGATGGCGTTGATCAGCCGGTCCATGGCCACATCGTAATGATGCGAATCAAAGGTCGGATTCGTGAACAGCGGATCGGCCACGCGCACGGTCTTGGTCTGTTCGTCGTATCCGGCCAGCACGACGAAATGGCCGGTGGCATTGCCCCTCACATCGTCATACTCCGTTCCGACTTCACGCGCGCACTGGTACAGCCAGGTGGCGCTCAATCCGGTCAGGATGGGAATGCCCTTGCGCAGGATGCTCCGGATCAGGGCCGGGTTCATGTCACGGAAACCGACCTGCCCGCCCGACTGCAGGAACTGGCTGTAGGCGTCGATGGCCCGACGCAATTTGCGGTCTTGCACGGCCTGGCGCCTCGCCGCCAACTTTCCGAGCAGGTCGGTGGCGCTCATCGTCATCCAGGTGGGGTCGAACACATGCAGGTTGCAGGTCAGGATCTGTGCGCGGTAGCCCCGTCTCACGGCATGGTTGGCCAAAAGCACCCCCAAGGTGCCACCTTCCTCCAGGTAATGCACCTCGTCGACCACCTGGTTCAGCGCGATGTCATCCCCATAATAGCGGTACACCGCATGCAGACTGGTGGGTCCGCAGGTCGAATCATCCGGCTGCGGGAGGATCTCGATGGGAAAGGGCGCGTGCATGGATCAATCCAAGGTACGCATCCGGATGCCGTCCGCATCCAGGAGAATGAGGCGTGCGGGAAGCAGGGCGATATCCCGGAGGTCCGTCCCCGCTTCCAGGCGGATCGTCTCCCTGTAACGGCCATCCAAGAGAACCATCTCACCCGCTGTGAGCACCGCGAGGCGTTCGGCGCCGGATGCGATGCGGGTGATGTCGGCCTCGAAGCGCCGCAAACCGGTTTCGGCTCCGAAGCGGTTCAGGATGCGGAAAATCGGACCCGATGCCAACAGCACATCATCCCCGTAGACAGCCACATCGGCCGGGATCGACGGATCGACGCGGATGTCCGGGAAGGTGGCGTCCAGGGATCCGTTGACACGGTATTTCACCAGGCGGCCGGCCTCGCGGTCGATCCCGTACACCTCTCCGAACCGGTTCACGGCCAGGCGATGGATGCGGAGCGGTGCGGTGGGGATGTCGGCTTCCGCCTGCAGGTGGCGGTCCAACCAGACCAGCCGGCTGTTCTCCGGATCGGCCACCAGCACGCGAAGACCATGGGTCGCATCCACATCGGTCGGGCGCCGGAAGGCGTTCTGCCGCGATCCGAACCCGCCGGTGGAGTCGATGCGGCTGCCATCCGCCGATAAGCGGACCAGACGTGACGATCCGGCATCCAGAACCAGTATCTGCCCGGCCAGGTTCACCGAGACGGACTGTGCCTCCGTGAACCGCGGGGGTTGCGCCAAGAGGCTAAGAAGGAGAACCGCCCACACGGAGAAGTCCTTTCCGGCCGATGTCGGTCCGATAGGTGGCCCCGTCGAAATGGATGCGGGCCACCGAGGCGTAGGCCCGGTCGATGGCCTCTTTCAAGGTGGCGCCATGGCCGACCACGTTCAGCACGCGCCCGCCATTGGTCACGATATCGCCATCCTGCAAGCGTGTGCCGCTGTGGAAGACGAGCACATCCGGATCCACCAGACCGAGTCCCTCGATGGGAAATCCTTTGATGACCGAACCCGGATAGCCCTTGGATGCCATCACAACCGAGCAGAAGAATCCGGATTTCCGGGTGAAGGTGGCGTACTCGAGGCGGCCGTTCACGGTCATGAGCATCATTTCGAGAAGGTCCTGCTCCAAGGCCGGCACCAGGACCTGGCATTCCGGATCGCCGAAGCGGCAATTGTACTCGACGACCTTGGGTCCGTCGGCGGTCATCATCAATCCGGCATAGAGCACGCCCTTGTACGGTGTCTCCTCCGCCGCCATCGCATCGATGGTGGGCTGGATGATGGTGTCGAAAATAAACGCCAAGGCGCTCTCATCCACCAAGGGAGCCGGCGCATAGGCGCCCATGCCACCCGTGTTCGGACCGGTGTCGCCATCGCCGATGCGCTTGTGGTCTTGCGCGTAGCCGATGAGACGGGCCGTGTGGCCGTCCGACACCGCGAAAACGGAGACCTCCTCCCCTTCCATGAACGCCTCCACCACGAACACATCCGCGGCGGCGCTCAGGGTCGGGTCGTTCAGGATGGTGTCGATCACATCGGTGGCCTGGACTGCCGATTCGCAGATGAACACGCCCTTGCCGGCGGCCAGACCGTCGGCCTTGATCACGAGCGGATACGTGGCGACCTCGTTCAGATGGTCCTGGATGGCCGCGATCTCGTGCCGTTCGAAGGTGTGGTATGCCGCCGTCGGAATGCCATACTTCTGCATGATGGATTTGGAGAAGGATTTGCTTCCTTCCAGCAACGCCGCGCGCTTGGACGGCCCGAACACCTTGTGGCCGTAATCTTCCAGGAAATCGGTCAGTCCTTCGACCAGCGGTTTCTCCGGACCGATCACGACGAGCGTGATGCCGTTCCGCTCGACGAACTCGAGCACGGCGTCGTGGTCGTCCACATCCAGGTCCATGTTCGTTCCCAACGATGCCGTTCCCGGATTCCCCGGAGCGATGAAGAGCGATTCGAGCAGCGGCGACCGGGAAAGTCCCCAAGCCAGGGCGTGTTCGCGTCCGCCACTACCGATCAGAAGAACCCGATGCGTTTCCATATCAACGGAGCTGGATGGCGGTTTGCACGATGCTCATGAAGAGATCGGGTTTGAGGCTGGCGCCGCCGATGAGGCCACCATCCACATCGGGTTGGCTCAGAAGGGCTTCGGCGTTGGCGGCGTTCATGCTGCCGCCGTACAGGATGCGGGTGTCGGATGCGAGCCAGGAACGGATCGCGGCGTGCATCTCCTGCGCCTGCTCCGGCGTGGCCGTCTCGCCGGTGCCGATGGCCCAGACCGGTTCATAGGCGATGACCGTCGCGGAAGCCTGGGCGGCATCCAGCTGCGTGAACACGGCGTCGATCTGCCGTTTCACGACGTCGACATGCGTGCCGGCGCGCCGTTCGGCCAAGACCTCGCCCACACAGACGATGGGTGTCATGCCGGACTCGAGGGCTTTGCGTGTTTTCTTCAACACATGGGCATCGGTCTCCCCGAAATACTGGCGCCGCTCGGAATGGCCGATGATGACCGAATCCACGCCCATTTTCGTCAGCATGGACCCGCTGATCTCGCCGGTGAATGCGCCATCGTTCTCGAAATGCAGGTTCTGGGCACCGATCCGGGCGTACCCGCCCCGGACGAGCGCGGCGGGCAGCGATACGTACGGCACGCAGAGCAGAACCTCCACTTCCGGATGACGCGGCGCCTCGAAGGCCGCGAAAAACGCTTCGGTCTCGGCCGGACCGTGGTTCATCTTCCAGTTTCCGGCGATCAGATACGGGCGTCTCATGGCAAGGATGGGGTTTGGGTCAAGGCGTTGATGTAGCCCTGGAGTTCGTCCAGGTCGTGCTCGAAACTGCGGAGGAGCACCATGCCATCGGCTCCGACCAGGAACCGGGTCGGCAGCTGTTCCACCCGCAGCACCTCGGGCAGACCGGATCGTTGGAAGGCCCCGGGCGGGGCGACACTCCACCGACGCGGGCGTTCGGTGAAGAACCCGTTCCAAACGGCTTCATTCGCATCCACCGGAACGGTGATGAAGGTGATGCCGGCGGACGTCGCGGCCGCATGGAGATCCAGAAGCCGCCGGTAATCGCGTTGGTAACGGGGATCCGCGAAGGCCACGAACTCGATCATGTACGGCTTGCCTTTCAGGTTCGCCGAAACCAGGGAATCTCCCCTCATCGGAACCGTGAAGGGCGGCAGCAAGCGTCCAGGTAGCAGGTTTTCCAGCTCATAACGCAGGCCCAGTGCCCACTCGCGGTAGTCGCGGTCCGAATACCGGCTCAGAAACACCGAAATCTCCGCCAGGCTCCGGTCGATGTCGGCATCGAAGATGGCGATCTCGACCTTGCGTTTGTCGGCCATCATGGACAAGGCCGGATCGGCGGTCCGTCTTTTGAGGGAATCGACATAGGCATACGCGGCCTTGGCGCCACCTTGGCGGAAGCGCGCTTCGGCTCCGAACATCAGCCGTTGGTCGAAGGCGGTGCGCGAGAACCCGAGGGCGTTCAATTTGTCGATCATGCGGGCGTCATCCACACCATTGAGCATGCGCGCGGCCAGATAACGGGCCTCACGGGCGGCATAGGTGCCCGGATAGGTGTCTTCCACCGAGTCGAAGAGGTCGCTCCATCGCTTGGCCATGGCCAGGATGGAGTCGGGCGGAATGCTCAGCTGCACGGAATTCCGGATGAGCCGGTCGTACTGCAGTTTCACGCGCACATAGGTGCTCCAGGCCTCGTTCTCGCGGGAGGTGATGGTGAAGGTGCGCGGCAGCTTGGGGATGACGCCTTCCAGGCGGATGCTGTCGCCCGGCGCCAGCACGATCTCCGACACGTGCAGACGGACACCGTTCCTGGAAACCTGCACGGCGTAAACGGCCGGTTCAGGGACGCGCGCGGTCGCGGCGAAGGCTCCGACCACGTCGGTCTCCGCCTTGAACAAGGTATCTCCACGGGCCACGACATCCAGCTGGATGCCGCTGAAATCGTCGGATCCGTCCACGGTGATCACACCACCGACCTGAGCCGTACCGCTCGGCGGGATCTCCATCTTCTGTTTCGGCTGGCATCCCAACGCGAGCAGCGCGAGCGGCATCATCCAAGCGAACCGTATCATGCGCGCTCCTTGAGTTTGCGGACCACCATGTCCGATACCAGCTGCGGATTGGCCTTGCCCTGCGAGGCCCGCATCACATTTCCCACGAAGAAGCCCAGCAAGCCGTCCTTCCCGCTATTGTAGGCGGCCACCTTGTCGGGATTGGCGCCGATGACCTCGTCCACCAAAGGCTCCAGGAAGCCGGTGTCGGAGACCTGGACCAGGCCTTTCTCCGTGGCGATGACGGCCGCATCACGGGAGTCATCCAGCATCAGCAGCACGAGGTCGTTCAAACCGTTGGACGAGATCTTGCCGTCGATGCGCAGTTTCAGGGCGCCTCGCAGGGCGGCCGGCGGAACAGGGAAATCGACCATGTCCAGCTTGCGCTCGTTCAGGACATTGCTGACCAGATTGGTGATGAGGTTGCCGGCCATTTTCACATCGCCCAAGGTCGGTTCATAACCGGCCAGGTTCGACAAGGTGACCGGGCGCCCCGACACCACCGTATCGAAATAATCGCCCTTGGCCTTGTCTTCGGTCAGCACGCGGGCGTCGAAATCAGGCACGCCGATCGCCAGATAACGGGCCAGCCGCTCCTCCGGCATTTCGGGGAGTTCGGCGCGGATGTCGGCCATCAGGGCCTCGGTCACGATCACGGGCGGAATGTCCGGCTCCGGGAAATACCGGTAGTCGTGGGCCTCCTCCTTGGAGCGGAGCTCGCGTGTCTCCAACTTGTTGGCATCCCAGAGAAGCGTGGTCTGCACGACCTTGCCGCCGGCGTCCAAGACCTTGGCCTGGCGTTTCACCTCGAAGGCGATGGCCCGTTCCACATTGCGGAACGAGTTCAGGTTCTTGATCTCGGTGCGGGTGCCCAGTTTCTCGGCGCCGACCGGTCGGATCGACACGTTCGCATCGCAGCGGAGGCTCCCCTCCTCCATGTTGCCGTCGCAGATCTCCAGATAACGCACGATCTGGCGGATCTTGGTGAGGTAGGCGTACGCTTCGGCCGGGCTGGAGATATCCGGCTCGGTCACGATTTCGATCAGCGGCGTGCCGGCGCGGTTCAGGTCGATGAGCGTGTGATAGGGATCCTGGTCGTGGATGGACTTGCCGGCATCCTCTTCCATATGGATCCGGTTGATCCGGATGCGCTTGGTGAGGCCGCCGTCCAGCTCGATGTCCACCCAGCCCTTGGCGCAGATCGGCGTCTCGAATTGCGAGATCTGATACCCCTTGGGCAGATCCGGATAGAAATAGTTCTTGCGAGCGAAAATCGATCGCGGGGCGATGGCGCAGTTCGTGGCCAATCCCATCTTCACGGTGAAGCGCACATGGTTCTCGTTGAGGACCGGCAAGGTGCCCGGGTGACCGATGCACAGCGGTGTGAGCTGGGTGTTCGGCGCCCCGCCGAATTCGGTGGTGACGGGGGCGAAGGCTTTGCTCCGGGTCTGGAGCTGGGCGTGCACTTCAAGACCGATGACGGTCTCGTAGGATGTCGGGCCGAAAACGGGTTCCAAAATGCGGATTTAGGTACAGGGCTGTTCGTTGCGGAAAGTACGGATTCCCTCAGAATTCACTGGTGCCGTACAATTGCTGGGTGATGCAATGGATGGAACCCTGGCCCCAGACAAGGTCCTGGCACGGGATCGGCACGACGATCCGATCCGGAAAATACTGTCGGAAGATGTCGACCACATACCCGTCATGCCGCTTGTCATACACCGGAAGCAGCACCACGCCGTTGGCGACATAGAAATTGGCGTAACTCGCGGGCACATGCTCGCTGCCATCCACCGTGGTGCCTTCGATGCGCGTGAGCGGCATGGGGATGTCGATGATGTCGAAACCCGTGTCTTGCAGGATCTCCCGGTTCTCGTGCAAGACGCGGTAATTCACGTCGGTGGGGTCGTCGGTCATCATCGTCATGATGGTGTTCCGGGTCAGGAAACGCGAAAGGTCGTCGATGTGGCCGTCGGTGTCGTCGCCGGCCAGACCCTCCTTCAGCCAGATCACACGGTCCTGTCCGAGATAGTCCTTGAGACGCTGTTCGATGTCGGTTTTGGTCAGGTGCGGATTGCGGGTGGGCGTGAGCAGCACCGATTCGGTGGTCAGCATCACGCCGTTGCCGTTGGTCTCGATGGAGCCGCCTTCCAGGATCATGCCCGGGGCGAAGCGGCGGATGCCGAATTGTTCGGCCAGATAAGCCGGAACCGCGTCGTCGCTGTCATAGGGCGGGTATTTGCCGCCCCAGGCATTATATCCCCAATCGGTGATGGCGACCTTGGGCCATTTGTCGGCCATGAGCGCGGATGGCGCGTTCGGTTGGATGTGCGGCCCATAGGCCGATGAGGCATGCCGCAGGGAGCTGTCGTCCTGGCGAAGCACGAAAATGGGACCGAAATCGCGCGCCCAGACATCGTTGGTGGTGCGCACGTGGAAGGTGACGGCATCCATGGGCAATCCGTTTTCCTTGAACAGGCCCAGCACCCGCGCCTTGACCGCCTCGTCATTCACCAGCAGATGGATGGGCTCATGCGGAAACAGGGCACGGATGATGTCGATGTACACTTTCTCCACGCGGGGAAGCCGCTCGCCGGGCCAGGTTTCACGGTTATAGGGCCAGCTCAGCAAGGTGCCGCTGTGGGGATGCCATTCGGCCGGCATCCGGTAGCCCATATCCTTGGTTGTCATGATCCGAATCGGTTGAGGAGGCCGGCGTAACTGTCGATGCGGCGGTCTCGCAGGAAGGGCCAGGTGCGGCGTTGGGGGTCGATGGCGGACGTATCGATATCGGCATACAGAATCTCCTCCTCCATGCCCGCCACGGCGAGGCGCTCGCCGAAGGGGCCGGCCACGAAAGAGCGTCCCCAGAACGTGGTTCCACCTTCGGTGCCCACCCGGTTGATGCCGGCCACGAATACGCCATTGGCCACGGCATGGGCGCGTTGGATGGTCTCCCAGGCGTCGTGATAGGCGTCGCGCTCAGCTTCGGATTCGGTGGACAGCGTGCCGATGGCGGTCGGATACACCAATAATTCGGCGCCCTGCAAGGCCGTCAGACGGGCCGCTTCCGGATACCATTGGTCCCAACAGATCAGCACGCCGATCTTCCCGTGGGCGGTATCGAATACCTTGTACCCGAGGTCGCCAGGTGTGAAATAATACTTCTCATGGAAGCCGGGGTCTTCGGGGATGTGCATCTTGCGATACAACCCCAGCACGGCACCATCGGCATCGATCACGGCGGCGGTGTTGTGATAGAGGCCCGGCGCGCGGCGTTCGAAGAAGGGAACCACGACCACGATGCCCAGCTCGCGGGCCAGTGCGGCCATGGCGCGGATGGTCGGACCTTCGGACGGTTCGGCCGACTCGAAGTGGCCCGGATCCACCGTTCGGCAGAAATACAGGGTGTGGAAGAGTTCCTGAAGCAGCACGACGCGCGCGCCTTGTTCCGCCGCCGTCCGTATCGCCGCCGCGACGCGGGTGAGATTGCCGTGCGTATCGGCCGAGTTGGCCTGTTGGATGAGGGCGATCCGGGTCATATCGGCATGGAAGATACGGCAATTGCGTTTTTGTTGACCTTTCTTGCGCACTGAACAAAACGATTCAGAAAAGCGCTACCAAACCCATGCTCATCGGGGCCCAGTTCCGGATTTCCGGACGGTTCGGGGTATATTGCGGCTGACGAAACACCCTTTTCAAGGAGCTACCCTGATATGAACATCCCCGATATCAAAAACCGGAAACTGGCCGCCTGGGTCAAGGAACAGGCCGACATCTGCAAGCCGGACGCCGTGGTGTTGTGCGACGGTTCCCAGGAGGAATATGACCGGATGACCGCCTTGCTCGTGGACCGCGGCCTCTTCAAACGTCTGGACCCCGCCAAGCGTCCCAACAGTTTCGCGTGCAATTCCGACCCTAGCGACGTGGCCCGGGTCGAAGACCGCACCTTCATCTGCTCGCTCCGGAAATCCGATGCCGGACCCACCAACAACTGGATGGCACCCAAGGAGATGAAACGCACCTTGGCGCCATTGTTCGACGGCTGCATGAAAGGCCGCACGATGTATGTGATTCCGTTCAGCATGGGTCCGATCGGTTCGCCGATCTCCCAGATCGGGGTCGAACTGAGCGACAGCGAGTATGTGGTCGTGAACATGCGCATCATGACGCGGATGGGTGCCCGTGCCCTGGACGCCTTGGGAGACGGCGATTTTGTCAAATGCCTGCATTCGGTCGGCGCGCCGCTGCAACCCGGCCAGAAAGATGCCTTGTGGCCTTGCAACCCCACCACGAAGTACATCACCCATTTTCCGGAAGAGCGCCTGATCATGAGCTACGGATCGGGTTATGGTGGGAACGCCCTGCTCGGCAAGAAATGCTTCGCGTTACGGATCGCCTCCACCATGGCCCGTGACGAAGGCTGGTTGGCCGAGCACATGCTCATTTTGGGCGTCGAATCACCCCTTGGCGACAAGACCTACGTGGCGGCCGCCTTCCCGAGCGCCTGTGGCAAAACGAACTTCGCGATGCTGATTCCGCCGACGGAGATGGAGGGATGGAAGGTGACGACGGTCGGCGACGACATCGCCTGGATCAAGCCGGGTCCCGACGGCCGCCTGTACGCCATCAATCCCGAAGCCGGCTATTTCGGCGTGGCTCCGGGCACGAACCACAAGTCGAACCCGAACGCGATGGAGAGCATCAAGTCCGATACCATCTTCACCAACGTCGGGCAGACGCCCGACGGCGATGTGTGGTGGGAAGGCATGAGCAAGCGCGCACCGGAAGGCACCATCGACTGGCAGGGCCGGCCGTACGACCCCTCGTCCGGCAAGCCGGCCGCGCACGCCAACGCCCGATTCACGGCTCCGGCGAAGAACTGCCCGAGCATCGATCCGGAGTGGGAAAACCCGGCCGGTGTTCCGATCCACGCCTTCATCTTCGGTGGACGCCGTTCCACTACGGTTCCTCTGGTCTACCAGTCCTTCAACTGGAACTACGGTGTGTACATGGCCGCGACGATGGGCTCGGAAATGACGGCCGCCGCCTTCGGCGAGCTGGGCAAGGTGCGCCGAGACCCCTTCGCCATGCTCCCCTTCATGGGTTACCACATGGCGGATTACTTCAACCACTGGCTTCAGATCGGTCGCGAGTTGCCCAACCCGCCCCGGATCTTCGGTGTGAACTGGTTCCGCAAGGACGCCGAGGGCAACTTCGTCTGGCCCGGTTTCGGCGAGAACATGCGGGTTTTGAAATGGGTGGTCGAACGCGTGCGGGGTCGCGCCTTCGCCGTGGAATCGCCTCTGGGATGGATGCCTCGCTATGAGGATCTCGATTGGCGCGGTGCGGATTTCACGAAAGACGACTTCAAGAAGGTGATGGCCATCGACCGCGAAGATTGGAAACAGGAAGTGCTCAGCCATGAGGAGCTCTTCGCCAAGATGTATGACAAGCTTCCCAAAGAGTTCCTCTATATGCGGGAGCTGATCACCTCCGGGCTCTGGCGCTCACCCGAGCACTGGGAACTGGCTCCGGAACGCCACCATTGATCCAAAAGCCCCCCGGCACCCCGGGGGGCTTTTTTGATTATATTGACGGCATGCGTCGTCAATACCTGTCCATCCTGCTGGCATGCCTGGTCTGCTCGTCGTGTTCCTCAGGCACCCGAACCGACACCGTGCCGGAGACCTTCACCATCCGCAACAAGGCGGCGTATCCCATCGCCGCCTTCGTCCGGAGTTCCCGCTCTGCTGGCTCCGGCATCTTCGATCCGACCATTCCGAATGAAGTGTTCGCGGGAAACCGCATCGAAGCGGGGCAGGAAAAGTCCGGCATCTCCGTATCCGATTTCATCGGTCAGGACTCGGCCTATCTGCTGGTCTACCGCAACCAGAACGGGTTGAACACGCTGGTGCACAGTCGCTTGTACAACCAGATCGAATTGATCCGGAACAAGAAGCTACTGGTTTTCGAAGGCCCCTAAGCGCTCCAGGTGGTCGGCCAGACGCAGACCTTTGACCACCTCGTCGATGCGACCCTTCATGATCTCCTCCAAATTGTACAGGGTGAGCCCGATGCGGTGATCCGTGAGGCGCCCCTGCGGATAATTGTAGGTGCGGATCTTGGCGCTGCGGTCGCCGGTCGAGACCTGGCTCTTGCGTTGCGCCGCCCGTTCGGCCACCCGTTTGCTGTATTCGGCCTCATAGAGCCGCGTCCGCAGCATCACCATCGCCTTTTCGCGGTTCTTATGCTGCGATCGTTCCTCCTGGCATTCGACGACGGTTCCGGTCGGGACGTGCGTGATGCGGATGGCCGAATCGGTCTTGTTGATATGTTGGCCACCGGCCCCCGTGGCCCGGAAGGTATCCACCTCCAGGTCGGCCGGGTTGATATGGATGTCCACCTCCTCGGCTTCCGGTAGCACGGCCACGGTGGCGGCGGAGGTGTGGATGCGCCCCTGTGCCTCGGTGGCCGGCACACGTTGCACACGGTGGACGCCGCTTTCGAACTTCATCTTGCCGAACACCTCGGCCCCGCTCAACCGGAACACGATCTCCTTGTACCCGCCTTGCGCGGCCTCGTTCAGGTTCAGAAGCTCCAGCTCCCACCCTTGACCCGCGGCATACCGGCGGTACATCTCGAACAGGTCGCCGGCGAAGATGCCGGCCTCATCCCCACCCGTACCGGCGCGGATCTCGATGATCGCATTTCGCGTGTCTTCCGGATCCGCCGGCACCAGCCGCATCGTCAACGCATCCTCCAAGGCCCGGACCGCCGCCTTCAAGACAGGTATCTCCTCCCGGGCGATCTCGGCCAACTCGGGATCGGCCCCAGATTCGATGAGATCGAGGTTGTCGTCCAGATGCGTGCTCGCCTTCCGCCACATGTCGTAGGTGGCGATGATCTCCTTAAGGTCGGCGTGCTCCTTGCTGACGGCGGCGAATTTCTTGGGATCCGCATACAAAGCCGCATCACCCATGGTTGCGGCCAGCTCTTCGAACCGGGATTTGAGCGGCCTCAGGCGGGCTTCGATGTTCATGGGGCGGAAGATACCACTCTTCCCTGCGTATCTTACCGCATGTTCAGACGATCACCCTTGTCAGCGGGCTTCCGCATCGGCTACATCGGCGGCGGTCAGCTGGCGGCGATGTCCGCCCTGCAGGCCTTCCGATTCGGAATGGATGTGGCCGCATACGCCGCATCCGCCGATGAACCCCTTTGCCGGATGACCCCTCGCATGACGCTCGGCCGACCGGATGACATCGACCTGTTAACCGCCTTCGCCGCAACCTGTGATGTGCTGACCTTGGAAAACGAGTTCCTGGATGCCGCCGTACTCGCCGCGGTACGCGACCGCTCCGGAACACCCTTGTTTCCCACACCGGAAAGTTTCGCCGCCATTGAAGACAAGATCGTCGAGAAGCGCACATTTTCGGAAGCCGGCATTCCTGTGGCGGATTGGCGCGAGGTGCGCGATGAGGCCGATTTGACCCGCTTCGGCGCCGACTTCGGCTGGCCCTACATCCTGAAATCCGCCAAAGGCGGTTACGACGGATATGGCAACGCGACCGCATATGACGTGGAATCGGCAAAAAGAGGATTCGCAAAGCTGGGCGGCGAGTCGGGGAGACCCATTCTGGCCGAAGCGCTGATTCCCTTCACCAAAGAACTCGCGGTGATGGTGGCCCGTAACGAGCATGGGGTGGCGGTCTACCCCTGCGTGGAGACCATCCAAGAGAACCACATCTGCAAAGTGGTCGTCGTACCCGCGCCGATACCGGTTCCGTTGAGGCGTCAGGCGCAGGAACTGGCCGTAGCCGCGATGGAGGCCATCGACGCGACCGGTATCTTCGGTTTCGAATTCTTCCTGACGGCCGACAATCGGCTCCTCCTCAACGAATCGGCGCCGCGTCCGCACAATTCCGGCCATTACAGCATCGAAGGTTGCGCGACGTCCCAGTTCGAGAACCATGTGCGGGCCGTCTGTCAGCTTCCCTTGGGGTCGGTGGACATGCGTCGACCGGTGGCGGTGATGGTCAACCTGCTTGGCACACATGCCAGACCCGTCACGGCGGATGGCATCGGCGCCAGTTTCCTGGAGCCCGACGCGCATGTGCATATCTACGGAAAGCGCTGGAGCAGGCCGGGGCGGAAAATGGGACATCTCACGGTTCTGGGCGACGAGCTGACCGATACGCGGGAACGCGCCGAAACCTTGGCAAAATCAATCCGGGTATGAGCACCACCACCCCACGCATCGGCATCGTGATGGGCAGCGACTCCGACTGGCCTGTGATGAAAGCGGCCGCGGAGGTCTGCCGCGACTTTTCCGTGCCGTACGAGGCCAAGGTGGTCTCGGCGCACCGCACACCCGACGACATGGCCGATTACGGCAGGACCGCGGCCGCGCGCGGCATCCAAGTGATCATCGCCGGGGCGGGGGGTGCGGCCCATCTGCCGGGCATGTTGGCTTCGCACACGCAGCTGCCGGTGGTCGGTGTGCCGGTGGAGTCGCGGTCGTTGAACGGACTCGACAGTCTGCTGTCGATCGTCCAGATGCCGAAAGGGGTGCCGGTGGCCACTGTCGCCATCAACAACGCGCAGAATGCGGGTCTCCTTGCGCTGCGGATCCTGGCGCTTTCGGATCCGGCATTGGCGGATGCCCTTCAAGCCCATCAGCGCGACATGGCCGAAGCCAGCCGTGCGAAACGGTTGGGCGACCTCAGCTGAACACGCTCCGGATCCGGTTGAGCAGACCTTTGTCTTTCTGATCCGGATTGAAACGGTCGGAGGCACGCATCGCTTCGAGCATCTCCTTCTCCTTGGATGAGACCAACTCCGGCACATAGACGGTGATTTCGACGTACTGGTCGCCTACTTTGGCACCGCTCAGCGACTTGATGCCCTTCTCCCGCAACCGCATCAGTTTTCCAGGTTGTGTGCCGGGCTCGATCTTCACGCGGGCTTTGCCTTTGAGCGTCGGCACCTCCACATCCGTTCCCAGAACGGCATCCGGGAAACTCAGAGGCAAGACCATGTGGATGTCGTCGCCACGTCGTTCAAAAACCTCATGCTCGACTTCATCAAAGAGCACGATGATGTCGCCGGCATCACCGCCTCGAACACCGGCATTGCCCTGCTCCCGAAGGGTCAGGTAATTGCCCTTGGCCACACCGGCCGGAATCTTCACGCGGACCGTCTCCTCACCGCGCACACGGCCTTCTCCGGCGCATTCCCCGCACTTGGAGCGGATGGTGCGGCCCTCACCGTTGCAGGTCGGGCAGGTTTGCACATTCACGAACTGACCGAACATGGTACGGCTGACCTGTCTCACCTCACCGGAACCGCTGCATGCCGAACAGGTCATGAAATCGTTCGGTGTCTCGGCGCCCGTGCCTTTGCAGGTACCGCAAACGATGAACTTCTTGACCTTGAGCTTCTTCTCGACACCGAAGGCGATCTCTTCGAGGGTCAAGGCCAAATTCAGTTTCATGTCTTCGCCACGCCGCCCGGACTGACGTCGCGTGCGTCCGCGTTGCCCGCCCGTTCCGCCCATCATGTCGCCGCCGAAGATATCGCTGAACCTGGAGAAGATGTCGCTCAGGTCCACATCCTGGAAATTCGGCTCGTTGAAGCCGCCGGTGTGCAACCCTTGGTGGCCCATCCGGTCGTATCGGGCCCGCTTGTCGGGGTCTTTGAGCACGTCGAACGCCTCGGCGGCCTCCTTGAACCGGGACTCGGCATCCGGTGCCTTGTTCCGATCGGGATGCAATTCCATCGCCTTCTTGCGATAGGCCCGCTTGATGACTTCCGGCGAGGCATCTTTGGCCACACCCAACACCTCGTAATAATCGCGTTTGCTCATGGCCTCACTCACTCACGATCACTTTGGCATGGCGGATCACACGGTCTCCCAACCGATACCCCGGTTCCAGTATGGTCATGACCGTGTTCGGTTCGGTCGCATCGTCCGCCCGCGCCTGACGCATGAGGGCCTCATGCAGGTTCACATCGAAGGGCACCCCGACCTCCTCGATGCGCGCCATGCCGTGACGGTGAAGGGTCGACGTGAATTTATCGGCCACCATCCGGATGCCATCGGTATACGAGGGTGGCATCTCGGCGGCGTCGGCGGCGGCCACCGCGCGCTGCAGGTCGTCATGGATGGGCAGAAACTCACGCAAGGCGTTCACCACGGCGTCTTCAAAAAGCTGGACTCTCTCCCTGGCCAACCGTTTCCGCATGTTGTCCATATCGGCCGCACGCCTCAGAAGTTGGTTTTTCAAAGAGGCGATTTCCTCTTTGAGCGGTTCGATGGAATCGGTGCTGTCGGCTGCCGGAGCGTCAGGACCCAGGAGGTCGTCGGGTTCGTCGGTGCGAATGGTCTGGTTATGCATCATTCTCGCTGTAAAATTCGATCAGGTTTCCATCAGGGTCTGTGACAAACAGGAAACGCCCGTTCTTGCGGTTCATCGGGCCGGTCACAATCGGCACGTCGCGGTGGCGGAACCAGGCCGCCCACTCATCGACCGCCCCATCCGTATCCAATCGGAAACCGAAGTGGTCGACTCGGTAATCGCGGGCGCTGTCGTCGTATGCGGTTTCCGACTCCGTCAAGACCAAAGTATCGCCACCCAGCCGGAAAACCGACATGCCCCGGCCCATTTTGCGTTGCAACTTGAAGCCGAGTGTCTCGGTGTAGAAGGCGTCTGCCCGGGCGATGTCGTTCACGCGGAGCGTGATCTGGTGTATTCCGGTTGGAACAGGCGGTTTCATGCGGTAATTTTGCCGGTAACACGGCACAGATTGTGCCACACCCCGGCCCTCTGTCAATTTGGCAACGCTTTATCTCATTCCCACACCCATCGGCAACCTATCGGATTGGTCACCTCGAGCGGTGGCGTGCGCAGGGTCGGTGTCCCATCTGTACTGCGAGGATACCCGCACCTCGGGTGTGCTTCTGGCTCATCACGGCATCGCCACCCCGCGCTCATCGTTCCATCAGCACAACGAGCATGCCAAGGTGCGTGATCTTGTGCGCATGCTGGATGGCGGTTCGGATGTGGGGTTGATGTCGGATGCGGGCACTCCGGGCATTTCCGACCCGGGGTTTCTGGCCGTGAGGTCGGCACATCAGTCCGGACACGCGGTCTGCGCGCTTCCGGGGCCGTCGGCCGCCCTGACGGCATTGGCCGCGAGCGGTCTTCCCTGCGACCGGTTCGTCTTCGAGGGGTTCCTTCCCCCGAAGAAAGGTCGGCAGACCCGACTCCGGGAGCTGGCCGCCGAAACGCGCACCATCATCCTGTTCGAGAGCCCGTTCCGGATCGTGAAACTGCTAGAGGAGTTGATCGTGGTGATGGGACCCGACCGGCTGGCTTGCTTGGGCCGGGAATTGACCAAGATGTTCGAGGAGGTGCGTCGGGCAACCCTGTCGGATCTGATGGATTCGCTTCGCGCACGGTCCGCCATCAAGGGCGAGATCGTGCTGGTGGTGGCGGGATCGGCATATGCGGAATGACCGCCTGGCAACGCTCCCTATCAGCCGGACTGCTCCTGGCGGCCGCCTTCCCTCCTTTTCCGCCCTATCTCGCGATCCTGACCTTACCCGGATTGTGGCTGCTCATCCGTATCGCGGAGGAATCGGACTCGGCGCGGCATGCCTTGGCGATGGTCTATCCCGGGCTCCTGGTTTGGAACATCGCGACCACCTATTGGCTGGCCATGGCCACCGTGGGCGGCGGTGTGGCGGCCATCCTGGCCAATGCGGCGGTGATGAGCATCCCGTTCGGTTTGTACCGGCTTTGGTGGACCGCCGGCCGACATCCCCTGCGGAACGCGTCCGTTTTTGCGGCACTCTGGCTCCTGTTCGAGTGGGGGCACCACAAATGGGATCTGGCCTGGCCTTGGCTGACCCTCGGAAATGCCTTCAGCAATGCCACTCCCGTGATCCAGTACGTCGAATTCACCGGGGTTCTGGGCGTCTCCGCTTGGATCGTCTTCGGCACTTTCACCTTGGCATGGGCCTATGGAAAACGGGATTGGCGCCTCTCGGCACCCGTTCTGATTCCGCCCGCGCTCTCCTTGCTCCTGTGGGCGATGTGGACCGACACCCCCGTCGGACGCCTGAACACGCTCATCGTGCAACCCAATTTCGATTCCTATCAGCGTATGAGCGGTTTCCGGACCGAAGCCGACGCCTTGGACTCGCTCTTGTCCGTCATCCGACCGGAACTCGACGATGCGGTGGATCTGGTGCTCATGCCGGAGAACAGCCTGGAAGGCTGGGTTTTCCCCGATCCGCAACGCTTTCCGAACCCGGACCTGTTGTCCGAAGCCAGCCGCCACGACGTGTCCATCGTGGGAGGCGGGACCTACTTCAAGAGTTGGGGTTCGGACGAGCGCGCGCCTCATCCGCATCGCACCACCGGCTCCGGGCAACCATACGGCATGTACAATGCCGGAATGGCGTGGTATCCGGATGGCGGCACGCAGGTCTATGGGAAACGCCGACTCGTGCCCTTGGTGGAACGGCTACCGTTCGCGGGTTTCCTCAGCCGTGCGATACCCTGGGACGGGTGGTTGGACTGGTTGGGATTCGAAAAGGGGCGGGAATCCGCGGTGATGCGGACCCTTCCACACACCATCTCGGCCTTGGTCTGTTATGATTCCGTTTTTCCGGATTGGGTGCGCCGGAATGTGAAAGACGGTGCGGCGGTGATCGGCATCATCACCAACGACGGGTGGTGGGGCGACACCGGTGGCCATGAGCAGCATTTCGCATATGCGCGGTTGCGGGCCGTTGAAACGCGCCGCAGCGTGGCCCGCAGCGCGAACAACGGCATCAGCGGCGTGATCCTGCCGGATGGAACCGTCCATATCCGGACCGCCTATTGGACGCAGACCGTGTTACGGGCCAGTGTGCCGGTGTACGACACCATGACCCTCTACACGCGGTTCGGGGATTGGATCGTGTGGCTGGTGGCCGCTATCGGCTTGGGGGCTGCCTGGCTTCAACCCCGGATCGACACCACGATGTTCAAGCGGAAATCCTGATTGGTCCGAGGAAACACCCCGGTCGATTTCGGAATGAGGCGGTCGTACTTGTACTCGAAGTTCACATTCACCGTCTGTGAGAACTGATACCCGACGAGCGGTGTGATCTGGATCCGGATGTTGCCACGTTGGTTGGGTCTGCCGGGTTCGTACAACCCCGGATCCTTGACCAGTGCCGCCGGCGGCACGCTCAAGACCTCCTGAAGATCCGTGTTCAGGCGGTAGGTGTTGGTCAGATCTTCGATGTAATTCACGCCCAGGCTGGCCGTGAGGGTATTCTGCAATTTCGTAAAGAACGGCAGTTGGAATCCACGTTTGCTGTATCGGCCCGTCACCTTCAGCCCGTTCGAGAGCTTTTCGGTGATGGTCGTGTTGGACAGGCTGAAGCTGGTGGTGGTGGAACTGCTGTACTGGATGTCGGTGGTGAGCCCGCTTTTCCAAGCGATCTGCAGACCGGCCAACGGATTGAAATTCTTCGTGATGTTGATGCTGCTGGATTGGATCTCGGGGCGGTCGTCGGTGATGCGGTACACACCCAGCGACCGGGTCTGCGGGGCACCGGCATCCGGGTTGAATACCCAGCCGAGCTGGTACCGGCCGACATAGGTATGGGTCAGGGTGATGCGTTGGATGTGATCGGATGCCCATGGCACATACTTCTCCAAACCGGACCAGCTTACCCGCCAGTTTGGAAGGGCGAGCGGTGTGGAACCGATGGCGCCGAAAGACCGCCGCCCCGTCCCACCCAGATAGGCCCGACGGAAATCCGTCTCCAGGCTTCGTGCGCCGAGCACCGTGCGCCCGTCCGCGTTGCCCGCGGCATCGGTCACAGCGGTCGAAGAACCGATGTCCTGGAAGGCGGTCCGCAACTGGGCTTTGTAGAGGTCGCGATACCCGTTCCCGAACACCCATACCGTTGAGGCCACACTGCCGCTGCGGTTGCGTTGGGTGGCGACATCCTCGAAACCGACGGTCTGCGTGATGGCACGGCGGTCGTCAAGCGTGGTGTTCCAATCGAGATTGATGGTGACGTCGCGGACCGGCTGCATCGCGCTGCGGATGGTGATGTTGTCTTGAACGGATTCGGCGCGGTTCAGCGGGATGGAGATGTTGGGTGCCGGACTACGGATGAGCTGCGACTCCGGAACCCCGCCCGACAGACCGATACGGTAGGCGAAACCAGGGGAGAACCGTTTCTCTGATTCGGAATTGAACATGTCGGACAAACTCGACCCACCCCGGTATCCCATCTGCGTGGTTGTCACGGTATGCGTCCATGTCAGATCCAGGCTCTGGAAACTGGTGGCGGCCAGAACGGAACGACGTGCCCAGAAGGTGAATTGCTCATTCCATGTGCGCTTGGTTTTGGTGACGCCAAGCACCTGTGCCTGGTTCGGGTTGGTCGCGGGAAGGCTGGCACCCCGGCCGACAGGAGCCGCGGCTGTCGATGCCGGCGGATTCTGCCGCGCCTGACGTTCGCGATCGCGCTGCTGGCGTAAACGGAGTCGTTCGGTCTCACGGGCCCTGCGATCGGCATCATCCGCCTTGACCCATGCGTCATACCATTTCATTTTCTTGAGCAGGTCTTGCACGCGGATGGATGGGGAATTGTCCCACTGGTAGTTGTTCTGCAGATTGGCGCCACGGCCCGAACCCAGCGGCGTGTTCTGCCATCGGTAGCCGCCGCGGTAGCTCGTGGAGTAGGTGAGCCATGCCAAGGCCGGATACCGGTTGATGCGCGGCCTCCAACTCAGGCTGTAGGTCTCGGCGTAGTCGCCACGGCGCGGGCGCAAGGTGTCGCTGGTGAAGATGTCGCCGATCACCGAATAGGAATCGCGGATCACGAAGCGATCCGTTCCCGGAAGACTGTCTTGCGCCATGAGGGCCAGATCGTCGCTCACGGAGTTTGCGAAGGTGAATGCCATGGTGGGCATCACATTGTAGGTGAACCCGAAGCTGCTGTTGTAGCGGAAGGTGTGGTTCTGGCTGAACAGTCCCGGTGTCGCCCCGACTTGACGGCGCTGGTTCTCGCCATAGGTGCGTTGAAGCGTCGCCGAGGCGTTCACGGAAGAAGGCCTGGTACCGATCTCGGTCACCGAAAATAGCTTCAATACCGGTATGTCTTCCAAGAAAAACAAGGGCTTGACGGTTTTGACATTCCGCATGGTCAACTGGTAGTTCACCGAGGTCGTGTAATTCCAGGTTTCGTTGTTCTGAATCTGGAAATCCCGGTTGTTGGCCGTGTTATAGACGTAACTCAGTCGGGTGTTGTCCAACAGGGTCTGGGCCAGGCGACTTTTCGAATACCGCTTTGACACGTTCGTCAGATTGAAGCTGTAGCTCTCGGAAAAGGTCTGGATCTCGCGCAATTGGGATGCGATGAGGTCGTCTTTCGCGGACTGCGTGGTGTCTGTGGCTTGCACGGCCCGCTTGAAATCCGCAAAGGTGATGTCGCCCTGACGTGGCAGATACCGGGGTGTCTGGAGGTTCTGCCGAGCCGACAGGCTCAAGGGGATGTTCCACCCGAACCGGTCGGGGATGAAGCGGTGCAGGTTCACGGTGGTGCTCACATCGAATCCGGTACGTTCGAACTGGTTGCGTTGGCCAAGCTTGGAATCGAGGGGGCCGAACCCGTCGGTGGACCGGTTGAAGGAGGCGTTAACCGTGGCGAAGTCGGCCAAGGTGATTTGCGTACGCAGATTGGCCGCCCAGCCCGATTGGTCTTCGAATCCGGATACCCGCAGTTCGTTCACCCACACCTCGGCGTCGAGGGAGGGAACACCCAGACCGGCTTCGTTCGGGTTCCGGACACCCAACCCGATTTCCGTCACCCGGGTGAGGGTCGGTTCTCCCTTGATGGCCACCGTGGTGCCGGGCGGAGCCCCGCGCACGATGTCCTTGCGTTCGAACACCTCGTTCGGATTGGCGCCGGCCAGATTCCGAAGCTGCTTGAGGGTGTTCAACACACCCAAGATGAGATTCATGCCGTTCTCCTCGGGCAACCAGACCGCATCGGCATCCTCCCGATTGGAACCTCGGTCGCGCGTGGAACCGAACGGATGCAGCGTGTCGGTGGGCGTGATCGGTTGCCGGTATTCGTAATAGTTGTTCTGCAGATCGGTGCCCAAACGCACCACGAGTTCGATGTCTTTCCGTTCGCGGTACCCTTCGCCATGCGCGAACATCCGCATGTTCGAGTAATGGGTGAGATTCAGGCCCATCGGGTAGTTCCGCTTGATCATGCGCAGGTCTCCTGCCGGCAGTTGCTCCACACGCATGGCCAGAGACTGTTCATTGGCGAGCACCTCCTGCTGCTGGCCGCGCTGCACGGACCGTATGGCCCCGTTTGGAATCCGGTAGGGTACCGGCCGCCGGTTGGCGTTCTCTTCGATGTTGATGGTGGATACCTCGAAGACGGTGGACGGTGACTGGATGGTGGACAGGTCATCCGCCTTCCGCCACTGGTTTCCGACCAGTTCCAGCGTGGCGAAACGGAGCGTGAAGGGCTGCCGGTACCCGGTCATCCACATGCGGATGTGCGACACCCGCTGCAAATTGTCGATGCCACCCACGGCCCGCGCGAAATCGCGCAAGGGCACACGCACCTGATACCAGGTGTTGTAGGGCCGCCCGCCATCCACCTTGTCGATGATGAACCCTTCTCCGATGCGCAGGCGCGTGGTGTCGGCCGGATTGAAGGGGATCTCGTACTGGAAGTAGGTGTTCTCCAGATTCACGACGGCCGGGTTCAGCAGGCCTTCCGAGTCGGGTCGGTTGGTGATGGCACGGGTCTCGTTGCCCGACAGGGCATTGCCCTCGGTATACGGGAACAGGCGGTGGAAACGGCGGTAGAGCTTGGTGTCGCCCCAGGCCGGATTGTCGAAATACAGGTAATCATCGTTGGAGGGGTCGGCTTGGATGCGGGCCAGCACATCGGGACGGTCGGCGTAGCTGATGGCCATCTGGTTCAGAAAAGACGCGAAGAGCACGTTCTCACCGGTTCCGTCGATGCCGCCCGAATTCAAGGCCCCATCCAAGCCCGCATCCTCCAGCCGGATGGTCTCTTGCGTGAACTGGCCGTCGAGATCCGGAACGCTGTTGTAGATATAGGACCGTTGGTTCTGATCCGGTCTTAGGTTGCCCGCACGCTCGGCGATGCCATCTTCGGAATTGTTGAAATTATTGGGGATGACATCCTCGGATATCACGCCGAGGTCGAACAGGATCTTGCCGTCGTAATCAAGCACATCCTGCAGGGTGGGCTGTTTGCCTTCCGGCAACAAGGCCATGACCCAGAATTCGAGGAATTCGATATTGTTCTGGGTGAGGTCGTCCAGGCCGCTCGGGATCACCGTGGTCATGCCACCCCAGGTCCGTTCCGGAGTGTTCTCGAGCAGATTCCGCAGATCCAGATTCACATTGTACGGTCCGCGTTCGGAGGGATCGTACCAGACATCGAGCGTCTGCAGGATGTTGTCTTGACGGAGCACATCCCGGTCGGGAAACACGTCGGTGACCGAAACGGGCAACATTTCCCACGTGTCCCGCGCGGCCCCGGTGATGCGGCCGAGGCTGATGGGCACCGTATACCAGGAAAACGTGGAACGTAGGTCGGCCCGTGCGATGCGCGCCGCCAGGCTCTGATCGGACAGATTCGGGTTCACATCATAGCCCGGCACCGCATGCGGGGCCGCGGCTAGCTTCCAACGGGCCGGACTCATGAAGCTGATCGAGGTCTTGCTTCCTTCGAACTCATCGATGAAGGAGACGCCGCGCTCCTCGTCGGGAAACAGGATGCCACGGCGGCTGGCATCGGCCACGGCGTTCGTCTGGGCCACCCCGGGCCGGATCTGCGCGAACTCACCCGTGAAACTGACATTCGAGGCCGTCCGCGTCTGCAACAGCGGCACGCGGTCGATGGCACGTGTGAGCCAGGGGGTGTTCCATCGGCCGGATGCGTCGAACCCGTAGACCGTATTGTTGATGGGCTCGTCTCCGATGGGGATCTTGTCTTGCAGAGGGCGGTCTTTCTGGGTGAAGATGGTGGATCCGACGTGCACATCGGGGTTCACATCGTATTGGGCCCTCAACCCGGCGAACGTGGTCTGCTGGATCCGGAAGATGTTGTTGCTCTCGTAATCGATGCGGATTTCCTGACCCGGGGCCAGGAAGGAGCGGTTGGTGATCTGGATGCTGCCGATGGAGTAATCGACCTGGTAATCGAGGCCTTCGACGAGTTCACGTCCGTTCGCGGTGACACGCACCGACCCCTGCACCAAGGCCATGCCGAGGAAATAACTGTCGCTGACCCCTCCCTTGTTGACGCCCTTGATGCGGTAAAGACTGTTTTTAGAGCTTTGCGCGGCGTTGTTGACGGTCGTGGCATACAACTCGCTGAACACGAACTGGGCGAGCGCCGTCTGTTTGTCGGCATCATTGAGCGCGCTGGCGAGAATGATCTGCCGCACGCGGTCACCGAACGGCTCGAGGTACGGAAACAGGATGCGGCCATCGCGCGGGTTGAGGGTGCCGGTGCCGAAGTCGATCTGGTTGTCGGGACCGACCTGCCCTTGCGAGCCGACGCGGTCCAGGCCGAGGTCGCGCAGGAGCACGTTGGTCAGTCCCGGGAAATTGACCTGTTCGACCGTGCCTTGCGTGAAAAAGACATCCAGGTTCAGATTCTCACGCGTCAGATTTGTCGAATTCAGGGAATACACGTTCCGCATCGTGAGGGGCCAGGAGCGGGAATTGGGTGTGAAACTGGACGGACGCAGCAGTTTCAGGAAAAGCCGGGAGTTGTCGCCGAGGTTCACATCCCCCACATAGACGATCTGGTTGGCGGTTGTGCGGTAGGAAAAGGAGATGGCCAAGGCCTGGCGGGGGTTCAGACGCTGGCGCAAGGAGATCATGCCCAGATTTTCGTCGAAATCGTAATCGATGCCTTGCCGGAGCGGAACGAAGAAGCCGTCGGCGAACTCGTCGGGTTCGACCGCGAAATCCGTGGCGCTCACCCCGACACTCGGATCGCGGAAGGCGTCGAAGCGGCCTGCCGTGAAGCGGTCGGTTTCCTCATTGGGCGGCAGATACGCACCCGGAGCGCCCACCACACCCAGATCCAGAAGCGCGGCGGCGGTGCGTTGCCCCTCCTGCGGGGCAAGGGTCTCGTTCTGGACCCATACCTCCATATTGAGGATGGTGAACAGGCGGCGGATGAAGGTCGGATCACGCATGTTCTCCTCGAATTCCTGCATGGCGTAGAAATCGATGAAGAAATGCCGGTCCGCATCGTAATTGGTGGGGCGCAGGTCGATCTGCATCTCCGTGGACCCGCCCTTGAGCGTTTGGGAGCTGCCCTTCCCCTCTTGTTGGGAGAGGATGCCGGTCAGCGACAAGGCCCCCAACCGAGCGGTGGATTTGACCCCGAACAAGGCACCACCGCCTCGCACGAGCGAGTTGCCGGTATCCATGGTCACGTTACCCAGCTCGATGTTCTGAATGATCTCATCGTCGTACCCGGTGTAGGTGATCTTGAGCTGGTTCTGGTAGTTGAAGGTCCGCTCGGTGTCCCAATCGGTACGGATGCTGAGCTTGTCTCCGATGGTGCCCTGGATGTTGAGGCGCAGATTCTGATCGAAGGTGGGGTCGATGCGCTGCTGCTGGTCGGGTGGTACGGCCGGATCGCGGGTATCCTGGACCGACGCGCCGATGTTCATGTTTGCCGAACCTGTGACGCGCAAGTTCACCTCCGGCTTTCCGAAAATGGTCGTGAATGCGGAACGTTGCCCCCCCGGGATGTTGATCCGGAAATCCAGAAGACCCCGTTGCGTCTCGCCACGACGCCGGCTTTCCTCGACGATGCGGGCCCAGTTGTCCGACATCGACTGGCGGCGTCTGGCCTGGGCGAAGGCGTCGAATGGCAGCGTCGTTTCAATGCCGATCGGCCGCCCCCCGGTCTCCCGCCGCAGCATGAATGAACCGGTCGAATCGCGGGTGATGACCACCCGTTCATCACTGTTGCGGATCTCCGCCAAGGGCGAGCGTTTCCGCAGCGCCACCGGTGGAACCATCGAATGCCGCGGCCCACGGACCGGTTCCAGAACACGGGTCGAATCCGGCTCGGATTGGACGGCATCCAATCGGAGCGGGAGCAAGCACGCCAGCACGAATACGGTATGGAGCGATGTCGAACGCAGGGAAGCGCGGGGATGGGTCAGGATACGGTTACCGTAGCGATGCGTCGATAGGCGTGTGTCGGGTGGATGTCTAATTTCCGCTTTTTCATCCGATAGGGCAATCATCTGAAGGATATATTTGACCCATGAGCTTGAACGCGATACAATGGGATCTGATCCGACGACACGTCGGGCCTTTCGTATTCTGCCTGACCACGATCCTGTTCCTGCTCGTGATGCAGTTTCTGATCCTGTATCTGGACAAGATCGTCGGGAAAGGCTTGGAAACGGGTGTGATTCTGGAGCTGATCCTCACCCAGGTTCCGGCCATGTTGGTTCTGGCGGTGCCGATGTCCGTGCTGGTGGCCACCTTGATCGCGTATGGTCGCTTTGCCGAACAGAATGAGCTGACGGCGGTCAAAGCGGCGGGTGTGTCTCCATGGAAGCTGATCCAACCCGTTTTCGCCATCGCGGTCGGGGTCAGCCTGATCATGGCGTGGTTCGGAAACTGGGTGTTGCCGGAGGCCAATTTCCGTTCCAAATCCCTGTTCATCGACATCCGCATGGCGAAACCCGGGTTCGATCTGAAGGCGAACACCTTCTATGATGGCATGTCGGGCTACACCTTCCTGGTACGCCGTCTGTCGGCCGAGTCGGATACGCTGCATGAGGTGACCCTATTCCAGGATCCCACCGAAAACCGGGAACAAGCGGTCATTTCCGCCGATTGGGGACTTCTGACCACCATCGCGGGTTCCAGCCTGCTGCAATTGAGCCTGTACGACGGCTCGGTGATGCGGTATCTCGGTCATCGAACCGAAACCGATCCGCGCGTGGAGGAAACCCAGTTCCGGGAATACCGCATCCGCTTCGACCTGCGCGACCTGTCCTTCTCCCGGACCAACCCGGACCTGCGTCAACGCGACGACCGGACCATGTCGGCCCAGGCGATGTCGGCCGTGCGGGATTCGCTCCGGCGGATCATTGCGGAAGACCGGGATTACCAGTTCTCGCTTCAACCCATGCTGGTTCTACAGAAACCCATGCCCGGGTTGCCCGATACGGTCTCACCGACCTATACCCTGGAACGCAGGGTCTATGGAACGGACCCGCCGCGTCAGACGGCATTCGTTTCTCTCAACCGCCTGCAGAATGTCCAGGAACAGCGCTACGCGATCCAACAGGCGTCGTACATGATCCATGATGCCGAAGCGAACCTGGAAAGCATCCGCTCATCGACCCAGTGGCGCATCGAACGCATGGCCCAGTTCATGGTCGAGATCCACAAGAAACTCGCGTTGCCCGTGGCATGCGCCGTGTTCGTGATCCTCGGCGCACCCTTGGGCATGCTCATCCGAAAAGGCAACCTCGGTTTCCACACCGTGTTGAGCGCGATCCTGTTCACATTCTACTGGATCAGCATCATCCAAGGGGAAAAACTCGGCGACCGCCTGATCGTGCCCCCTGTGATCGGCATGTGGTTCGGAAACGTCGTGATGCTCGCTCTGGGCATGGTCCTGCTGTACCGACTCAGCACGGAACGCCGCGCCAAAGACCTCATCCGGGCATGAACACACGGATCGACCGCCACATCCTCTCGCGGTTGGCGACGGTCACCGGATTGGTGCTGTTCATGCTGATCTTCATTTTCGTCTTGATCGATTATTCCGAAAACAGTGATGATTTCACGGACCGTGGGGCCGCATGGGGGCAGGTTTGGAACGATTACTACCTGCCGTACATCCCTGAAATCATCCGCCTGGTCTCACCGGTAGCCGTTTTCACAGCGAGCCTGCTGACCATGGGTCTCATGACCCAGCGGCTGGAATGGGCCTCGCTGAAATCGGCGGGAGTCAGCCTGATGCGGATCCAACGGCCCTTCCTGGTGTTCGCCGGCGTGATGGCCTTGAGCGTTTCGGTGCTGGACGGGTTCGTGATTCCGCACGCCACCACCAAACGGCTTGCCTTCGAACGGGATTACATCCAATCCGGGAGCGACCGTGTGGATCGCAACACCATCTACCGGCAGGATGCCCCGGAACGCATCCTGACCATCAATTTCTACTCACCGGGCGATTCGATCGCCTACCGGGTGGCCGGTTATGTGTTCCAGGAGGGCCGCATCCGCCATACCTATGATGTGCAACGCATGCGGTACGACGGACAAACCGGAACCTGGATCATGTACGACGTCCGGCACACGCGGTACGACAGTGTCGAGGTGGTGACGCAACGGCATGCGGAACTCACCATGGAGTGGAACGTGCAACCGCGCGATCTGGCCCGAACCACCAACGACGTGTACCAGCTCACCTACCCCGACGTGCGTCACTATCTGACCTCCCTGGAGCGGGTGGGAGCCGGAAACCTGGAGATGCCCAAGGTCCAGTTCTACGGACGGCTCTGGTATCCCTTCGCCGTGATCACGGTGGTACTGATGGGCGTGGCCGTTGCGGCTCGGGGCATCCGCGGTGGAACCGGCATGAATCTGGGCATCGGTCTGGCGGTCAGCTTCCTGTATCTGGCGATGATGAAACTGCTCGAGCCATTCGGGTATTCCGGGATCCTGAATCCCTTTCTGACCGCCGCTTTGCCTCATCTGTTCTTCTTTGGCGTGGCCCTGGTCCTGACTGTGCGAACGCCCCGCTGAAGATCAGGCCCGAGGGATGGGACCGCGGTAATGGAAGGGCACATCCGGCCGGTCTTTGGTGTCGACCGAGCCGTATTGCTCTTCATACCGTTTGATGTTGTCTGCCATGGCCACCAGCAACCGCTTGGCGTGGTCGGGTGTGAGCACCAACCGTTTGACGACCTTCGCTTTGGGCAAACCGGGCATCACGGAAATGAAATCCAGGATGAATTCGGAAGCGGAGTGGGTGATCATGACCAGATTGGAGTAGGTGCCGGAGGCCTCCTCGTTGGGAAGTTCGATTTCGAGCGGTTTGTTCGCATCCATGGGGTTCAGGCGTCTTCAGGTTCAAGATTGGACAGCACATGCATGAGGTCGCCTCGGGTCAGGATGTCGGACCGGTTGTCCGAGAGCATCACAATCACGGCGGATGTGTTCTTGTTGAGCAATTTGCTGATGTGATCGAGACGGACGTCCGGCGTGATGACCGGAAACGGCGCATCCATGATCGCCGACACGGACGCCTCCTGGTTGGCGGGGTTCTCCAACAACCGGTTCAGGATTCGCAACTCCGTAAGGCTGCCGACGAGTTCCATCCCGTCGGAAACCGGAAGTTGGGAGATGCCTTCCCGTTGCATCACACCGACGGCCTGCCGTACCGTGGCCGATCGGTCCACCGTGACCAGGACCGGTTTGCGTTCGGGTTTCCGGTTGATCACGTCCAAGGCCTTCATCGTGGTGGTCTCGTCGAGAAACCCATGACCGTGCATCCAGTCGTCGTTGTAGATCTTGGACACGTACCGGCTTCCGCTGTCCGGCAGGAGAACCACCACGAGTGCTTCCGGACCCAAAGACGCCAAGCGGGCGTGGTGCATGGCTCCCCACACCGCGGCACCGCAGGAGCCGCCCACGAACAGTCCTTCCCGACGTGCGAGAACCCGCGTGGTTAGGAAGGCCTCACGGTCCGGACACGGAACCACGGCATCGATCACGCTCAAATCGATGTTGGCCGGCAGGATGTCTTCCCCGATGCCCTCGGTCAGATATGGCGCGATCTCGCCTTTGTCAAAGACACCGGTTTCGAACAATTTCGTATAGACGGATCCGACCGTATCCACTCCGATCACCTGTATGGCGGGGTTTTTCTCTTTCAAATAGCGCGCCGTACCCGTTATGGTGCCTCCGGTTCCCATTCCGGCCACGAAGTGGGTCAGCCTGCCTTCGGTCTGCGCCCAAATCTCGGGCCCGGTGGTCTCATAATGGGCTTGCCGATTGCTCAGATTGTCGTACTGGTTCGGATACCAGGCATTGGGAATCTCTTTCGCCAGACGCTTGGCGACCGAATAATAGCTTCGCGGATCCTCCGGTTCCACATTGGTCGGACATACCCGGACCTCGGCACCCAAGGCGCGCAACATGTTGATCTTCTCCGGGCTCTGCTTGTCGGTCGTGGTGAAGATGCAGTTATACCCCTTCACGGCCGCCGCCAAAGCCAGTCCCATACCCGTGTTGCCGGATGTGCCCTCGATGATGGTGCCACCCGGTTTCAGGATTCCGGCGGCCTCCGCGTCTTCCACCATCTTCAGCGCGATGCGGTCTTTGACGGAAGACCCGGGGTTGAAATACTCGACCTTCGCCAAAAAGGTGGGAGACAGGCCGTCCGCAACCGCGTTCAATCGGACCATTGGCGTGTTTCCGATCGTCTCCAGGATGGATGAGTACCACATGGCGTTCAAATTACGGTATCTTGGCTCATGTTCATACCCTTGCGCGCTCCCAAAGACACCGATTGCGGCTCCAATCTGGATCTGATGATCGACGCCTTGCCCAGGATCTCCGATGCCGATGAACGCCTGGCCTATGCCAACCGCATCGTGGGTCTGATCAAGCAAAGCCACATCAACTGGGTGGATGCCCAGGGCAACAGTCCCGATGCCTGGGACCTGTTCTTCACACTGGCTGAATTCGACCCCGAGGCATGGGGCATCCTCCATCCGTACCGACACGGCCTACCCGACACCGCACGCTGACATTCGGATTTTTCAGGTTTTCAATTTAAATTGAAAACAGAAAACCGAACTTCCATGGGCCGACTGGACGATACCCTCCCCCACCCCGACCTGCTGTTCCGAACCGTCTTCACACCCGATTTCCGGGCCGTGGTGGAACAGGCTGTCGCCGCCGCCGCCGATGGTCAGACCCTGCTCACACTCACGACTCCGGTGAACGGCATCGACCCGCTGGCGGTGCTCGAGATCGTGGGGAAAAGCGCCGCATTCCGATTTTACTGGGAACATCCGGATCAGCAGTTCGCGATTTCGGCCGGTGAGGCGCTCATCCGCATCGGCACGCAGAACATCGACCGGTACCGCACCATCGGATCGAAGATCGCCCACTGGAAAAGCAAGACCTTCAGCCACGGAAGCATCCCGCACAGCCTGAATGGTCCACACGTCTTGGGCGGATTCGCCTTCCACGACCAACCGCAGACCCATCATTGGCGGACCTTCGGAAACGCCGGATTTGTGATACCGGAATGGATGGTGGTCCGTGACGGTCAACTGACCTTGCTGACCTTGGCCGCATTGGTGCGGTCGACGGATACGGCAGACCGGGTGGAGGGCCTGTTCAGGAGCCGTTTCACCGAGTTGATGCGTCTTTTGGAAACGATGCCGGACGGGCAGGCCGAAACGGATACCGGTGGTGCCGCCTTTTCAGACGATGAAGCGGCTTGGGACGACGGTCGCGACGCGTTCCGGCGCAATGTCATCCTGGCCACCGAGCGGATCCGGAATGGCGATTTTCAGAAAGTGGTGATCGCCCGGGAAGTCCGAATCGGTCTTCGTCGTCCCTTGCGCATCACGCACATGCTCCACCACCTGCGCACGCACGACCCGACCTGCCGCATCTTCCTGTACCAGCTCCATCGCAACGCCGCCTTCATGGGGGCTTCTCCGGAACGTCTGGCTTCGTTCGAACGGGCCATGGTGCTCACCGAAGGTCTGGCCGGTACGTCACCGCGCGGCCGGACGGCCATCGAAGATGCCCATCTGGAAAAAACCCTGCTTCAAAGCGCCAAGGATCTGAACGAACACCGGCTCGTCGTGGACGCCATCGCCGACCGTTTGGGACAGTACACGGAGTCCGTCCGATATCCGGCGCATCCGGCCATCCGGAAATACCGGAACGTCCAGCATCTGTTCACGCCGGTCAGCGCAGAGGTACCGGAAGACACCTCCCCATTGGTCATTCTGGACGCCTTGCATCCGACCCCGGCCGTTGGCGGCCATCCGGCGCCCGCCGCCCTGCGGCACCTTCAGGAGCTGGAACAGTACGACAGGGGTTGGTTCGCCAGTCCGTTGGGGTGGCTCAATCTGAACGGCCGAGGCGAGTTCTGCGTGGCCATCCGCAGCGGCTTGATCGAACCCGGGCGGGTACGGCTTTTCGCCGGCTGCGGTATCGTGAACGGGTCCGACCCCGACACGGAATGGACCGAAACCCAGCTCAAACTCCTACCGATGCGTGCCGCGCTTCGTCATGGATGAACGCGACCTCGCGACATGGTGGGCCTGCCACTTCGTGGATGCCGCCTATCGCGCCGGCCTGCGCCATGCCGTGATCTCGCCGGGATCGCGTTCCACGCCGCTCACCCTCGCCTTCGACCGCCATCCTGACATCCGGACGCACGTGGTCCTGGATGAACGCGTGGCCGCTTTCATGGCCTTGGGCATCGCACGGGGCACACGCAAGGCCGCGGCCGTGCTCACCACCTCCGGCACGGCGGTCGCCAACCTGTATCCGGCCGTTCTGGAAGCGCGGGCATCCGAAACACCCTTGCTCGTACTCAGCGCCGACCGCCCTCCCATGCACCGTGGCATCGGCGCCTCGCAAACCCTCGACCAGATCAAGATATTCGCCGATGCGCCCCTGTTTTTCCATGAGGTGGGCGAACCCCGTGCCGGCGAGGCCGATGTGCGGCGCCTGCGAATCCTTGCGGCGCAAGCCCTGCGCATCGCGGCGGGTGGTGGACCTGTCCATCTGAATTTCGCATTCCGGAAACCCTTGGAACCGACGGGCGATTTCGGTTTTCCGTTTTCGGTGTTCGGTGGGGAGTCTTCACTGAAAACCGAAAACAGACAACCGACAACCGTCCTTCCACTCCCCCCCTCCCAGCGCCCGATCATCCTCGCCGGACCCATGCACCATCGCCAGGGCTACGGCCGCCTGATCGCGGAGCTGGCGGATCGTCTGAACGCACCGGTGTTCGCCGAGCCCGCCGCCTTGGACGGCACCCCCCTCTCCGAAGCCCACCTCATGCCGGCCACCGGCATCCTGCTGAAGGACGCCGATCCCGATCTGATCATCCGTTTCGGTCATCATCCGGTGTCCAAAGCCGCGGAAGCGCTGTTATCGCAATCGGTCCGGCAGATCCATCTGTTCGATGGCGCGCAGATGCAGAATCCGGAAGGGGCGGACCTGACGTGGATCGACACCCCGGCCGATCAACTCTCGCTCACCATCGCCGAGCCGTCTGAAGAGGGTTGGATGGCGGGCTGGTTGGAGCGGAAAGCCCGGTTCGTGTCCCGGCGAGCGCAGGTGCAGGCCAACGAATCCCGTTTCACCGACCTGCATGTGCATGCCGTGGTCCTTGAGGCGCTTCACGGCACCGATCTGATGGTGTCCAATTCCTACCCCATCCGTGACCTGGACCTGATGTGGGAGCCGGCCATCGCCTCGACCGGCATCACGGTACACGCGAACCGGGGCGCGGCCGGCATCGACGGGGTCACCTCTACCGCGGCGGGAATTGTCGCCGGAACCGGTAAACCCCTCACACTCCTCACCGGCGACCTTGCCTTCCTGCACGACCTGAACGCATTGCTTCTCAAGTCCGCCTTACCCGCGGTCCTGACCATCGTGGTCGTGAACAACAAGGGCGGCACGATCTTCCGGATGCTGCCCCTGAACGAGTCGTCCGAGGTGCATGAGCGGTATTTCGAAACCCCTCAGAATGCCGATATCGGCGCCTTATGCGCCGGATTCGGCGTGGCGCATCAGCGTGTCACTTCTCCGGAAACGTTGCATGCCGCATTGAAAAGCGATGCCCCGACCGCCGGCATCCGTGTGATCGAGTGCATGACCGATACCGACGCTTCGATGGCCTTGCGAAAAACACTCGCATCCGCATGAAACCGACCCTGGTGATGTTGCACGGATTCACTGGATCGGGTGCGGCCTTCGATCATCTGAGGCCGGGACTGGAGGCCTTTGCGGATGTCATCACGCCGGATCATCTGGATTGGGGCGGACACGGTTCGGGCGGACACGGGGGTCCGCCCCTGCTGTTGGGATATTCGATGGGAGGGCGGTATGCGATGCGCGCGGCCCTGGCCCGGCCGGACTCGTTTTCGGCTCTGATCTTGGAAAGCGCGCATCCGGGCATCGAATCGGCTGTGGAACGCGCGCAACGGCGGGACCGCGATGCTGAACTGGCGGCCTGGATCCGCCGCGACTACAACGGCTTTCTCGATGCCTGGAACCGCCTGCCCCTGTTCGCATCACCCGAGGACGCACCCTCGGAGCCATCAGAGGCTTTTCAACGCATCCAGCGCACACAAGACCCCGAAACCCTGGCCCGTTGCCTGGAAACCTTCGGGGCCGGGGATGTGGAACCGGTGCGAGACCGTTTGCCTGAACTGAGCATGCCGGTACTGGCCATCACCGGAGGACTCGACCATATCTACACCGATCTTTGGGCCGACATCGCCCGCGGGCATCCCCATATCCGCCATGCGGTGGTGCCGGACGCCGGCCACCGGGTCCATCTCGACCGCCCCGAGGCGTATCTTTCCATCCTGACCTCCTTCATCCAAGACGTCTTCCCATCATGAGCATCTGGTCTTCCATCCCGAACGTCCGCGAATTCGAGGACATCACCTACAAGAAACAGGACGGCATCGCGCGGATCGCGTTCAACCGTCCGGAGGTTCGCAACGCCTTCCGCCCGAAAACCATCTTCGAGATGTACGCGGCCTTCGCCGATGCGCGCGAAGACACCACGATCGGCGTGGTGCTGCTTACGGGCGAGGGTCCGGCCAAGGACGGGAAATATGCCTTCTGCTCAGGCGGCGATCAAAAAATCCGCGGCCATGCCGGGTATGTGGGGGACGACGGTGTCCCACGCCTGAACGTGCTCGATCTGCAACGCCTGATCCGCTCCATGCCCAAGCCGGTGATCGCGCTCGTGGCCGGTTATGCCATCGGCGGCGGACATGTGCTGCATGTGATCTGCGACCTCAGCATCGCGGCGGATAACGCCATCTTCGGCCAGACCGGACCCAAAGTGGGTAGTTTCGACGGCGGCTTCGGCAGCAGCTACCTCGCCCGCATCGTGGGACAGAAAAAAGCGCGCGAGATCTGGTACCTCTGCCGCCAATACAACGCGCAGGAAGCCCTGGACATGGGCTTGGTGAACACCGTGGTGCCGGTGGATCAGCTTGAGGCAGAAGGACTCAAATGGGCCAATGAGATCCTGGAGAAGAGCCCGATCGCCATCCGCTGCCTCAAATCCGCCTTCAACGCGGATGTGGACGGCCAGGCCGGCATCCAGGAACTCGCCGGAAACGCCACCCTGCTCTATTACATGAGCGAAGAGGGCAAAGAAGGCAAGAACGCCTACGTCGAGAAGCGGAAGCCGGACTTCCGGAAATTCCCGTGGCTGCCGTGATCAGTTGACCCGCTTCAGGTCGTAATTCAGGTCCGACTCGATCGCGTTGCCTGCCATGTCCAACTTGCGCAGGGTGTTCGCATCCGCTAACAGGAAGCATTCCTCGGGCTCGGGCAAGGCCGGGGTGATGCAAACCACCGTCTCGTTCCAACCGTATCGACCGCCGCGTTCATAGGCCTTGTCGCCGTCCGCGGTTCCCAGATACGTCGTGAGCAGCCGGAACCGGCCGGATTCCGGATTCAAGGCCAGGTCGTAGCGGATTCCGGCGCAATCGGCGCAGGGAAAGGTTCCATCCCAACGGGTGGCCACCTCGATCACCGCGAGCGGATCCACCACGTCAGACTCCGGCGTCGGTGCGCCGCAAGCGGCGACCAGCACCCACGTCAACAATGGATAAGGGGATGCCTTCATTCGGATAGGCTCTAGAACGTGATCGATACCTGCACGCCGAACACATCATCGGCCAGATCCCGGCCTTGGTTGCGGGCCGTCGCATAGGTGGTCTTGATGGTGACGGACCGGCTCACCTTATACCCGAAGCCGGCCTCGAGGCGTTCGAATTCACCCGATGTGACGCCGCCGACCGTCATCCGGTCATATCGTGAGGCCATGTGCAATCCGGGAACCGCGGCCAGGTCCCAAACGGCCTCGATCGAATGCGCGTGGGCGGGGATCTCAACCTCGGCCCAGGCACCGGGCACAACCGTCTGCTTGTCGATATCGGCCGCCAACCAGGTGGAGTGCAGATACTCGTACGACAGGCGCAGATAGCGGTAGTCGATCGTCGCGTCAACCCCGTAGATGGTCTGGGTCAGGGAGGCTCGGTCCGCGTCGGAGAGTTGGATCTCGTTCTTCGGATCTTTCCGCATATAGGCGCCATGACCGAACGAGGCACCGACACGCGCCCAGGTCAGGGGCGTCAGTCCGACACGACCAACGAAGGCTGGCGTCGCATATTCGCCCGACTCGTTGAAGCCCGACGGCGCGCTTTGGGTGAGGGCCAGATGCGCATCCAAGATCCCGTAGGACCCCTGCACGGCGATGCCATGCGTGTACATCCGGCTGTAGACGAAGGTCGTGCCCGGTGCGAGCGCGTAATCGCGGGGGCCCTTGGAAAGGCCGGCCTTCTTATCCACCCGGTTGGTCCATTCATGACTGAGCGGCAGGTGCCGCAAGGGATTCTCCGACGAGAGGAACCGTTCGCTCGTCAATCCGAAGGGGATGATGATGCGGCCCGCATGGAAGGCGATGTCCGCATCGAATGGCGCCCAGGTGACGTGCAACATCGAGAAAAACGGCGGATTCAAGGATTTGGAGCCGTAATGGTCACTTTGTAGAACGGCGAAGAACGACCATTGCGCATCGATGGGCGCGTCCACGAACAATCGGGCGTTCGGGAAATAGAGGGTCGGTTTCGCCGACGGCGACCCGTTCACATAGGGCTTCGAATCGGCACCCGAAACACGGAATTCCAAATCCATCAATCCGCCGACATTCACCTGCGCCTGCACGGACGCCGTGATCAGAAGCATCGAGGCCGTCATGATCGCCATCCTCATCGCATCACCCTTTCATTACTTCATAGATGTTCACGGGGGTTTCAATCCCCTTCACCAGGATGGGCTCAAGAGCCCGTGCCTGGATGCGCCGTTCCAGGCAATCGAAAACCGGTTGCGAAATCAGGATCTGACCCGGCGCCGCGTTCGA
>Ga0169931_10000880_pt1 | contig 50035 bp, 51 predicted proteins | sample Kivu_15m_20L_FD_129675 | JGI IMG/M metagenome (GOLD analysis project Ga0169931, IMG submission 129675) | Freshwater microbial communities from Lake Kivu, Western Province, Rwanda to study Microbial Dark Matter (Phase II) - Kivu_15m_20L... | ecosystem: Environmental > Aquatic > Freshwater > Lake...
CCCGGATCGGTGCCCGAAGGCGCTGCTGACAGTTCCGACACGGAGACGTCCTCCACACGGGGAAAGAGACGACTCCCAAACTACCCCACACGTCAACCACGTGATCCGCCGGGCCCGTACGTTCCAGCGAGCGCGTGAAGTCGGCTTCGGCCTCTTTCGGCTTGCGCGTGCGCAGGAGTGCCAGCCCGCGGTTGAACACCGGGGCCGCGTCGTCGGGGTCGAGTTCGATGGACTTCGTGTAATCGGCGATGGCTTTGTCCTGCTTGCCCAACTCCGAGTACGCCACGCCGCGCTGGTTCAGCGCGTCGGCCCGCTTCGGGTTGTACTTCAGCAGCCACGTGTAATCGGTGACGGCCCTCTCGTACTCGTCGCGCTTCGCGTGCAACTTCGCCCGGTGCCAGAACGCTTCGGTGTTCGTGGAATCGAGGCGCAACGCGGTACTGAGGTCCGCGAGTGCCTCGTCGTCGCGGTCGAGCGCTTCCAGCGACATCGCGCGGTAAATGTAGGCGCGCGCGTGCCGCGGGTTGATGCGCAGCGCCTCGCTGTAGTCGCCGACGGCCTCTTCGTGCCGCCCGAGCGCGGAGCGCGCGTTGCCGCGGTTGAAGTGGACGCGGAACGAGTTCGGCGCGAGCTTGTGTGCGGCCTCGTAGTCGGCGAGCGCGGCTTCGTAGTTCTTCTGGCGGCTGTACACCGCGGCGCGACCGTTCACCGGGTCCGGGTCTTCGGGCGCGAGTTCCATTGCCCGCGTGTAGTCGGCGAGCGCGTCGGCAAACGCGCCGCGATCCACGTGCGCCGTGGCGCGGTTGTGGAGCGCTTCGGAGTATTCCGGGCGCAGTTCCAGCGCGCGCGTGAAGTCCGCGACGGCGTCCGCGAAGCGGCGGGCGGCGGCGTAGGCGTTGCCGCGGTGGAAGTACAGTTCGGCGTCGGTCGGGTCGATGTCGATCGCGCCGGAGAACGCTTCGACCGCGCGCCCGTACTCGCCGCGGCGCGCGTAAGCGTGGCCGCGGCGCACGAGCGACGCCAGTTCGGGGTGGGGCTTGTCTGACATGGGGTGCATTATAGCTGCTGAGTGAACTTCAGACGCAACGTGCGTTGGCCGTCAACCCGTGCCCCGCACGGGTAGGCCACGACGCACACTCGAACGGTGCGTTGGCCGTTAAGCCCGTGCCCCGCACGGGTAGGCCACGACGCACACTCGAACGGTTACGGGGCGGGGCGGAAGTTCGCGGTCGGCGCGACGTTGCCCACTGTCACGTCGGGGCGCGCGCCACTGTATTCCACCACCGCCGTTCCACCCACGCCGGGCACTTTGAGCGCCCCGCTCTTGCTCAGCGCGAACGTCGCCTTCGTGCCGGTGCCCGTAATGTCGCCTTTCAGGTCGATGAAACGCGCGGTGACCGAGACCGCCGCGCCGCCGTCGATGCTCACCCCGCCCTTCGCCGGCATGCCGAAGAAGCGCACGTCGCCTTCTGGCGCGAACACCTCCACGCGCGAACCGCCCCCGATCTTGCTCGTGAACTGCACCTGACCGCGTGGCGCGTTCAACTTCAGGACCGCGCCGCCGTCCACCTTGCTCACGGAAACGGTACTCACTTCGAGCGCGGTCGCGTCGATGGTGCCGCCCGCGGTAAGGCCCGACACGCGCAGGGTTTTCAGCTTGCCCTTCAGCACGATGTGTTCGCCCTTTCGCAGGCCGAGGGGCACCGTGTACGCGCCGTCCGGTTCGTTGAACTCCACCACCGTGACGCGCCCGATGGGGAGCGGTGGCGGCGCTTTCGCGTGCGGCTCCGGTGCAACGGCGATTGGGCGCGGAAGGACCGCACGCGGGTGCGGCGCGATTGCCGCGGATAGCTCACTTCGCGGGAGCACCGGGTCGGCTTTCGGGAGCACGATCGGGCGCTGCTCGGCGCTCGGGTGTGGCGGTAAATCGAGCGACCGCACCCCCACGGTTCCCGCGACGCCGACGAGCGCGCCACCAAGAAATGCTAGGGCCGCGAGCCATCCGGCGCGGGCCGGCGGTGCGGGCGGCAGGTGGCGCGAATCGGCGGGCAACCCCGCGGTCGGGTCCGGTTCGGAGCGCACGAGCGCGGTCGCGGGAACAATCGCTCGCGCCGGCGCGTCCGCGGTGACGCAGACCGGGCACGGCGCGCCGGCGCTGTGTGCGTCGCGCGGCAAGCCGCACCCCGGGCACGCCACCGTTGCCATTTCGGTTCCCCTCGTGAGCGTGCGCGCATTGTATGCGCCGCGCCTTGACGCGCGGCCGTACGACCCTTACGTTTACTCTTTCTGCATTATCCGGCCCCGCCGCGAGCGGGCTAAGCGAGGAGCCGCCGTGGCAGCAGGCGAACGCATTCGGATTCGGATGGAAGGTTACGATCACGAAGTGCTCGACCGCACCGCGGCCGAGATCGTGCAAACCGCGACCGACAACGGCGCGGAAGTTCACGGGCCGATCCCGCTGCCCACCCGCGTCGAGCGGTACACGGTGCTGCGCTCGCCGCACATCGACCGCAAGAGCCGCGAGCAGTTCGAGATCCGCACGCACAAGCGGCTCATCGACATCCTCAAGCCGAACCAAAAGACCATCGAGGCGCTGAACAAGGGCCTCAACTTGCCGCCCGGCGTGGACATCAAAATCCGCGTCATGATGGGTGGCTGAGCGAAGTTCTGAAGAAATTTGGTGGCCGCGCGTGGCACGTGCGGTACAACACTACTTCTCGCCCGTCGCGGCGCTCCGGTTTCGGAGACAAGCGGCGGGCGAAATTCGTGCGAACGAACGCGACCCCGTTTCACCGCCGGCGCATCACGCGAAAGCGCGAAACGCCAATACCGCGGTTCGGCCGGGCAATCCGGCTCTGGCGGGGTTAGGAGTGGCAGAATAATGGCAGAAACTAGCGCGCCCGCCGCGCCCCACACCGGGGCCGAGGCTCCCGTTTCTCGCGTGATCGAGGTCACGGCGAAGATCGCGGTTCCCGTCGTGGACCGCACCGGGGCCAGCAAGGGCACGGTCGAGATCGACCCCGCCGACTTCGGCGGCAAGATTAGCAAGCAGCTGATGCACGAAGCCGTGCTCATGTACCTCGCCAACCAGCGCGCCGGTACGCACCACACGCTCCGGCGCGGTCAGGTCGCGGGCAGCACGAAGAAGCTGTTCCGGCAGAAGGGCACCGGGAACGCCCGCGCCGGTACGAAGCGCACGAACAAGCGCCGCGGTGGCGGTACCGCTAAGGGTCCGAAGCCCCGCGACTACGAGTACCACCTGCCGAAGAAGGCCGTCCGCGCCGCCACCCGCATGGCGGTGCTCTCCAAACTACTCGACAACGAAGTCGTGGTGCTCGACGAGTTGAACCTCGCCGCTCCGAAGACCAAAGAGGTGGTCGCGGTGCTGAAGGCGATCAAGGTCGGCAAGAAGAACACGGACAAGGGCGAAGTGGACGTGACGCTCCACGACACCACCGTCCTCATCGGGACCGAGAAACTCGACCAGAACGTGTACCGGTCGGCTCGGAACATTGAGGGCGTGAAGGTGCTGCCCGCGGCCGAGTTCAACTGCTACACGGTGCTGAAGCAGAAGCGGCTGGTGCTGACGAAGGCGGCGCTCGAGGCGCTCCGCACGGCCGGGAAGTCGTCGGAGTAAGTTCCGCGTTCCAGAAGTTCCGCCGGAGCCGAGCTTCTGTCGAATGTTGAACTTGGAATTTAGACTTTTGAACTGAACTGGGAGCCTGACATGGCTCGGACGCGACCGCACCCGAAGAAGTATGTGCGCAAGTTGGCGCTGCGGAAGCCGTGCGTGCACGGCGAGCCGGGGCTGGACTTGCGCCCGCACCAGATCGTGCTCCGCCCGCTCGTCACCGAGAAGGGTACGCACCAGAGCACGCGGTACAACGCCTACACGTTCCAAGTGAACCCGGTCGCCACCAAGACTCAGATCAAGGCGGCGGTGCAGGAACTGTTCAACGTGAAGGTGGTGGCCGTCCGCACGCAGGTGCGCGAGGGCAAGAAGCGCCGGTTCCGTCAGAGCATGGGCCAACTCCCCTCGTGGAAGAAGGCCATCGTCACGCTCGACGAGAACGACAAGATCGAGTTCTTCTAGCAGTGAGAAGTGTGCAGTGGGCAGTGGGCAGTCTCCGACGGCCCGGCCTCTGCACTGCCCACTAACCACCGCACACTGAGAACTGAACATGGGTATCAAGCAATACAAGCCGACCTCCGCGGGCCGCCGGGCGGGGATGGTGTCCGACTTCGCGGACTGCACCTTCCCGAACGAGAACAAGCCCGAGAAGGCGCTGCTCACCCCGCGCAAGAAAAAGGGCGGGCGCAACAACCAAGGCATCACCACCTCGCGGTTCCGTGGGGGCGGTCACAAGCAGATGCTGCGCAATGTGGACTTCAAGCGCCGCATGGACGGCGTCGAAGCGACGGTGCTGCGCGTCGAGTACGACCCGTGCCGCACGGCGCGCGTCGCGCTCATCCAGTACGCGGACGAGAAGAAGACGAAGGCCTACATCCTCTCGCCGGACGGGCTGAAGGCCGGCGACAAGGTGATTTCGGGCGACACGGACGCGGTCGAGCCGAAGCCGGGCAACTGCATGCCGCTGTGGAAGATGCCGCTGGGTATGCAGGTTCACAACGTCGAGATGGTGCCGGGCAAGGGCGGCCAAATCTGCCGTTCGGCCGGGTGCGCCGCGACGCTGACCGCCCGCGAAAAAGATTGGGCACAGCTCACGATGCCGAGCGGCGAAATCCGCCGCCTCTCGAGCAAGTGCCGCGCGACGGTGGGCGTGGTGTCGAACGCCGAGCACATGAACATCAGCATCGGCAAGGCCGGGCGGATGCGCTGGAAGGGGCGCAAGCCCCACAACCGCGGGACCAGCCAGAACCCGACCGACCACCCGATGGGCGGCGGCGAAGGGCGCACCGCGGGCGGTCGCAACCCGTGCTCGAAGACCGGTGTGCCCGCGAAGGGCGGCAAGACCCGCCACAAGCGGAAACCCGGCGGTAAGGCGATCATCCGTCGCCGTCCGGCGGGCCGCTTCCAGAACACCGCGTGAGTGTAGCGGTGCGGCGGTTCTGGCGAAATGCAACTGGTCGCTCACGGGAGCGACCAGTAAATTAAACAGTCCGGACACACGAGTGCCGGTTTTTTGGTTTGTACCGGCGGAACTGAGAAAAGAAGGCGAAGCATGAGCCGGTCGCTGAAAAAGGGTCCGCACGTTGAGGAGCGCCTGCTGGACAAGGTCGCCAAGCAGGGCGTCAACAAGGATCCCATCAAGACGTGGGCGCGGGATTGTACCATCGTGCCGGAGTTCATCGGCGCGACGTTCCTCGTTCACAACGGCAAGACCTTCATGAAGGTCTACGTGACCGAAGATATGGTCGGGCACAAGTTGGGCGAGTTCGCCCCGACGCGGACGTTCAAGGGCCACTCCGGTGGCAAGAAGGCCGCTCCGGCCGGCAAGTAACGGACTGGTTATGAGTTGTCAGTTGTCAGTTGTCGGTTCCGGCGACTGAAGGCGGGCAACCAAAGAGTTGGCGGCTGATAACTCGTAACTGATAACTAAGAACTGGCCTGCAATGGATTACCAAGCGAAACACCGGTTCGCGGACGTCGGCCCGCGGAAGCTGCGCCTGTTCGCCGACCTGATCCGCGGTAAGAACGTGGACGAGGCGCTGCAACTGCTGGCGTTCTACCCGAACCGCGGCGCGAAGCTCGTGCGGGCGGTCGTGCAGAGCGCCTACGGCAATGCCGAAGACCGCGAGTGCCCGGACCCGGACGGCCTCGTGGTGAGCGAGTGCCGCGTCGATGGCGCGCCGACGTTCAAGCGGATTCAGCCCCGCGCTCGCGGTACGGCGTTCCCGATCAAGCGGCGGATGTCGCACATCATCGTGACGCTGTCGGAGCCGAAGAGCGAGTTCGGTGGCGAGGGCTTCGCGCCGGGCGACGCCGTGCTCCCGCCGGCCGACGCGCCCGCCCCGGCCGCACCGACTGAGGTGCCGGCTCCCGCGCCGACCGCGTGACGCGCCGCGCAAGGCAGTGACGCAAGGGGCCGGCCCTACGCTCCGGCCCCTCGGTTGTTTCAGTGGCAGAACGAACACGGAAGACGGGCACCAGAAGGGTACCGGCTATGGGTCAGAAAGTTCGGCCGACCGGCTTCCGCACCGGGATCATGCGCCCGTGGCGGAGCACGTGGTACGCCCCGAAGAACTCGCCGGCCGCGGACGGCAATTCGTTCGCCGAATTGCTCCTCGAAGACGCGTCGATCCGGAAGTTCACGCAGAACTACCTGACCGACAAGCGGGACCGCAAGGCCACGCGGCCCGGCATCGCCGACATCCGCATCGAGCGCACCCGCGAGCGTGTGATCGTGACGATCACCAGCAGCAAGGTCGGGGCGATCATCGGGAAGAAGGGCGAGAAGATCGACAAGCTGACGAAGGCGCTCGAGAAGCTGACCCGTCGGCACATCGAAGTGAAGACGGTGGAAGTGACGCGGCCGGAGATCGACGCGCAACTGATCGCCGAAGACATCGCGGAGCAACTGGAAAAGCGGGCCAGCTTCCGCCGGACCATGAAGCAGGCGATGCAGAAGGCGATGGAGGGTGGCGCGAAGGGCGTGAAGCTCCAACTGAGCGGCCGGCTCGGCGGGGCCGAAATGGCCCGGTGCGAGAAGGGTATGGAAGGGTCCATCCCGCTCTCGACGCTCCGCTGCAAGGTGGAATACGGGTTCACCGAAGCCACGACGCCGCAGGGCAACATCGGCATCAAGGTGTGGGTGAACCAAGGTGACTACATCACGGGCGTGATCGACGCGACCGACACGTCGGTGAACCCCGCCCAGAAGCGCCGCGGGCGGCGCGGCCCGGGTGGTGGCGGCGGTGGCGGCGGTCGCGGGTAAGGCTGACGGCTGAAAGATGAAGGCAGAAGCGAGTGCGAAGGGATCGGCCGGGGGCGGCTTCGTCCTTCCTCTTTCCTCCTTCGTCCTTGTCTAAGGGGACTGGTGATGCCTCAGATGCCGAAGCGGGTCAAGTACCGGAAGGCGCAGCGCGGGGTCGTGCGCGCCCGGACCACCCGCAAGAAGTACCTCGGCCCGATTAAGGGCTTCGCGCACCGCGGCAACTACGTTGCGTATGGCGACTACGGCCTGCAAGCCCTTGAGGGCGGTTGGCTGAGCGCCGAGTGCATCGAGAGCGGCCGGGTGACGATGACGCGGTTCGTGTCCGGCGAGGGTCGGTACTACATCCGCGTGTTCCCCCACAAGCCCGTGACCAGCATCCCGGCGGAAACGCGGATGGGTAAGGGCAAGGGCGAACCGGAATACTGGGCCGCGGTCGTGCGCGCGGGCCAAATCCTGTTCGAAATCGGCGGTCTGCCGGAAAGTGCCGCCCGTGACGCGCTGGCCCGTGTGGCCTACAAGATGCCGTTTAAGTGTCGGTTCGTGGCCCGCCGGCCCAACGTGTAACTTCGAGTAATGAGGAACGAGTTCTGAGTGACGAGACGCGAGCGGTGAGGTGACTCATCACTCGGTACTCCTCACTCATCACTCCGGGTGTAACGATGCCGAAGCGTATGACCGAGTTCCGCGGGATGAGCGACGAGCAACTCGCGCTCGCCCTGAAGGACACCGAAAAGCACCTGTTCCAGCTCCGGTTCCAGTCGGCGACCGACCGGCTCGAAACGCCTTCGGAAATTCGCAAGGCGAAGCGCGACATCGCGCGGATCCGCACGCTGCAACGGGCGAAGGAACTGGCGAAACTCGAAGGGCTGCCGGTCGAGCAGATCGGCACCCGGATCGCCTCGCTGAGTGCGAAGGAAGCGGCGAACCTGCCCGGCAAGCGCACCGCGCACCGGCAAGTGGCCCGCCTGAAGCGGTTCTACGCGGCGAAGGGCGGCACGCTGCCGCTTCCGGCCGCGCCCGCGCCCACCGAAACCAAAGCGCCGGCCCCGAAGGCGGCCGCGCCCGCCAAGACCGAGGCCAAGAAGGGGAGCGGTAAGTAATGGCCGACACCACCACCACGACCGCTGCCGCGCCCGCGAAGACGACCGGCCGCCGCGTGCTCGAAGGGATCGTCACCCGCGACAAGTCGGCGAAGACCCGGCGCGTCGAGGTTCAGCGGCTCGTCCGGCACCCGAAGTACGGCAAGTTCGTCAAGCAGCGCACGGTGTGCTACGTCCACGACGAGAAGAACGAGTCGCACTTGGGCGACACCGTGGAGATCGTGGAGAGCCGCCCGCTGTCGAAGACCAAGCGGTGGGAGCTCGTGAAGATCGTGAAGAAGGCCCCCAGTCGGACCCTCTCGAACCTCGAAGGGGCGGTGGCGGGGAGCGACGCGGTGGCTCCGGCGGCAAAGTAGGTGTGAGCTATTGGCTCTTTGCTGTAAGCGAGTAGCCACCCAGAACGCACGAGATTGTCCAGCTAACAGCTAACAGCTAACGGCTCACAGCGGCGACGGGAGTTGCGATGATTCAGATGTATACTTACCTCGACGTGGCCGACAATACCGGCGCGAAAGAGGTCATGTGCATTCAGGTGCTCGGCGGCAACAAGCGGCGCGTCGCGTACTTGGGCGATATCGTCCGCGCCAGTGTCAAGAAGGCGCTGCCCGGTGGCGACGTGAAGCAGGGCGACGTGGTGAAGGGCGTCGTGGTGCGCACCCGCGTCGCCACCCGGCGCGAGGACGGTTCGTACGTCCGCTTCGACCGCAACGCTCTCGTGCTGCTGGACAACGACAACAACCCGCGCGGCACCCGCATCTTCGGTGCGGTACCCCGCGAACTGCGCGCGAAGTTCAACAAGATTCTGAGCCTCGCCGCCGAAGTGGTGTGAGCCGCAGTTGTGAGTTGTCAGTGGTCAGTGGTCAGTGAATAGACCCGGCCCGGCAACTGAATACTGAACACTGAGAACTGTTATGTTCATCCGCAAAGACGATACCGTCGAAGTGATCGCCGGCGACGACAAGGGCACTCGCGGTAAGGTGCTCCGCGTCATGCGCGCGCAAAACAAGCTCGTCGTGGAAGGCGTGAACCGCGTGTACCGGCACCTGAAGCCGTCGCGCAAGAACCCGCAGGGCGGCCGGCTCTCCAAAGAGATGCCGGTTGACGCGTCGAACGTCGCGCTCATCGACCCGACCACCAACAAGCCCACCCGCGTCGGCGTCCGCTACCTCGACGACGGCAGCAAAGAACTGTACGCCAAGAAGAGCGGTTCGCGCATCCGCCTGCTCAGCAAGCCGGACCCGAAGTACGCCAAGAAAAAGTGACGAGTGGAAAGTGGGCGAGGGACAGGAACGTCTCTTCTCCGTCTTGTCCACCGACCGCTTCCCGCTGACCACTATTCCGACCCGTACCCGGCCCTCAATGTGGGTCGGCCATAGGTCGCAAGCCGAAAGGCGAAGGACGAAAGATGGCGACCCCGACGAACACCTACGTGCCGCGCCTCCACGATAAGTACAACAAAGAGATCCTGCCGGCGCTCGCGAAGAAATTCAAGCGCGAGAACCGGCTGAGCCTCCCGAAGCTCAGCAAGATCGTGCTGAACATGGGCGTCGGCAAGGCGCTGCAAGATAAAGAGAAGATGAAGATCGCGGCCGAGCAACTCGGGCTGATCGCCGGGCAGCGTCCGCAGATCACCAAGGCTCGGATGGCCGTGAGCGGCTTCCGCCTCCGCGAGAACAACGAGATCGGTTGCCGCGTCACGCTCCGTGGCAAGCGGATGTACGAGTTCCTCGACCGGCTCATCAACGTGGCGCTCCCCCGTATCCGCGACTTCCGCGGGGTGAACCCCAAGAGCTTCGACGGGAACGGCAACTACAGCATGGGCCTGACCGAACAGCTCGTGTTCCCCGAAATCGACGCCGACAAGGTGACGTTCACGCAGGGCATGGACATCACCTTCGTCACCACGACGAAGAACGACGACGAGGCCCGCGAACTGCTCCGGCTGTTCGGGATGCCGTACCGCGACGATTCGAAGTGATAAAGGAAGAATGAAAAGGGAAAAAGGAAGGCCGAGACAACGAAGAGTGTCGCTTCCATTTTGAACTTTTCCTTTTGAACTTTTCCTTTTGAACTTTTCACTGATTGCAGGAACGGCCGATCCCCCGCGGGTGTACCGCGGAACCCGGATCGGAACGCCGCACCGAACGACCGCTTACTCTCACCCGATGGTGGGCGGCCGCACGACCAGCGAGAACCACGCGCGATGTCAACGAACGCTCACGAGGCGAAACTGCGCCGCAACCTCAAGAAGGTTGAGGCGCACAAGGCCGAACTGAAGAAGCCCGAAGAGCAGCGCGACCCGAAAAAGGTCATGCCGGGCCGTGACCTCATCCGCGTCACCCGCCGGTGCCAGATGTGCGGTCGCGCCCGCGCCGTGTACCGCAAGTTCGGCTGCTGCCGGATCTGCTTCCGCAAGCTCGCGTCCGACGGGCTGATTCCGGGCGTCCGTAAGGCTTCTTGGTAACCCAACCGCGAAAGGGGGATTGCTCCGATGATGACCGACCCGATCGCGGACATGCTCACGCGCATCCGCAACGCGAACAACATCGAACGGCCGTTCGTCGAGATGGTCGCCACGAACCTGAAGGTGGCCCTCGCGAAGGTGCTGCTCGAAGAGGGATTCGTGCTCGGCTACCGCACCGGCAAGTACGTCGAAACGGCCACCGAAGCCGGCACGACGAAGGACTTCGTCGAAGTCGAGAAGCTCGGCGAACCGCACGTCGTCCTGCAAGTGTTCCTGAAGTACGGGCCGGACGGCGAAAAGGTGATCCGCCACATCGCGCGGTACTCCAAGCCGGGGCGCCGCGTGTACCAAGGCTACAAAGAAGTGCGCCGCGTGCTGGACGGCCTCGGCATCGCCATCCTCAGCACGAGCAAGGGCGTGATGTCCGACCGGCAAGCGAAGAAGGAAAAGGTCGGCGGCGAGATCCTCTGCACCGTCTGGTGATTCGCAGTGATGAGTGCTGAGGACTGAGTGACGAGCAGTTGCCAACTCGTTACTCAGAACTCGGCCCTCATCACCTTAAATAACTGGCTGCGGTCTGAGTTGCAAACACTCAGTGAAGCCACAGGAGAGCATCAATGTCTCGTATCGGTAAGCAGCCCATCGCCATCCCCGCCGGGGTGAAGGTGACGGTCGCGGGCGGCAAGGTGACGGTGGAAGGCAAGAGCGCGAAGCTCGAACTCGCCTACCACCCGAACATGAAGGTGGAGAGCGACGGCAAGCAGGTCACGGTGAAGCGGCCGGACGACAACCGCGAGAACCGCGCGCTGCACGGCCTCACCCGCGCGCTCATCAACAACATGGTCGTGGGCGTCACCACCGGCTACGAGAAGAAGCTGAAGGTGGAGGGCGTCGGCTTCCAAGCCGCCCAGAAGGACAAGGGTGTGGAACTGACGGTCGGGTATGCGAACCGGATCGTTCACATGCCGCCCGCGGGCATCACGGTCACGGTGCCGGACCCGACGACGATCATCATCAAGGGCGCGGACAAGCAGGCGGTCGGTCAGTTCGCCGCGGAAGTGCGCGCGAGCCGCAAGCCGGAACCGTACAAGGGCAAGGGCGTCCGCTACGAGAACGAAGTGGTTCGCCGGAAGGAAGGCAAGTCCTTCGCGGCCAGCAAGTAAGGATAGTTGTCAGTGGGCAGTTGTCAGTTATCAGTCGACAACTGCTCCCGTATCGCGCGAACTGTTGAAGGGTCGCGCCGCTTGACTGATAACTGACAACTGCGAACTGATCACTTACCATGAACACCCAGAAATTGAAGGCGAAGCGGGCGGAGCGGCGGCGGTACCGCGTGCGCAAGGCGCTGTACGGCACGCCGGCGAAGCCGCGCCTGAGCGTCCACCGTAGCAACCTGCACATCGCGGCGCAACTGATCGACGACCTGAACGGGGTCACGATCGCGTCGGCGTCGAGCCAAGGGAAGGCGAGCGGGCTGAAGCACGGGGCGAACGTGGCGGCGGCGAAGGCCGTCGGCGCGAAGCTCGCGGAGGCCGCGAAGGCCAAGGGGATCACGGAAGCTGCGTTCGACCGCGGCGGGTTCCGGTTCCACGGGCGCATCGCGGCGCTCGCGCTCGCGGCGACCGAGGCCGGACTGGTCTGCACCGACGTCGAGAAGACGAAGGCGAAACTCGCGGGCGGCGGCGAAAAGAAGGAAGCCCCGGCCCCGGCGGATAAGAAGGCTGCCAAGCCCAAGGGCGACGGCGCGAAGAAGGAAGCCAAGAAGTAGTCGTCAGTCGTCAGTTTTCAGTTCAGAGTCGTGCGGCTTTAGCACTGACCGCTGATTACTCACAACTGACAACTTCCCCATACGAGAACAACGGCGGGATGTGTCCCATCCCCCTTATGAGGGTTCAGCATGGCGCGTGAACGGCGGGACAGGGGCGACGGCGACGCGCGCGACAACGCGCTGGTCGATTTCGTCGTGAAGATCAAGCGCTCGGCTTGCGTCGTGAAGGGCGGGCGGCGGTTCAGCTTTAACGCGCTCGTCGTCGTCGGCGACAAGCGCGGGCGCGTGTCGTACGGCTACGGCAAGGCTAACGAAGTGCCGCCGGCCGTGGAGAAGGCCATCAAGGAGGGCGAGGGCAACGTCGGCCGTTCCAAGAAGGTCTCGCTCCGCGGGAACACGATTCCGCACCGCGTGATCGGCAAGTACGGCGCGAGCAAGGTCATTCTGGTGCCGGCGGGGCCGGGTACCGGTGTGAAGGCCGGGCCGGGCGTCCGCGAGGTGCTCCAAGCCGCGGGCATCACGAACATCCTCACCAAGGTTCACGGCAGCACGAACCCGCTGAACCTCGTCAAGGCCACGCTCGCCGGGCTGGCCCAACTGCGCACCAAAGACGAAGTGGCCCGGCTCCGGGGGGTGGCGCTCTAATGGACCTCACAAGCGTTTCCAGTGGCGTCGCCAAGCGCAAGCTCAAGCGCCGCGTGGGCCGGGGTATCGGCTCGGGTCAGGGCAAGACGTCCGGCCTCGGTATGAAGGGGCAGTACCAGAGCGCCGGCGCGCGGCTCCCCAGCGGGCTGTTCGAAGGCGGTCAGATGCCGCTCTACCGGCGCTGGCCGAAGCGCGGGTTCAGCCACGCGACGTGGGACAAGCACTACGCGGTGGTGAACGTCGGCGACCTTGAGCAGTTCGACGCGAACAGCACGGTCGATATGGCCGCGCTGAAGTCGAAGCGGCTCGTCGTGGGCACGTTCGACGGCGTTCGCATTCTCGGCGACGGCGAACTGAAGAAGAAGTTGGTCGTGAAGGCCGACCACTTCTCGGCGAGCGCGAAGAAGAAGATCGAGGGCGCGGGCGGCGCGGCGGAACTGCTGCCCAAGCCGAAGAAGCCGGTTCGCAACAAGATGGGCAGCCGCAAGAAGGCGATCGAAGCCGCGAAGGCGGCGAAGACCCCCAAGAGCTAACAACGGACACGCTCGGCCGCAACCCGATCGCTCGCGCGCACCCGTGTGCCGCGCGGCAGTCGGGTCGCGGCCGAACTCTTTGCAAGGGTGCGGGTATGAACTGGCGCTCGTTGAGCCTCGCCGCCGGGATCCTCTGCCTCGTTGGGGGCGGCGCGTCGTTCACCTACGGCGGGCCGCAGTGGACGCAGTGGCCGCTGCTGCTGTTCGGTGCCGCGGCGACGATCCTCGGCCTCGTGCCGGACCAACTGCTCACCGTCTTCAAGATTCCCGAACTGCGCAAGAAGATCTTCATCACGCTCATCTTCTTGGCGGTGTACCGCATCGGGTATTACGTCCCGCTGCCGATCATCGACCAAGTGAAGATGCAGGAGAAGATGCAGGCCGCGCAGAGCGGGGCGCTCGGCCAAGTGCTCGGGTTCGTCTCGCTGTTCTCCGGCGGGAACCTGAGTAGCGCGTGTATCTTCTCGCTCGGCATCATGCCCTACATCTCCGCGAGCATCATCATCCAGTTGCTCAGCAGCGGGGTGGTGCCGTCGCTGGAGAAGTTGCGCAAAGAGGGCGAGTCCGGGCGCAAGAAGATCAACGAGCTCACGCGCTACCTGACCGTGCCCATTTGCTTGGTGCAGGCGTTCATCGTGCTGCAAACGCTCGTGCGCCCCGAGAATAGCGGCGGGTGGGGGCTGGTGCCGGAAATGTACAGCGACGGGTTCAACTTGTGGTGGTTCGGGTTCGTGGCGCTCGTCACGCTCACGGTGGGCACCGTGTTCCTGATGTGGCTCGGCGAACAGATCGACGAGTACGGCATCGGCAACGGCATCTCGCTCATCATCATGGCCGGCATCGTGGCCCGCATCCCGGAAGCGACGAGCATGATGCTCATCGACACGCAGACCGGTAAGGTGAAGGATTCGGTGTTCACGCTCGGCGGGGCGACCGGCGATATCAGCTTCGAGAAGATTCTGGTGCTGGCGTTCCTGTTCGTCGGTGTGGTGGTCGCGGTCATCGCCATGACGAAAGCGCAGCGCCGCATTCCCACCCAGATCGCGAAGGCGGTTCGCGGGCGGCGCGTGTACGGCGGCACGCGGCAGTTCCTCCCGATGAAGGTGAACGCGGCGGGCGTCATGCCGGTCATCTTCGCGAGCACGCTGTTGATTCTGCCGTGGTTCTTCTTCAATGTGCTCTCGAGCGCCTCCGACGGCGGGCTGACGTGGGCAACCGCGCTGGCGAGCATGTTCCAGAACCACCGCGGTTGGCTCTACAACATCGCGTACATCGTGCTCATCTACGTGTTCACCTACTTCTGGGTGGCGATCACGTTCAACCCGAAGGAAATCGCGGACAACCTGAAGGACAACGGGAGTTTCATCCCGGGGTACCGGCCGGGCAAGCCCACCGCGGACTACCTCGAGCGCGTGCTGATGCGCGTGACGTTCGTGGGTGCGGCGTTCCTCGCGATTATCGCCATCATCCCGAACGTGATTTCCAGCGAGTTGGAAATCCCGCCGCAGGTGGCGAGTTTCTACGGCGGCACCGGGTTGCTCATCGTCATTAGCGTGGCGCTGGACCTCGTGCAGAAGATCAACAGCCACCTCGTCATGCGGGGTTACGGCGGGCTCACCGACGAGAGCACCTGATTGCGAGCGGGCGTACCGGTTCTTCGCCGAAGAACCGGTACGCTCGCGCCGCTCGCCCGACCCGTCTTCGCGCCGCATTTTCGGTGCGGCACCCTTGATGAAGTTCTCGCCGCTACTGAGAATACAGAGGTTGTGAAGGTTCGGTTTCCCTCCCACCCGTAGCGCGAGCGCGTTCCGCGGGCGTTTCCGACCGTCCCTTCTGGTGCGTCTGTCACGCGGGCGGCTCTATGCGACTGGTACTCGTCGGTCCCCCCGGTAGCGGCAAGGGCACGCAGGCCGAGTTGTTGGTGAAGCGGTTCAATCTCGCCACCGTCGGCACCGGGGCCATGTTCCGCGACGCCATCGCGCGCGATACCGACATGGGCCGCGCCGTCGGGCCGCTCATCAAGCAAGGGCTACTCGTCCCGGACCCGACGGTGAACGACGTGGTCGCCGAACTGTTCCGCGGGCCGAACCGCCCGGAGCGGTTCGTGATGGACGGCTACCCCCGCACCTACGCCCAAGCGGTGTCCTTCGACGCGCTGCTCCGCCAAGAATTCTTGGCGCTGGACGCGGTTGTGAATCTGAACATCGAAGACGACGAAGTCGTGCGGCGCATCGGCGGGCGCTGGTGCTGCACGAATCCGAATTGCGGGGTGTGCTACCACGTGGCGGCGCGCCCGCCGAAGGTCGCGGGCAAGTGCGACGTGTGCGGTTCGCCCCTCAGTCAGCGCGACGACGACAAGGAAGAAACGATTCGTCGCCGCCTCGGCGAGTTCCACAAGAACACCGACGACCTGCTCGTTCACTACCGCAAACAGGGGTTGGTGGACGACATCGACGCGACGCAGCACAAAGACGCGATTTACGAGAACATCCTCGCGGCGCTGAAACGCCGCCGGCCCGACGAGTTCAAGTGACCCGCACCGCGAACGCAGAACGGGGGAGCGCGATGATACGCGACGGCATACGCCCGTATTGCGCCTCCCGTAGCTCAGCGGTCAGAGTGCCGGTCTTATAAACCGGCGGTCGCGGGTTCGACTCCCGCCGGGAGGACATCCGAACGCGTCGCGCGTTCGTTCCGCGTTCCAACACACCGATGCTCAAGCAAAACAACAACCGGCCGCCGGAACTGAAGTCGCCCCGCGAACTCGCGCTCATGCGCGAGGCCGGGAAGTTGGTCGCGCGCGCGCTGCGCATCTGCCGCGACCTCGCCAAACCCGGCACCAAGACGATCGAAATCGATCAGGCCGTCGAAGCGTTCTACGCGAAGTACCTCGCGATCCCGCTGTTCAAAGGCTACCCCGGGAAGGTGCCCTTCCCCGCGGTCACGTGCCTCAGCGTGAACGAGCAGGTGGTTCACGGCATTCCCGGCAACCGCGTGCTGAAGGAAGGCGACCTGCTGAAAGTGGACACCGCGTGCAAGCTCAACGGCTGGTGCGCGGACCGTGCGATCACGATCCCCATCGGGCAGGTGTCGCCGGAGAAGGCCCGGCTGCTGAAGGTGGGCGAAGAGGCGCTGCAAATCGCCATCGACCTGCTTCCGCGGCGCAAGTGGTGGAGCCAAGTGGCGAGCGAGATGCAGCGGCACGTCGAGAAGGCCGGGTTCAGCGTGGTGACGGCGTACGTGGGGCACGGCATCGGCCGCACGATGCACGAGAACCCGCAGGTGCCGAACTATGTGGACCACGAGACGCGCAAGTCCGACTTCCGGCTCGAACCGGGGCTGACGCTCGCGGTTGAGCCGATGGTGAACATGCGCCGCGCCGACGTGGACGTGCTCGGCGACCAGTGGACGGTGGTGACGCGGGACCGGATGCCGAGCGTTCACGTCGAACACACGCTGGCGCTGACCGCGAACGGCGTGCAGATCATCACCTCCGACGAGGGCGCGTTCGACGACGAACCGAAGCCGCCCGCACCGCCCGCGGCGCAGTGACCTTGTCTTCCGCCCTTCGGCGCGCCGCGGTATAACGGGGCGCACCCGGTAGAGGCTTCCCGATGACACCGACCGTACCCGCGAAGCCGTACACGCCGACTTACCTTGATGACGCGTTCATCGGTACGTTCTCGACCGCGCGCTTCGATCGGTGGGTGGAAGAGGGCATTCTCAGCGCCGAAGACCCGTTTGAACTGCTCGAAAATCACTTGGTGCGAAAGATGCCCAAGAACCCGGCGCACGACGGAACTGCGCTCCGGTTCCGCAAGCGCCTGTCGCGCGTGTTGCCCGCGGGTTGGGACGTTCGCGAACAGGGCACGCTGCTGCTGACCGACAGCCGGCCAGAACCGGACTTCGCGGTGGTGTGCGAAAACCCGGACGATTACACGACCCGCCACCCCACGCCGGCAGACACCGCTTTGGTGGTCGAAGTGGCGAACACGTCGCTGTTGCGCGACCAGCGGGACAAGGCTCGCATCTACGCGCGGGCCGGGATCGCGTGCTATTGGATCGTGAACCTCGACGAGCGCCGCGTGGAAGTTCACACCGGCCCTTCCGGGCCGTGCGATTCGCCCGCCTACGCGACCGTGGACCACTTCGCACCGGGCCAAACGGTGCCGCTGGTGCTCGCCGGCACGGAAGTCGCGCGCGTCGCGGTCGCCGATTTGCTCCCGTAGCGATTGCCTTCGGCGATCACGGCTCGCTCGGTGCCCCGCTTGGCGAATTCCGGCGCGCGGGGCTTGTCGTTTTTGCGGCCTCCGCTATCCTGAAATTTTACCGTATTTGCGACTTTTGCAGGCACCGGTGTCATCATGAAGGTTCGCGCGAGCATTCGGCGGATGTGCGAGAAGTGCAAGCTCATCAAGCGGAAGGGTGTCGTCCGCGTGATCTGCGAAGACCCTCGCCACAAGCAGCGCCAAGGCTAACGCGGTTTCAGTTGTCCGTGGTCCGTGGTCAGTTCCGGCGGGAAACCGGCCGAACGTCCGCGGCGCTTTCAACTGGTTCCGATACCGAATCGAACTGAACACTGATTACTGAGAACTACGAGCCATGCCGCGTATTCAAGGCGTTGACATTCCGCCCGACAAGCCGACCCACATTTCCCTGCGGTACATCCGCGGGTTGGGGCCGACGACGGCGCTGGAAGTCTGTGCGAAGCTCAAACTCGACCCGCAGCGCCGGGCGAAGGAACTGAGCGACAAGGAAGTGGCCGAAATCGCGATGCTCCTCGACAAGGAGTACCTCGTCGAAGGGCCGTTGCGCCGGGCCGAGGGGGCGAACATCGCGCGCCTCAAGGAAATCAAGTGCTACCGCGGCGAACGGCACCGCAAGAACCTGCCGTGCCGCGGCCAGCGCACCAAGACGAACGCCCGCGTGCGGAAGGGACCGCGCAAGACAGTCGCCGGCAAGAAGGGCGTCAAGGACATGCGGTAGGTGTGTTTGGTGTTTCGCGTTTGGTGTTTCGTGTGGGCCGCGTTTTCGGCCCCCGAGTGCCGAACGCGGGGCACCAAACCGCGGGCTTCGCACCAAACACTCAACACCAAACACGAAACACTACCCGTGGCGAAGAGCAAGAAAAAGAAGGCCCGGCGCAACGTGAGCCGGGGTATCGCTCACGTGCAGAGCACCTTCAACAACACGATCGTCACCATTACCGACCCGAACGGCGACACGCTGTGCGCCTCGTCGGGCGGGGCGGTCGGGTTCAAGGGCAGCCGCAAGAGCACGCCGTTCGCGGCGCAGCGCGCGGCCGAAGAATGCGCCGCGAAGGCGTCCAAGTTCGGCGTGAAGGAAGTGGAAGTGCGCGTGAAGGGGCCGGGCGCGGGCCGTGAATCGGCCGTCACCGCGCTCAACGCCTCCGGCCTCACCGTGAAGGCCATCGAAGACGTCACCCCGCTTCCGCACAACGGCTGCCGCCCGCCCAAGAAGCGCCGCGTCTAATCTGTTGGAGTTGTTAGTGGTCAGTGGTCAGTGGTCAGTTGCACCGGCAACTGCACTGACCACACAGTCGTTTGTGTGCCGCTCGTTCCGACTCTGGGGTTCGCCGGGCGCGCCATCCGCACCGACCACTTTCGATTCGTTTCGGTAACCCGGATCGCTCCGGTTGCCAACTGACCCCTGACTACTGACCACTGATCACTACACATGGCTCGCAACGTAGACCCCGTTTGCAAGATGTGCCGCCGGGACCAGATGAAGCTGTACCTGAAAGGGGACCGCTGCTTCAGCCCGAAGTGCCCGATCGACAAAGAAGCGCTGCCGCCCGGTATGCACGGCGCGCGCCGCAGCAAGGTGAGCGAATACGGCATTCGCCTCCGCGAGAAGCAAAAGTTGAAGCGGTTCTACGGCGTGCTGGAGAACCAGTTCCGCCGCTACTACACCCTCGCCACGCGGGCGGTGGGTAACACCGGCGAACAGTTGCTCTCGATTCTGGAGCGCCGGCTCGATAACGTGGTTCACCGGCTCGGGTTCGCGATCAGCCGCAACGCGGCCCGCCAACTCGTCGCGCACGGGCACATTCTCGTGAACGGCGTCAAGTGCGACATTCCCAGCATGGTCGTGAAGCCCGGCGACGTGATTAAGGTGAAGACCCGCGACGCGAGCCTGAAGTTGGCCCGCGAGACGCTCGCCAAGGGTAGCATCCGCATCCCGGACTTCTTGGAACTGACCAACAACCAAGACGCGCCGGAAGGCCGCATGACCCGCGTGCCCACCCGCCAAGACGTGGACGAGCGCATTACGGACATCCGCGAGCAGCTCATCATCGAAATCGCGACGCGCTAACCCGTCGTTTTCAGCGGGCAGTTGTCAGTCGTCAGTTTGAACCGACACGACGACTGCCCGTTCCGCTCGTGCGACCCGCGACCGGTCGCGGTCCGTTCTCGGTGTCCGAACTGACTACTGAGAACTGACCACTGTTCACTATTCCCCGTCTGGCTCGGTGCATCCGCAGGTCGCGCGGGCGCGCCGGTAAGCCGACGGCTTCTGAGGAGTTTCCCATGCGCGTTCGCTGGCGCGGTCTCGAGTTGCCGAGTCGGGTTCACGCCGACCGCGGCACCCTCACCGACGTGTACGGCAAGTTCTACGCCGAACCCTTCGAGAAGGGTTTCGGCATGACCATCGGGAACAGCATCCGCCGGATTCTGCTGTCTAGCCTCGAAGGCAGTGCGATCACGCGGGTCAAGATTCAAGGCATCCAGCACGAAATCTCCACCATGACCGGCGTGGTGGAAGACGTGACGGACATCATTCTGAACATCAAGAGCCTCGTCGTTAAGAACCCGTCGGACCAACCGAAGACGATCCGCATCGAGAAGCACGAAGCGGGCAGCGTGCGCGGCGTGGACGTGCAGCACGACGAGAGCATCCAGATCATCAACCCCGAGCACCACATCGCGACGCTGACGTCCGACGTGCCGTTCGTGGTGGAAATGACCGTGGAGAACGGCCGCGGGTACCGCACCGCGGACGACAACGCGGGCAAAGAGCGCGAGATCGGGGTCATCCCGGTCGATAGCAGTTTCTCGCCGGTCGTGCGCGTCAAGTACGACATCGAGGAAACGCGCGTCGGTCAGAAGACCAACTACGACCGCCTCGTGATGGAAGTCTGGACCAACGGCACGCTCGCCCCGCAGATGGCGGTGGTGGAAGCGGCGAAGATCCTGCGCAAGCACCTGAACCCGTTCGTTCAGTACTCGGAACCGGGGCCGGAGGTCGATCTGGGCGACGGCCCGATCGAGATCGGTGCGGCGTCGTCGGTCGCCGACCAGCAGAGCGCCGAACTGGAACGCAAGCTGAACCTGAGCCTCGCCGAACTGGACCTGTCGGTGCGGGCGACGAACTGCCTCGAGAGCGAAGGCATCCAAACGGTGCGCGATCTGGTGATCCGCACCGAGGAAGAGCTGCTCGAGGTGCGCAACTTCGGTGACACCACGCTCCGCGAGGTGAAGTCGAAGTTGGAGGAGCGCGGGCTGGCGCTGGGCATGCGCATCGCCCGCCGCTCCTAATTTCTTGGTGGGCAGTGGACAGCGAGTGGTGGGCAGAACGGCCCGCCGCTCGCGGTTCAAACGTATCCCGCGCGACCCGTGGCACGGCGCGCGGTTCTTACTCTGCCCACTGCACACTTACCACTACCCACTAGGGGAAGCCAATGCGCCACCGCAAGCGCGGTCGTCACCTGAACCGCAACGCCGCCCACCGGCGGAGCCTGTTCCGCAACCTGAGCCGCGCGCTCATCACGCACGAAGCCATCACCACCACGCTGCCGAAGGCCAAAGAGGTCCGGCCGTTCGTGGAGAAGCTCATCACGCTCGCCAAGAAGGCGCACGCGGTTGTCGCCGCCTCCGCGGGCAAGGGCGAGGCCGAAGAGAAGAAGGCCAAGCTGCAAGCGCTGCACTACCGCCGGCAGGCGATGGCGCTGCTCGGCCCGACGCACGGTACCGGCATTTGGGACAAGAAGGACGAACCGGTCGCCGACCCGCTGAGCACGAAGAACAGCGACGACACCGTGCTGAAGAAGCTGTTCCGCGAACTCGGGCCGCGGTACACCGATCGGCCGGGCGGTTACACGCGCGTGCTGAAGTCGCACTACCGGCGGCTCGGCGACGCCGGGACCACGGCGGTGATCGAACTGCTGAAGGCCGGCGAGAAGAAGGTGATGACGAAGGAGAAGAAGGGCGCCCCGGCCCCCGCGCCGCTGGCCCCGGCCCCCGCGCCGGTCGCGGTCGAAACCCCGCCCGCGACGAACTGATAGGCGAACCCGCCTGAGCCGCGGAGCGGCGGCAGATTTGTAGCCCGTGGTGCGGCGAGCGCAGCGAGCAAACCCCGGGTTCGCACGCCTAGAAAGAACCAAGCCTCCGGAGGGGGCGACAGACTCGTGCCGCGTTCGCGTGGCGTCTGTCGCCCCCTCCGGGGGCTTTAGATTTTGGTTGCCGGTGTTCCCGGGGTTGCGCTCGCAAAGCCTCGCTTTACCCCGGGCTACAAATCGGTCGCCCCTCCGGGGCTGCAAGTCACCAACTCACGTGTCGCGCACTCCGAGCCACGCGGTCACATCGGTTTCGAGCAGTTCCACGAACCGGCTCCGCGGCAGGACCCGCGCGCACCCCGCGGCGCGCGCGGCCCGGAGCACCTCGGCTTCCACGTGCGACCCGTAGGCAGTCACCGGGATCGCGCCGAGTTCGCCCACCAGCGCCGGGAGGTCCAGCGCGGGGAGGTGAACGTCGAGAATGACGCCGCCCGGCGGTGCGGCGCGGACCGCTGACAGCAGTTCGGGCGCCGAGCGCACCATGCGCACGTTCAGCCCGGCGGCGCGCGCCGCGCCCGCGATCCGGCTGAAGAAGATCAGGTCGTCGCACAGCACCAACCCGTTCGGCGCGCTCATTTCTTCTCCACCAAACTCTGCGCTTCCAGCGCCAGCGTGAGCGCCTTCTCCAACCCCTCGTCGAACTTCTTGTTGGCGAAGTTGGTGAGGAGCGTCGAGCGCACGCGGTCGCCGAAGTCGGCCGGGAACCCCGCGCTGTTGTCCACAATCACGTAAAGCGTCGGCGGGTTCTTGGTGGCGATCACATAGATGCCGCTGGTCTTCAGTTCCTTCGTGCGGTCCTTGGCGAACTGTTCGTACACCTTCGTGCGGTCCGGGCCGCTCATCGCCTTCAGCTTGTCCGCGTCCGCTTTCGGCAGCGTCTGGTGCGTCTCGATCAGCAGGTCGATGCCCTTCGCCTTCAGTAACTTCTCCGCGACCGGTTGCACCTTCTTGAAGCCGGCTTCGGAGAAGAACTTCCCGTCGTCTTTGCTCGCGAGGATCGCGTCGCGTGCCGGCTTCTTCGGTTCCGCCTTCGGCGGGTCTTTCGCGTCCGCGACGGTGCGCAGCGCCTGCACCGACCGCCGGTTCATCAGCCGCTTTACCTCCGAAAGGTCCACGAAAATGCTGACCGATTGCGCGTCGATGACGCCGCCCTGCGTGACGCCGACGAGTTGCGCCTTGTCGTTCACGAGCGGGCCGCCGCTGTCGCCGGGGTTCGTCGGCGAATCGGTTTCGATCACCTTGGCTTGGAACGTGACCGTGGAGCCGTCGAGTTTGGCCTGCCACTTCTTGTTGTAGGTCTGGCGCACCTTGCCGGGCGTGTACACCCAGAGCGCGTCGCTCTTGCCGGGGTTGCCGATCGAGTGAACCGCTTGGCCCGGGTCCGGCGAATCGGCCGCGAACGGCAGTTCGGGCACACCGTCCGGCACGCGCTCGAGGCGCACCAGTGCGAGGTCCGCGCCCTTGTCGATCTCGACCACTTCGCCCGCGATGCCGAGTTTCGACGCGCGCTCGGTGTAGTACCGCTTTTCGGGGACAGTTTTCGTGCCGCTGAACACCGGGAAGTACACGGTCGCGGCCTTTACGTCGCCCACGACGTGATAGTTCGTGAGCACGAGCCGGCGGCCCTTGTCGATGAGCGCGCCGCTGCCGGTCGCGGTCCGGCCCCCACCGCGGTCGGAGCGAATCCAGACCGTGGAACGGACCACCTTCTGGTACACACTCGCGCCCGCGTCCAGCGGCGGCGGGGTCGTGACCGGTTCGGCCTTCGGGTCGGTTTTGGGCTGGGCCGTCACAGCGGCGGCGAACAGCACTGCGGCGCAGAGCGCGAACAGCGAACGCATCGTGACCTCGCGGGGTCCGCGTTGGGGGAACTGTCGTCGATTGTACGCACGAGATACCGACCGGGAGGCGCGGATTTACACGACGACGGGCGTGGGTTCGGACGCGGCTTCGACGATGTGGAACGTGAGGCGGCGACCGCACAGCGTAATCTGGTCGCCGGCTTGGAGTTTGGCGGGCGCGGGAATCTTGCGCCCGTTCAAAAGCGTGCCGTTTTTCGAGGCCACGTCGTGCAGTTCGCAGGTGAAGTTCGAGTGAACGACAATGGCACAGTGGCGGCGCGAAACGCACTCGTCGCGGATAATGACGTCGTTGTCGGGCATCCGACCGACGCTGTTCATTCCGACGTGCAGCGGGTAGACGTTCGCTCCGTCTTTGAGGTACACGGCGAACTGGTGCGCGAGCGGGTTCGGCGGAGCGGCTTGGTCGGCGAGGACGGTATCGGCCCGCAGGTCGTCATCGCCGAGCGGTTCCCCCGCGAGCGTGTGGCTCCCGCACGCGCGCTCGAGCGCCTCGCGCGCGGTGCGAAACTCGCCCCGCCGCGGTTGGCCTTCGAGGTGCAGACTTTGGAACCGGTGGTCTGGCATACGACCGCGTCCAATCAAACGGCGCGACCGAGGCGGCAAACGGCCGCTCTCATTCGCTAGTGTTCGACAACGGGCCGATCTCGTCAAGAGACATTTAACGAGTATCTGGATCGAGTCTTACGGTAAGCTACGAACGGCGCCCAGACGAATTCGCGCGATCTTCAGAAAACTGCGCCGCGAGTTTTCCGGTACAACCGGAATTTGACACCGGCGCGAATTCTGATGCAATAGGCGAACCGAAGGGGGAGGAGCGGCAAACAGGCCCACCAAACGCCTGAGGAGGTGCTCGAACGGGCCGCTCACACGCTCGCCGCGGAAATCTTCAGCACCTTGAAACGCATGGTGCCGCGGGGCACCGCGATTTCTACGGTGTCGCCTTCCTTGTGGCCGATGAGCCCTTGCCCGATGGGGCTGCTCGTCAGAATCCGCCCCTTGTCCGGGTTCTCTTGGCCGGGGCCGACCAACTCGAACGTCTCTTCCTCGTCCATATCGAGATCGAGCAGTTTCACCTTGCTGCCGAACGCGATGGTGCCCTTCGGGAGCGCGCTCGTGTCCACGATGACGGCGCGCGCGAGCCGGTTCGACAGGTCGTCGATGCGGGCCTGCAAAATGCCTTGGTCTTCGCGCGCGGCGTGATACTCGGCGTTCTCGCTGAGGTCGCCGAGGTCGCGGGCCGCGGCGACGCGCTTGGTGATTTCGATCATGTCCGCGCCGCGGAGCTTGTCGAGTTCGGTCTTGAGCTTGTCGTACCCTTCGCGGGTCATCGGGATGCGGTCGTCGGTCATGGCCGAGCGCTCCTCAGTCGATCGCGAGCCCGCGAGCCGAGCCGGCACGTTGCGGGCGAACACCACAAATCATCGCGCCGCGGCACGCGGTTGTAAAGCGCGACGTGGCGAAATCTGGACACCGCGCGGGCCGAAACGGTTCGGCGGTCGCCGCGGCCTTTGGGCCGGCGACCGCCGCGCGTGTCTGTCCGCACAATTATACGTCGTCGCGCACCGACCGGATGAGAATCCGGCGAAAAGGGCGCTCCGGCACCGGCCAACCCCACGCGGTCCATTCGCCCTTCCGCGCGCGGTGCGGCAGGTCCAACCGCGTCACCTGATCCACGCACTCCTGTTCCGCGTCTTCCAGTTTCTTCGTCACCGCGAACCGGTTCGCGCGGCGCACCGCGACTACACCGTCGTCCACCACCGTGATCGCGCACGGGGTGTCGAAGTCCAGCAACCGGAGCGCGACGGCTTCCATCGTCGCGGTGGCGAACGTCGCGTGCAGCGCGGGCACGTCGTACTTGTGTTCTTTCAGTGCGGCGCGGAGCAACTTGGTGGGAACGAGCACGCGGGGCGCGACGAGGCCGCGCAGGTGCGCCGCGAACTGCTTCGTATCGGGGCCGAGTTGCACGTTCAGCTTCGCGCAGATTTCCGGCAAGAGGAACCGGGCGACGCCGTCGGCCGCGGCCCGCTGTCGCGCTTCGGGACCCATGTCCGCGGTGAGCGTGATGCCGACGCCCGCGTCGCGCCGACGGCGGGTGCGCCCGTCGTCTTCCGGGTCCGGGTTCACCACGCGCACCGGGATGCCGAGGTGTTCCTCCGCGAGTACGAGCGCGTTCACCGGCGGGCGGATCACGGCGCGCTCGATGAGGCCCGCGACGAACCGCTCTACCGTCTCGATGAGTTCTTCGTGCGAGAAGTCCATTCGTGAAGTGTACGCCGCGCGGCGCGCGGCGCGAATCTGAGTTGGGGTGTGCCTCTGGAAGTCGGCGGTACTCGAGTGTTGAGCGCCCTCGCTAACGCGTCGGGCTACACCGGAGTAGCCCGACGCGTTAGCGAGGGCGCTTCGACCGCCGACTTCCAGAGGCACACCCTCTGAGTTGCGCTACGCCGCGGCTCGCATCTCGGCGGCGAGTTCCGGAAACAGCGTGCGGAACACCGGCGGCGGGCCATCCGTGGCGCGGATGCGCACGCGCGTGAGTGGCAGTTCCGACACCGCGCCGCGCACAACCGCGAGTTCCGGGCCGTCTTCGCCCTCGCGTGTGCCCCACGCGGCACCGGCGTGCCGGACGAAGAGTTCGCCGTAGTAGGTGCCGAGCGCTTCGAGGTCGAGCATCGCGGGCGCGCTGTCGCCGACGTACGCGCCGTCGTCCAGATCGAGCGCGATGCGCACCTCCTGTTCGACCGATTCGATGTAGGCGTCGATGCCCGCGGCGCTCGCGGGCGAGTAGTCGAGGATCGCGCCGTGCAAGCGCGCGTCGCGGATCATCTCTTCGATGCGCTGTTCGGAAACCGGAGTGGTGCGCGCCATGCGAACGGCTCCGGGGTTTACGCGAAGCGCCGCCGGTGTACCGCGAAGGGCGCACAGGGCTTCCGCCCTGTGCTACGGTAGGCGACCCGCTCCGCGGGTGCTCAGACAATCGCTGTTTGCGCCTTGGTTTTCCGCCCGGAGGGCCGGCGACGCTCGCACAGGGCGGAAGCCCTGTGCGAGCGTCGCGGACGACCAGAACGTCTCCTCAGCGCCGCACGCGCAGGCCGTGGCCCGCGAGGGCGGCTTCCACTTCCTCGCGCGTCACCCACGGCAGGTCGCCGGGGATCGTGTGCTTCAGCGCGCCGAGCGCCGCGCCGTAATCGACGGCCTTCTGTAAATCGCCGTCAAGCAGGCCGTGAATCGCGCCCGCGGCGAGCGCGTCGCCGCCGCCGAGCCGGTCCACGATCTCCAACTCGTACGCCGCGGATTCGACCGTGCGGCCCTCGGAGTAGCCGAGCGCGGCGAACCGGTTACGCCACACCAAATCCGCTTCGCGCCGCGTGCCGATCACGGTACGCACGCCGAACCGGGCCACCAGTTCCGCCGCGACTTCCGCGAACGACGCCCCGGTGATGCCGAACAGGTGCTGCGCGTCGGCCTCGCTGGCGAACAGTACGTCGACCGCGGGCAGCAGCAGGCCGAGCACTTCCGCGGCGCGCTCCTTGGGCCACAGTTTCGCGCGGTAGTTCAAATCGAAGCTCACCGTCGCGCCGGCGGCGCGGGCCGCGCGCGTCGCTTCGTCCACGGCCTCGGCGGTGCCGGTGCTCAGCGCCGCGGTGATCCCGGTGACGTGGAACCACTTCGTGCCGGCGACGATGGTGGGCCAATCGAAGGTGCCGCACTGCACGAAACTGGCGGCCGAATCGGTGCGGTCGTAGAGCACCGAGCTGGCGCGCGGCGCCGCGCCGAATTCTAAGAAGTACAGCCCGCACCGCTCGTCCGGGGCGAACTGCACGAACCGGTCCGAGACGCCGGCTTCGCGCACGCGGTTGGCGATCAACTTGCCGAGCGGGTTGTCCGGCACGCGGCCGACCCACGCGGTCGAGCGGCCCATGCGCGCCAGCCCGACCGCGGTGTTCAGTTCCGCCCCCCCGATTTCCACGTCGAGGGAGCGCGCCTGTTCGAGCCGCTGGAAGTGCGGCGGCGCGAGCCGCACCATCACTTCGCCGAACGCGATTACGTCGTGCGCCATGAGTTGGCTTCCCTGTGGTTTGCGGGGGCGCATCGGCGCACGCGACGGGGCGCAATGCGGGTGACGGCGCTACGAACGCGCGCGGTCACGGGGCGGGGAGCTTCGCGCGGGCCTCGATCGCGGAGATGGTGCCGAGAGCGCGGTTGTGTACCGCGGGGTCGTCGGTCGCACCGGCGTACGCGCGCAACTTCTCGACCGCTTCCGCGCCGCCGACCTTTTCGAGAATCACCAGCGCGGTGAGCTTCGTGGGCTGGTCTTCGGCACGGTTCAGCAGCGCGAGTGCGGCCCGCTCCGCGGGCGGGCCGCCGATCTCCTCGAGTGCGGCCTTGGCGCGGTTGCTCTCGGCGCTGCCCGGTCGGCCGATCAGCGCCTGCACGGCGCGCGCCACCTCGTGGTCCTTCCACTGCGGCAGCAGGCGCAGCGCCCACTCGCGCTCCTCGGCCGACGGCGAGCGCACCGCGGCGAGGCACACCACGCGCGCCGCTGGCGGGTCCCAGCGGGCGTAGGCGGCCATCGCGCGCACCTTCACGTCGGTGAGTTGGTGGTCGCACAGCGCCTTCAGTTCGACGGCAATCGCGGGCGCGTCGGCCCGGTCGGCCGAGTGGTACGGGTCCGATTTCGCGAGGTCCGCGAGCAGTTTCAGCAGCGCGTCGTACGAGCGGGCTTCGCTGTAGCGCTTCAGTTGCGCCAGCCGCGACTGTGCTTCCGGGCGCGGCTCGACCGGCGCGGGGGGAGCTTCGGGTTTGGCGAACGCGCCGCTCAGGTGCGGCGCGAGCGCCGGGACCGCGAACCCGATTAGCGCGAGTAGCGCGCCCGTGACGACGAACCGCAGCGGGCGCAGTTTCGCGTACTTGTACTGTGCGAGGTAGCGGAACGTGAGCGGCGGGAGCGCGCACGCCCACCCGCGCGCCGTGTCGCGCATTGAGGTGAGGCGCACGATCCACGCGTAGCCCGCGAGCACCTGTACCGCGGCGACCGCGAACACCCCGCTTCGGTATTCGGCGTCCAAAAACAGGGCCACCAGCGCGAGCGCGAGACCCACCCCGGTGAGCAGCAGCCACAGCGCGGTGGACGGGCGCAGGTCGCGCCGCTCGCGGGCGCGCGGCTTCATGCGCGAACTGAGCGCGTCGGTTAGGGCCGCGGTGATGTCGGCTTGCGTTTGCAGTTGCACCGGTTCGCCGTACCGCTCGTTCGCGCTCTGCGTCGGGGCCGGCGCGCGGCGCGGAACGGGGGCGGGCGTCGCCGCGGGAACGGGGAGCGGCCGCGGGCGCGGCGGGGCGACGGGCGGGGGCGGAGTGGCGACGGCGACAGCCGCCGCGGGCGCTTCGGGTTCGAACTCCGGTTCCGGTTCGGGTTCCGGCGCGCGCGGAAGCACGGTCACGCGTACCGGTTCGGGTGCGGGTTCGGGTTCGCGCGGCGCAACTTCCGGCCCGCGCACTTCAATGGGCGCGAGCACGATCGGTTCCGGTACCGCGCTCTCTGGCCCCGCGACCGGTTCGGTTCGGGTTACCACCGGGTACAGCGGTTCGCCGCTCTCCGTGAGCCACAGCGCCGGGTCGGCGGGTATGGTGTGTGCGGAGAGGCACTTGCGGCACACGCTCGGCTGCCCGGCGCGGCGCTCGTTGACGGCGGCGGAAACGGCGGCACAGTGCGGACAGGCGTACCGAATCATCGATCACTCCGGGCGAACGCGGGCCACCCGTATTCGTCGGTCGAACGGGTTTTCGTTCGTCACAAATCTAGCTTACGCTTCGGCCCGCGTCGTCACAACCCGAAGGCCAATCGCCCCAAGTTCCCCAAAACGCCGCCCCGTGCGTCGCCTTGTGTTCGGGACGGAGCGCTCACCGTCATGGGACGCGCGCGAATCGGTCGGCCGCCCGGCGCGCCGCGCGGTGCTATCTTTGCGCACCCACCAGAGGACGTGCCATGATCCCCGCACTCGTCGCCCTCACCTTCGCCCCGGTGCCGGACGCTGCCGACACGGTGCGCGTGGCGCTCCCGCTGCCCGCACCGCTCGCCGCCGGGTTCGCCGCGCCCGGCTCGCGCGTCGATGTCGTGTTCCCCGCGGCGGACCCGAAAGCCCGTGTCGCGATCGAAGGCGCGAAAGTGGTCGCGCTCGATTCGACCGCCGCGAACGGCAAGACCGTTCGCACGGTCACGGTGGAACTGAGCGCGAAGCAGGCCGAAGCGGTCGCACCGCTGCTCCGCGCGAAGGAGGAACCGCTCGTGTGGGTGCGCGAGTTGGCGACGGACAAGGGTTCGACGCTCGCGGCACTACCCAAAGGCTTCACGCTGCTCGCGGTGGATCTGAAGGAACCCGCCGCGGGCGGGTTCGTCGGCCCCGGCTCCCGCGTGGACGTGAGCGCCCCGGACGGCAAGCGCGCGAAACTGGCGCTCGAGAACCTGCTGGTGTTCGCGGTGAACACCGAGAACACCGGGCCGACGACCTACGCGCTACTGGTCGCGCTGCCCGACGCGGAGCGCGCCGCGGCGCTGTTCCGCGCCCCGACCGAACTGTCGCTGGTGCTGAAGAAACCTGAGAAGTGACGCGCTACCACCCCTCTTCGACCGGCAACGGGGCGTAGTCGGACGAGCGCAGCCGCGCGGTACACCGTGCGATGTGCCGCCAGTATTGGATCAGCCGCACGAGTGCGATCGGGTAGCACACCAGAATCGGGTAGAACAGGCAGCCGCTGGCGAGGAGCACCAGCGTGAGAAGGCCCAACCGCCGGCCGTAGTCCTCTTCCGGCGTGTCGAGACCGCGGTCGCGGAACTCGGCCCGCAGCGATTCGGCGACGCGCTCCACGGTGACGGTCGCCCACACCATGTTGAAGACGGGGACGAAGTTCAGCCACACCTGCCCGGGGTCCATGCGCCGGTTGTGCGGCGAAACGGCTCGGAGCGCGCGAGCGAGTGCCGCGAGAAATGCGGCGCTCACGGCAACGGTGGCGGCCAGTGCGACCGCCACCGCGCCAACAACCATCAGGAGTTCGATGTCGCGCGAGCGCATGTGTTAGCGGTCGTCGTCGTCGTCGTCGTCGCGGCGGCGCTTCCGCGGGCGGTCGTCGTAGTCGTCATCGTCCTCGTCGTCGTCACCGTACGAGCTGTTGTAGGAGAACTTGTTGCACGCCTGTTGCATGGCGAGTAGCAGGTTCGCGTAGCGGATCAGCGCGATAATGCCGACGACGAACGCGGCCAGCAGCAGCGCCAGCGCACCGATCCCGCCGGCCGCGGCCGCGTTCCCGCCGCCTCCGGCACCCGCCGCTTGGAGGCCCAGTAGCGGCACCGCGATGGCGAGCACGAGGCACACCACCATCGCCACCCAGAGCCACAGCACCGACATCGCGGTCGCCCCGAGGTCGCGCCGTCGTACGTACTCGGCGCACGACTTCGTGAACAGGAGGAACAGGATGGCGGACGCGACCGAGAACACGAGGGCCGCGAGCATCCCGCTGGCCTTCATCATCAGCGGCAGGAAGTCGCCGCCGAAGAGGTCGATGGTGATGAGGATCGAGAGCAGCAGCCCGATCACCTCGAGGCCCACCGACACGCTGATGAGCGGTTTCGCCGACCCCGCCGCCGCGGGCACCGCGAGGCACTTGAACCGACCGATGAGGCCCACGATCGGGCCCGCGAACGAGAGGCCGCTGGTGACGAGGTTCAGCAGTTGGAACGCGCCCCCGCCCATCGCCGCCGGCCCTTGCGCGCCGAGCACGCACCCGCCGATGAAACCGATCACCACCGACAACACAATCAGTAGCAACCCGGTGTACACCATCCGGAACCCGGTTCCCACCTGCTTCAGTGCGTCCATCGAAACTCCCCGTTGGGCGTGATCGGAATTCGACTCGTTGTATCCGCGGGTCACTTCGCGGCGAGCAACTGGCGCAACACGTACGGCAGGATGCCGCCGTTCTTGTAGTACTGCACCTCTTGCGGCGTGTCGATGCGGCACACGGCCTTGAACTTCACAACGGTGCCGTCCGGGTGCGTCGCGGTCACGGTCAGTTCGCGGGTCGCGCCCTCGAAGTTCTTTTCAAGGCCGCTCACCAGCCCCTCGATGTCGAACACCTCTTCCCCCGTAAGGCCCAGCAGCGCCGCCGACCGGCCCGGTTTGAATTGCAGTGGCAGCACGCCCATGCCCACGAGGTTCGAGCGGTGGATGCGCTCGTAGCTCTCCGCGATCACCACCTTCACGCCCAGCAGGTTCGTGCCCTTCGCGGCCCAGTCGCGCGACGAGCCGGAGCCGTACTCTTTGCCGCCGAGAATCACGAGCGGCACGCCGGCGCGCTGGTAGGCCATCGCGCCGTCGTAGATGCTCACCACTTCGCCGTTCGGCAGTTTCGTGATGCCGCCCTCGGTGCCCGGTACGAGCAGGTTTTTCAGGCGCACGTTGGCGAACGTGCCGCGCATCATCACCTCGTGGTGCCCGCGGCGCGCCCCGTACTGGTTGAAGTCCTTTTGCGCGACCCCGTTGCCCATCAGGTAGCGGCCCGCGGGCGAATCTTTCTTGATGCCGCCGGCGGGCGAAATGTGGTCGGTCGTGATGCTGTCGCCGAGAACCGCGAGGGCGCGCGCCCCCTTAATTTCGCGCACCGGGGCCGGTGTCACGCTCATGCCGCGGAAGTACGGCGGGTTCGCGATGTACGTGCTCGCGGGGTCCCACGAGTACCGGTCACCGGTGGGCACGCTGAGCGCCTTCCACTGCGCGTCGCCCTCGTACACCGCGCCGTAGATGCGCTTGAACGACTCCTGCTTGATCGACTTCGCGACGACCGCTTGCACCTCTTCGTGCGTCGGCCAGACGTCGCGGAGGAACACCGGTTGGCCCTCGGTGCCGGTGCCGAGCGGCTCGGTCTCGGGGTCGAAGTCCACGCGGCCCGCGAGCGCGTACGCGACGACCAGCGGCGGCGACGCGAGGTAGTTCGCGCGCACCTCGGCGTGTACGCGGCCCTCGAAGTTCCGGTTCCCCGACAGCACCGCGGAGACGACGAGCGCCTTCGACGAAATCTCCTTCGACACCGCCTCCGGCAGCGGCCCGCTATTCCCGATGCACGTCGTGCACCCGTAGCCGACGACGTTGAACCGCAGCTTGTTGAGGTCTTCGATCAGGCCCGAGTCGGTGAGGTAGTCGGTCACCACCTGCGAACCGGGCGCGAGGCTCGTCTTCACCCACGGCTTCGTGCTCAGCCCGCGCGCCACGGCCTTCTTCGCCAAGATGCCCGCGGCGATCATTACCGACGGGTTCGACGTGTTCGTGCAGCTCGTAATCGCCGCGATCACCACCGAGCCGTCGTGCAGCGAACCGGGCACCATCTCGACCGGTTGCGCCGGTTGCTCGCCGGACATCGGCAGCGCCGCGCCCTTCGCCTTGTTCGCCGCTTCTTTCAGCTTCGGCAGCGCTTCCGCGAACCCGGCCTTCATTTTCGTGAGCGGCACGCGGTCTTGCGGGCGCGCCGGCCCGGCCATGCTCGGAACCACTTCCGCGAGGTTCAACTCCAGCACGTTGGTGTAGTTCGCCTGCGGCGTGTTCGCGTCGTGGAACAGCCCCTGCTCCTTGCAGTACGCTTCGACGAGCGCGACTTGATCCGCCGGGCGGCCGGTCTGCGCGAGGAACCGAATCGTTTCCGCGTCGACGGGGAAGATGCCGCACGTCGCCCCGTACTCGGGGGCCATGTTCGCGATGGTGGCGCGGTCCGCGAGCGGCAGTTCCGCGAGCCCCGGGCCGAAGAACTCCACGAACTTCCCGACCACGCCGAGTTTGCGCAGCATCTGCGTGACGGTGAGCACGAGGTCGGTCGCGGTCGCGCCCGGCGCGAGTTTGCCGCTCAGTTTGAACCCGACCACCTGCGGGATGAGCATACTCACCGGTTGGCCGAGCATCGCGGCTTCGGCTTCGATGCCGCCGACGCCCCAACCGAGCACGCCGAGGCCGTTAATCATCGTCGTGTGGCTGTCGGTGCCCACGAGCGTGTCCGGGTACGCGACCTTCGGCCGCTGGGTGATGACGTAGGTGCCCTCGGTGTCCGGCACTTCGGCCATCACGCCGCGCGCGAGGTACTCGAGGTTCACTTGGTGGCAGATGCCGGTGCCCGGCGGCACCACCTTGAAGTTGTTGAACGCCTTCTGGCCCCAGCGCAGGAACGTGTACCGCTCTTGGTTGCGCTCGTACTCGAGTGCGACGTTGTCGGAAAACGCCTTCGGCGTGCCGTACTCGTCCACCTGAACCGAGTGGTCGATGACGAGTTCGACCGGCACCAGCGGGTTGATCTTCTCCGGGTCGCCGCCGAGCGCCTTCATGGCGTCGCGCATGGCGGCGAGGTCCACCACGCACGGCACGCCGGTGAAGTCTTGCATGAGCACGCGGGCGGGCGTGAACGCGATCTCGGTGTCCGGCTCCGCGACCGGGTTCCAGCGCGCGAGCGCTTCCACGTCGGCCTTGCGCACCGCGAGGCTGACGCCCTCGTTCCGGAGCAAGTTTTCCAGCAGAATCTTGAGCGCGTAGGGGAGGCTCTTCGCCTGCGGGATGGTCGCTTCGACGGCCGCGAGCTTGTAGATGGTGTAGGTTTTGCTGCCGACCGTGAGTTTGGACTTCGCCCCGAAACTGTTCGCCATTGTGAGTGCCCGCGCCGGGAGTGGTGTGACGTTTGCAGGTATTGTTGGAGTTGCGCGAAGCAGTTCAAGGTGTGGCCCGCTTCGGTCGCAACCCCGTGCTATTTCAGTTCCCACACCCAAGCGACGCCCACCCCGTCTTTGGGCAGCGCGCGCAGGGTCCATCCGCCGACGATCAGGCGCTTGCCGTCGGCGCTGAACGCGGCGCACCGCAACTCGCCCGCGTAGTGCTCCGCGAGCGTGTGAACTTCGGGCGGGTTCGTGCTCAGGTCGATTGCGGCCACCGCGTCGCCCGCCGCCACCAACCAGCGGCCGTCCGGCGAAACGCACATACGGTACACCGGCCACCCGAGGTCGATCTTCTGCACCGGGTCCGGCTTCGTGAGGTCCCAACCGTACACGGAGTCGCTCTCGGTGTGCGCCGAGAACGCGCGCGCGCCGCTCGGGAGCACGGCCACGGCGCTCACCGGGTCCGCCTTGCCCTTCACTTTCGGCGGGAGCCATTTGATTTGGTCTTTCCCGCTCGTGGTGACGCGCTCGACCGTCCCTGCTTCGGTCCCGGCGATCGTCACGTCGCCGGTCTTGTCCGTCGCCACCGCGCGAATGTCGTTGTTTCTGGTCTCCAGTTTCACGCCCGAATTCACGGCCGAGGGCCACGGATCCTCTTCGGTCTTCCACAGCACGACGAGCCGGTATTTGTCCGACTGAACTTCCGGGACGAGACCGGCCGCGACGTACTTGCCGTCTCCGCTGAGCGCCGCGCACTCGACCATCTGCGCCTTCCCTGCGTGAACCTTCGAGACGTCGTGCGGGAACGCATCCATCCCTTTCAGCGTGACCGGGTCGATGCGCTCGAACCGGTCGGTGAGGAGCGCGCGGTCGGTCACGAGCACGGCTTTCGCGTGCGCGTTTTCGCTGATCCGGTTGCGGAACCGTAGCGGCGCGGCCCCGGGCGTCGCGGCCCACACCTCCCACGCGGAATCGCTGCCGTCGTCTTTCGCGCCGTCGCGGGCGATCACGATTTCGCCGCCCGGCAGGAACCCCACCGCCGTCACTTTCTCTTTGTCTTGCGCCGGCACGAGCGCGACGAACTTCCACGGCGTCGACTGCTTCGCCACCGGTTTCGGCACGCGCGCCGCGTCGATCTTCGGCCGCTCCGTTGGCGGCGGTTCGGTAACGAACAGAATGGAGACGGGGCCGCCGCTGACGGTGCCGCTGAACTTCGGACCGAACATCGCCACGAACGCGACCGCCGCGAGTAGCAGCAGTAGAGAAGCGACTGCGATAATCACCTTCGGGTTCGGGCCGCGCGGTTCGTCTTGTGGAAGGAGCGGCAGCGGCGGCGCGACGACGCTTTCCGTTGTGCCGCCGGTGGAATCGACCCCGGGAGTGATCGTCTCCGTGATGGCAGCGGGCAGCGGCGCGGCCGGGCGCACGACCGTCGGCGCGAGCGGCGCGTCGAGAGACCGGAGCGCCGCCGCGAGTGCTCCGGGCGTCTGGTAGCGGTCGTCGGCGCGCTTCGCCAAGCACTTGCGCACGATGGCCCCGAGCGCCGGCGGCGCGGGCACCTCCGGCACCGGTTCGTGCAGGTGAGCGTACAGCAGTTGAATGCCCTGTGCGGCGTGAAACGGCGTGCGCCCGGTGAGCAGGAAGAACAGCGTGCAGCCGAGCGCGTACACGTCGGACCGCGTGTCGGCGCGCTCGCCGCGCGCCTGTTCGGGGCTCATGTACGCGGGCGTTCCGAGAATCGCACCGGGCACCGTCGGGTTGCCGTCGTCGCGCAGCGGGTCGAGCGAGCGGGCGAGGCCGAAGTCGGCCACTTTGACCACGCCGCCGGGCGCGAGGAGCAGGTTCCCGGGCTTGACGTCGCGGTGAACGAACCCGTGCCCGAGTGCGCTCTGGAGGCCGTCAGCGGCTTGGGCGATGTAGTCGCGCGCGACGCCCGGAGCGAGCGGTCCGCCGTCCCTCACCACGCGGTTCAGGTCCGGGCCGCTCACCAACTCCATTGCGATGTAGTATTCGCCGCCGGCGCGGTCCGCGGTGTACACCCGCACGACGTTCGGGTGCTGGAGGCGCGCCGCGGCCTCGGCTTCGCGCAGGAACCGCCGCACGGCTTCGGTGCTCGTCGCGAGTTCGGCGCGCACGGTCTTCACCGCGTCCTCGCGGCGCAACAGCCGGTGCCACGCGCGGTACACTGCCCCCATGCCGCCGCGCGCGATCAAGTCGAGAATAAGGTACGGCCCGAGTTCCAGTTCGTGCGGCGCGCCGCAGGCGAGCCGTTCGGCTTGGTAGGGCGTGATGGTGGTTTCGTTGGTACCTTCGCGCAGCCACTCCGCGAGCGGCGCGGTTTCGGTGGGCCACCGGCGTAGCGCGTCGCTGACCGCGAACCGGCACGCCTCACAGTTGGGCAGGTGCGCGCTCAGTTCGGCGTCGAGCTTCGAGCCGGGCGCGGCAAGACCGGCCGCGACGCGGGCCGACAGCGGACAAGTGTCGGGCATTTGGCCTCCAAAGCGCACGTTGCGGTGTTTGCGAAGCGCCCCTCACCCGGCCTCGAAGACTCGGCCACCCTCTCCCGCACTAAAGTGGGGAGAGGGCACGGATCAAGACGTACGGTCTTCGTCTTGCCCTCTCCCCTTCCGCGCCCGGCCGCCTGCTCGTGTGCGACACGAGTTTCACGGCGGCCGGGCTTCTCGCGTGGGAGAGGGTGGCCGAGTCTTCGAGGCCGGGTGAGGGGCGCTTCGCGGATGATGGGCGATTCGCGCGCCGCACCAACAGCATATCGCCCGGCGCGCGCGCCTTCATACTACTGTTCTCATCCGCCCTTTTCGGAGGTTCCCGCAGATGGCCGTTGCGCACACCGGCGATTTCGTGCGGTCGAAGGCGAACGACCTCGGCATCGGGAAACTCGGGACCGTCGGCAAAACGACCGTCACCATCGACTACTTCGTCGCGCCCGGCGTGCCGCTGCGCACCGAAACCGTCACGCGCGCGTCGGTCGGCATCGCGACGCTCGACTGCGAAACCCGCGTGTACCAGATTCTGCCCGACGGCGTCTCGTGGCGCGCGGGCCGCGCGCTCGCGGAGAACAGCGGCAGTTACCTCGTGCAGTTCCCGAACGCGCGGCGGTTCGAGACCGTGCCGCAGAAGGAACTGTACACGCGGTGCGAAGTGCCGGTGCCGGACCCCACGGTGTTCCTCGCGGCGCGCATCACCGAAACCCCGCTGTGGCAGCTCCGCCGCGCCGGGTTTGTTCGCGCCGCCATCGAGCAGCGCCGCGCGTGCGCCGGCATGACCGGGCTGCTATCGTCGTGCATCGACATCGAACCGCACCAAGTGGAAGTGGTGCGCCGGGTGCTGCAAGACCCGGTGCAGCGGTACATGCTCGCCGACGAAGTGGGACTCGGCAAAACCATCGAAGCCGGGGCCATCATCCGGCAGTACGTGCTAGACAACCCGAAGACGCGCTCGGTGCTCGTGCTCGTGCCAGCGCACCTCGAACCGCAATGGCGCGCCGAACTCACGAACCGGTTCCGATTGGGGCCGTTCATCGACCGCAGCGTGCTGGTGAAGCCGCACGACGAAGCCGGTGACGCGGCCGAACAGGGCGCGGGCCTCATCGTCATCGACGAGGCGCACCAACTCGCGCGCTGGGTGAACATGCCCGGTCGCAGCAAGCAGAAGAAGCAATTCGACGCGCTGCGAAAGGCGGTCGCGGACCCGGATGTGCGGCTACTGCTGCTCTCCGCGACGCCCACGCTTCACTCGGACGAAACCGGCTTTCAGGCGCTGTTGCACTTGCTCGATCCGACGATGTACCCGCTCGGCGACATCAAGGGTTTTCGCGCGCGGTTGGAGAAACACCAGACCGTTGCGCAGCTTTATCACCTGTTCAAACCGGATGAAGAGGGCAGTTACCTCGAAGGCGCGCTCGACCAGTTCCGCGAAGCGTTCCCGGACGACGCACGGCTGAAGGAGCTTGCGAAGGAACTGCGGCCGCTTCTGGCTTACGGTGCTGATCCCGATTCGCCCGACCGCGAGCGGCTCGTGCGCGCGGTGCGCGCGCACATCTCCGAAGCGTACCGCCTGCACCGCCGCCTGCTGCGCAACCGGCGTGCGGACGACCGCGTCGAAGGCTTGCTCCCGGGGCGCGCCGGCACCGAGTTGTGGGAGTACGCCGACCCCGGCACCGATAGCGTCAGCGCCGCGCTCGAAGCGTGGCGCGTTGCCGCTGCGAAAGCCGCGAAGCCGAAAGACCAAGCCGCGTTCGGCGCGGTGTACGCGCTGTTCGCGGAAGCCGGGGCGTGCGATTTCGGCGTGCTCGCAGAACTCGCGGGGCTGCGCACCGGTGAAGACGTTTCGCCGAAGCTCGCGCTCAGTGTTGCGGACAAAGCCGCGCTCACCGAACCGAAGCTGTTCACCGGCGAACTCGATCTGCTCACCACCATCCGCGACACCGCGAGCGAGGCCGACGAAGCGCACCGCATTCGCGCGCTCGCCGCTGGCTTGGAAAAGCTGTTCAACGCGAAGCAAGCCACACCGGCGCGCGCCGTGGTGTTCGCCAGCTACCCGCACGTCGCGGACGAAGTGTTCGAGGCGCTGAACGCCCGCTGGCCGGGCCAAATCGCGCGGCACGGGCGCGCCGGCTGGCAACACTACCGCACGAGCACGTCGTTCCGCGCGCTCGTGTGCGACCGCACCGCAGAAGAAGGACTCAACCTGCACGGCCGCGGTTCGGTGCTCGTTCACTACGACCTGCCGTGGTCGCCGAACCGCATCGAACAGCGCATCGGCCGGCTCGACCGCTACGGCGTCGGCACGCCCGTTCGCTCCTTCCTCCTCGGTGCACCCGGCGACCCGCTCGCCGCCGGGTGGAGCGACTACCTCGACCGCGGCTACCGCGCGTTCAACCGCTCGGTCGCGGCGCTTCAGTACCTCACGGAAACCGAACTCGCCGAACTGCTTCCCAAGCTCTTGCTCGAAGGCGCGAGCGCGCTGACTGCGGCAACTGACCGCTTAGCGGGCGAAGAAGGGGTCGTGGAAACCGCGCTGCGCGAGATTCAGGTGCTCGACGAACTCGACGCGGTGGAAGCCCCGCCCGGGCACGAGCGGTTCGCGGACGAACTTGCGCAGGCCGACCACTCGCGCCGCGCCGACTGGCAACTCGCGATGAACACGTGGGCCGCGGACACGCTCCAGTTCGCGCGCCGGTTCGACGGCGGCCCGGAGTCGGACGTGTGGCGCTACCAGTTCCAGCGCCCGCGGCCGAGCGGGCCGAGTACGCTCATGCCGGTCGATCGCATGATGCGCCACTTCGCGCACGTCATCGACACCGAAGACGAGCGCAGCACGCCGGAGCGCCCGCTCACATACGCGCTCACCTTCGACCGGCGGAAGGCGCAGAACCAGCGGGCCGCGCTCGCGCGCATTGGCGACGCGTTCATCGATTCGCTGGTCGAATACGTGTACTCCGACGACCGCGGGGCGTGTTCGGCAACGTGGCGCATCCGCCCCAAGTTGAAGGTGCCGAAGCCCGCGGAGGTCGCGTTCCGGTTCGAATTCGTGGTGGAATGCCCGACCGAAGCGGCGCTCGCGGAACTGCCCGCGAAGGGCAACTGGTCCGAGATCGCCATTCGCCGCCGCGCGGACTGGCTGTTCCCGCCGTTCCCGATCACCATCTGGCTCGACCAAGACTTCGAGGTCATCACGAACGCGGCCCGGCTCGCGCTCGTGAGTGAAGACTACTCGAAGTTGCGCCGCCCGGACGGGGGCCGCGACTTCAACCTGAACGCGGAGCGGTGGGCACTCATCAACGAGCACTACCCGCGGGCCGCGTGGTCGAAGACGGTAACGGCCGCGCGCCGCGCCGCCGAGAAGCTTCTCCGCGGCACCGACGAATGGGCCGACCGCGTCGCGGAGCGCGCGACCGCCGCCGAGCGCACGTTCGCGGAGCGCGACGCCCAGACCGCGAGCCGCCTCGCGTTCCTCAGCGGCAAGCAGCGCGCGGAGGAGAAGGCCCGCTCGAAGGTCGAAGAGGCCGTGAGCGCGGCCCTGCTCGCCGGCATCCGCGAACCGGCGGTGCGGTTGGATTCGATCGCCGCGGTGTTCGTGGCGAACTGGAACCCGTTCACGGAATCGGACGAATGACCGAGTTCGCAGACCGCGTGCTCACGCGCAACGGCGCGCCTTCCACTCCCGCCGATCTGCTCGCGGCGGTAGAAGCCGAACCGGTGGTGCGCGTCGCGGACGCCGAGCTACTTCAGTGGCTCGCCGCGCACCTGCCCGCCGAGCGGTTCGTGGTGCGCGCTCTTGGTGGCACAGGCTCTCTAGCCTGTGCCGAACAAGACGAAGCACAGGCTGGAAAGCCTGTGCCACAATCACATTCACTGCTTTCCGCGGCGCTCGCCGAGTTGGCAGAGTACGCGCCGACTCCGGCAGCGCCGGCCGCACCGGAGCCGCTCACGCTCGATTCGCTCCTCAGCGCGCTGAAGGCCGCGCTGCTCGCTCGCGCCGCCGCGGCCCGTGCCGCGTGCGACGAACAGTTCAAAGCTACCGGCAGTGTAGACCCTCAACTGCGGGCCCTCGCCGAAACGCACGCGCCCGGTGTCGCGGCATTGCTCGACGGTCCGACGAGGGACGCGCTTCTGTTGGGCACGGCGCGCGCGCCGAGCGCGCTCGCGGCGCTGGCCGCGGGCGCACCCGGTGAGTTCGTACCGGCGCACTTCGAGTTCGCGGCGGTGCCCTCGCACAAGCTCGCCGACGTGAAGGTTCAGCGCTACGTTCAGAAGCTGAAGACCAACACGCAAAACGAGCGCGCGACCGCCGCGGCCCTCGCAAACGAAGTGCGCGACGAAGTTCTGGCGGCGCGTGTCGCAATCACAGCGCCGCCAAAATGCGAACCTGAACAAGTGTACGCATGGGCGGTGCGTGCGATTCACGATTCCGGGAAGATTTTGGTTCTTTTGTTCACTATGCCGGATGTCGCGTTTGAAGCGCTCCAACTGGAGGGCGTGCGCGTCGCGCTGGTGAGCGCGGCCGAAGACGCCTTCGCCCTCGCGCCCGCACCGGTTGCGGAACCGACACCGGAACCGACACCGGAAGTCGCACCGACACCGGAGCCGATCCCCGAACCGGAACCGGTCGCGCCGGTCGAACCCGCGCCGGAACCAGAACCGGTTGCGGAGCCTGCACCGGTCGAACCGGAACCGGTCGCGGAAGTCGCGCCGCCGGTGGAAGTGCAACCCGAACCGCTCGCGGAGCCGGAACTTCCGCCCGAAGTGCCCGCGGAACTACAAGTCGAAGTCGCGCCCGAACCGTTACCGGAAGAAGTGCCGCCGGCAGTCGCGGTGCCCGATGTCGCGCCGAAAGTGCTGTTCGAAGTGCCGGCCGACCTGCGCGCGTTCCTCGCGGCGGTGGCAGGCGGCGGCGCGCCGCTGGAGTTGGTCACGCCGATCGTGTTAGGTTGGCTGCGCGCCCGCGGCGAACTCGGTGCGTTCGTGGTGCGCTCAGTACCGACCGGTCAAGACGAGCCACGGAACGAGGACGCACAAGAGCGCGGGGAGTAGCAGTACCAAGCCGCCGACGAACAGGTTGTACCGGTGCCGCCCGCGGAGTTCACCGGGGCCGAACGCAGCCTTCGCGAAGAAGTACATCCCGACGGACGCGACCGGGAAGAAGGCCATCGCGAACCACGCGACGAAGAATAGCCGCCGCGCGTAGTCTTCGCGCGGCGACAGGACCTCGGCCGGTTCGCTCGGCGCGGGCGCGGCCGGCGCGGGCGGCGGTTCGCTTTCGCCGTCCTCTCGCGGTTCGCTTTCGGCGTCCTCTCGCGGCGCGGCTTCGGCTTCGGCCGCGAGTTCCTCTTCGCTCACCTGCGGTTCGCCGGACGCGAAGCGCGCGTCGAGGACCGCGAGCGCACGTTCGGCGTCAGCCTCGCGCACTTTCACCTTCACACCGCCTACCGCGTTCGAGAGCATCCAGTCCATCCCGACGATTTCTTCGTCGGCAACGAACACCTGAATGCCCGCGTCCTCCAGCGCGGCCCGCGCGACGTGCGCCCGCGGGGCGATCTCGAACGTAGCGATGGTGACGAGGCGATCCGACAGGTTCGCAGTAACCAGTTTGTCCGACACGGGCGCTCCTCCAGATGGGTGCGGCGGTTCGTGCCAGTGTACCGCACGTAGTCGCACCGCGAGCGCCCTTTCCCTTGCTGTGCCGGTGCGGATCGGATACACCTAGAGGCATGAGTCGGTGCGCCGTGAGTCTCGTGCTCGCGCTGTGCGTGCTGCTGACGCAGTTCGCCGCGCACGGGCACGCCCACTGCGGCGCGCAACCCGACGGGCACGATCTGCGGCCCCACTTCCACGCCTTCGGGCACACCGAACACTCCTGCGCCGGGCACGACCACGACGAACCGGCGTTCGAGCCGTTCGACGATCACGACGCCGACGCCAACTACCTGAGCGGTACCGACACCGTCCCCGCGGCCCGTGCCGCCAACGCGCTGTGCCTCGAACCGGTGTGGTGGGTCGCGCCCCGTGCGGTCGTCCCGCTCGCATCGAGCGCCGTGAGCGCGGCGCTCTACTCGCGCGCCTCTCGGCCGCCGCCCCTGTGGGGCGACTGCGCGCCCTACGTCCGTCTGCTCACACTTCTGATCTAGCGCCGCCACAGCCGGTGCGCCCGTTCGGCGCGCCCGTTGCGGTCGCTCCCCGTTCGCTTACCCCGATTCTCGCTCGCGTTCGCGCGCGGACCCGCGCGCCGCGCCCCAGAGGGCACGCTGATGAACCGCGCCAGAGTTCTGAAATCGGTCGCGCTTGTGCTCGCGCTCGGCAGTGCCGGGGCCGGGGCGTACTTCACGCGCGACCGGTGGCTCCCACTCGTGCTGCCCGGCGAACCCGCCGCGGACGCGCACGACGACCACGACGACCACGACCACGACCACGCCGCGCCACAGGGCAAAGTCCTCGTGAGCGAACAGGCGCAGACCAACCTCGGCGTGACCGCAAAGAAACTCGTGCCGCAGACGTACTGGCGCACCATCCAAGTACCGGGCATGGTGGTCGAGCGCCCCGGGCACTGCGACCGGAGCGTGCTCGCGCCCGCGACCGCCGCCGTCACGAAAGTGTTCCGCGTGCCCGGCGACACCGTGAAGTGCGGGGAACCGCTCTTCGAGCTCAAACTGCTCAGCGAATCGCTCCACCAGACGCAAACCGACCTGTTCAAAACCGTGCAAGACGCGGACCTCGCGCGCGCGCAGAAGAAGCGGCTCGAAGACTCCGCCGGGGCGGTCGCGGAGGCGCGGGTGATCGAAGTGGACAACCAGATCGCGCGGCTCGAATCGGCCGCGCGGGCGTACCGCGCGGCGCTCGCGGCCCGCGGCTTCAGCCCGGCTCAGATCGCGTCCGCGGCCGAAGGGAAGTTCGTCACCGAAATGACCGTGTTCGCGCCCGAGCACGACCACCACGAGACGCCCTCGGAGGTGCAAGAGCTGAAAGTGGAACTGGGCCAGCAGGTGCAAGCCGGGCAGGTGCTCTGCACACTCGCCAATCACCACTTGCTCGCCATCGAGGGCCGCGCGTTCCGCGACGAAACGCCCTTGCTCGAGCGCAGCGTGAGCGAGAAGTGGCCCGTCGAAGTCGACTTTCGCGAAGAGCCAACCGCCGGTTGGGGCGCGGTGAAACAGCCGTTCCGCATCCGCCAACTGGCGAACGTGATCGACCCGCAGACGCGCACGTTCGCGTTCTACCTGCCGCTGGAAAACGAGTCGCGGTCCGTGAGCGACGAGGGCCGCACGCAAACCCTGTGGCGGTTCCGCCCCGGTCAGCAGGTGCGGTTGCACGTCCGCGTCGAGGAGTTGAAAGACGTGTTCGTGCTGCCCGCGGACGCGGTGACGACCGAAGGCGTGGAGGCGTTCGCGTTCACGCAAAACGTGAACACGTTCACGCGCCGCCCGGTCCGCGTGCTGCTGCGCGACCGGCAGCAGGCGGTAGTCGCCAACGACGGCTCGCTCACCCCGGGCACCTACGCGGTGCAGAGCGCCGCGGCGCAACTGAACCGGCTGCTGAAGGCCGGCGGCAACGGGGGCGTACCGAAGGGCTACCACATGCACGCCGACGGCAGCCTCCACAAGAACGGCGACCCGGAGAAATAGCCGTGTTCAACACAGTGATCCGCTTCGCGCTCGCGCACCGGCCGCTCGTGTTGGCCGGGTGCGTCGTCGCGCTCGCGCTCGGCGGCTACACCGCCGCGACGATGCCCATCGACGTGTTCCCGGACCTCGACCGGCCGCGGGTCGTGGTGATGACGGAGTGCCCGGGGCTTTCGCCGGAAGAGATCGAAGCGCTCGTCGCGCAGCCCATCGAAACGGCGCTGCTCGGCGCGTCCGGCGTGGAGACCGTGCGCAGCCAGTCCGGGCAGAGCATGAACGTCGTGTACGTCGAGTTCGGCTGGCGCACGGACGTGCGGCAGGCGCGGCAGGTGGTCGCGGAGCGGCTCGCCACCGTGAGCGTGCCCGCGGGCGTGAAGCCCTTGATGATGCCGCAGGCGAGCATCATGGGGCAGATCATGCACCTCGGCGTTCACCGGCGCACCGGGCCGCGGGGCGGCGACCTCGCACCGGTGAGCGGCACCGCGCTCGTCGTCGAGCGCACGAAAGCCGGCGCGCTCGCGGTGTGGAAGCCGCGCGACCGCACGAAGCCCGAGACGTGGGAGCAGGTGAACGTGGCGCGGCTCGCGTGGACCGGCGACCCGGGGCGCGCCGCGAGTTTCGTACACGAGGGCCGCACGCACGCGGTCACGTTCCGCACCCCGCTCGAAGACCGCATGGACCTGCGCTCGACCGTCGATTGGCTCGTGCGCCCGCGGTTGCTCCGCATCGCGGGCGTCGCGGAAGTGATCGTGATGGGCGGCGACCGCAAGCAGTATCAGGTGCTCATCGACCCGACGAAGCTGGACGAGTTCCGCGTGTCGCTCGCGGAGGTCGAAGCCGCGATCAAGGCGAACAACCTGAACGCGAGCGGCGGGTTCATCGAGGAGGGCCAGACCGAGCGCGCGGTGCGCGTGTTCGCGCGCCTCGGCCCGTCCCCCGAGCAGGTGCTGCGCGATCTCGAAAAAGTGGTCGTGAAGCCCGGCCCGGAGCGCGCGGTGCTGCTGAGCCACCTCGCGACGGTCGCGGAAGGGCCGGCCCCGAAGCGCGGCGACGCGAGCGTGAACGGCGCGCCGGGCGTCGTCGTCACCGTGGTGAAGCAGCCGCACGCCGACACCCGCGCGCTGACCGACGCGGTGAAGGCCGCGCTACGCGACGTGGAGTCGTCGCTCCCGGCCGACGTCGCCACGAACGCGAACCTGTTCCAACTCAAGGGGTTCATCGACCGCGGCGTGTACTACGTCGAAGAGGCGCTCGCCATCGGCGCGGGCCTCGTGGTGATCGTGCTGTTCCTGTTCCTGCTGAACGTGCGCACGACGTTCGTCACGCTCACCGCGATCCCGCTGTCGCTCGCGGTCACGGCGCTGGTGTTCCGGCTCATCGGCGCGCTCACCGGTACCGAGTTGAGCATCAACGTGATGACGCTCGGCGGCATCGCGGTGGCGATGGGCGAACTCGTGGACGACGCGATCGTGGACGTGGAGAACATCCACCGCAGATTGGGCGAAAACGCGGCGAACGCGAACCCCGCGCCGGCGGTCGTGGTGGTGTACCGTGCGAGCCGCGAGATTCGGTCGGCCATCGTGTTCGGCACCGCGGTGGTGGTGCTCGCGTTCGTGCCGCTGTTCGCTCTCGGCGGCGTCGAGGGGCGGCTGTTCGTGCCGCTCGGCGTCGCGTACATCGTTTCGATTTTGGCGTCGCTCTTGGTGTCGCTCACCGTCACGCCGGTGCTGTCGTACTACCTGCTCGGTTCGCGCGCGATCGCGGCGCACGCGCACAAAGACGGCCTGCTGCTGCGGTTCCTGAAGTGGTCCGCGGGGTTCCTCATTCGCTTCAGCACGCGCCGCGCCGGCTTCTTGCTGCTGCTCACGTGGCTCGCGGTCGCGTACTGCGGGTGGCGGCTCAGCACGCTCGGCGCGGACTTCCTGCCGAAGTTCGACGAAGGCTCGGTACAGATCAACGTGGTGCTGCCCGGCGGTTCGTCGCTGAAGGCGTCCAACGAGGCGTCCGCGCTGATCGACGAGCGGCTGAAACGGTTTCAGAAGACCGCGGACAACCCGAACGGCCCGGTGCTGCACTTCGCGCGGCGCACCGGGCGCGCGGAGTTGGACGAGCACGCCGAACCGGTGAACACCGGCGAGTACATCCTCACCATGAACTCGGCCTCCGGGGTGCGGCGCGACGAGTTCCTGAAAGAGATGCTCGCCGACCTGCGCGCGAACGTGCCCGGTGCGGACATCGACGCCGAGCAACCGCTCTCGCACCTCATCAGCCACATGCTTTCGGGCGTGAACGCGCAAGTGGCGATCAAGTTCTACGGCGACGACCTCGACCGGTTGCGCGAAGTCGCGGAGCGCGCGCGCGACGCGATTTCGGACGTGCCCGGCGTCACGCTGCCCATCATCGACCCGCAGGAGCGCGTGGACGAGGTTCACGTCGTGCTGCGCCCGGACGACCTCGCGCACCACCAACTGAGCCGCGAGTACGTCGCCGAGTTCGTGCAAACGGCGCTCAAGGGCGAAGCGGTGAGCGTGGTGCTCGAAGGTCAGCGCCGGTTCGATCTCGTCATCAAGTTGAAAGAGCCGTACCGGTCTGACGCGTACAAACTCGGCGAACTGCGCCTCGAACTGCCGAACGGCCGCGGGCAGATTCGCTTGCGCGAGGTGGCGGACTTCCCCACCGCGGCGAGCGGGCCGAACCTCGTGAACCGCGAGAACGTGCGCCGCCGCCAGACCCTGCGGTGCAACGTGACCGGTCGCGACCTCGACAGCGCCGTGCGCGAGATCGAAGCCCGCGTGCGGGCGAGTGCCGCGCTGCCGCCGGGGTACTTCGTGGAGTTCGGCGGGCAGTTCGCGGCGCAGCGGTCCGCGACGCGGCTCATCGCGGGCCTCGCGCTCGTGTCGCTGGCCGGCGTGTTCGTGGTGCTGCTGCTGCTGTTCCCGTCGGTCCGCATCGCGCTGCAAATCCTGAACGCGATTCCGACGGCGTTCATCGGGGGCGTCCTCGCGCTCGTTGTCACGAACCAATCCCTGACGGTGGCGAGCCTCGTGGGGTTCGTGTCGCTCGGCGGCATCGCGGTGCGGAACGGGATTCTGCTCGTCACGCACTACGTGCACCTAATGCGCGAAGAGGGCCAAGCGTTTTCGGTGGAAACGGTGGTGCGCGGCAGCTTGGAGCGCCTCGCCCCGGTGCTGATGACGGCGCTCACGGCCGGCATCGCGCTCGTGCCGCTGGTGATCGGCGGGCAGAAACCGGGCCTCGAAATCCTGTACCCGGTGGCGACGGTGATCCTCGGCGGCCTCGTCACCAGCACGTTCTGCGAGTTCCTGATTCACCCCGGCCTGTTCTGGAAGTTCTCCGGCCCGGACGCGGAAAGACTCACGCGCGCCGGGGCGACCGACGCCGACCTGCTCCGCGCCGCCGACGCGCGGCACGACGCGCGGCCCGATTCCCTTCCCCGTTGAAAGGACGATGTGATGAATTGCACGAAGTACCTGTGCCTAGCGCTGCTGCTAGGCGCGCTCGCCGGCTGCGGCGACAAGAAGCCGACCGACGACAAGAAGCCCGATAGCAGTAAAGACAGCGCCAAGAAATCGGGCGACAAGAAAGACCAGAATGACGACGAGCACGAGCACGGCCCCGGGCCGAACGGCGGCACCATCTTCGACCTCGGCAAGGATCACGCCGAGTTCACGGTGTACCGCGACAAGAAAGAGTGCGTGGTGCTGATGATCGACGGGCACGACGCGAAGGCGAAGCCGCTCGCGGTGGCCGCGACCGAGCTGACGCTCACCACGAAGGCGACCAAAGCGAAAGACGGCAAGGACGTGCCGGCGCTCACGGTCACGCTGAAGCCGACCGACGCGAAGGACGGGAAGGCGACGAAGTTCGTGGGCACGAACCCGGAGTTCGCGCGCGAGGTCGCGTTCGAGGGCGTCGTGGTGGGCGAGATCGACAAGAAGCCCGCCGAGGGCGATTTCAAGCAGTAGGAAGCGATTCGCGCCCGCGCGCTCACTTCTCGTCGTCGTCGCCGCGGGAGAACCGCTCCAGCAGTTCCGCCGCGGTGCCGGGCGCGGGGGCGGGCGGCAGGTCCCAGCGGGTGACGTGACCGTCTTCGGTGCCCACCAGCACGTGGTCGCCGCGCGGGTCGAACGCGACGCACGTGACCGCGGCCCCGGTGCGCAGCGGCGCGCCGAGGGGCAAGCCGGTGGCGGCGTCCCAGAACCGCGCGGTGCCGTCGCGGCTGCCGGTCAGCACCAGTCGGCCGTCCGGCGACACCGCCACACTCGTGACCGCGCGCGCGTGCGCGAGCGCGCGGGGCGCGGCCCGCGCCCCGGTGTCGGCCCGGAGCACCTCCGCGAGGTTGTCGCGCCGCGCGACGACCACGGTCGCGCCGTCCGGCGCGTACACCGCCGCGAGCACGCCGCCGCCGGTGCGCCACTCGCGGAGCGGCTTCAGCGTCGTCGCGTCCAAGAACCGCACGGTGTCGGCGAAGGCGACCAGCACCTCGCGGCCGTCGGGGTGAACCGCCAGCGCGTCCAGCGCCACGCCCTCGGGCGCGCCGGCGGTCGCGTGTACCGCTTCCACCGCGCGGAGGGTGGCGGGGTCGAACCGCGCGGCGCTGCGCTCGGTGGTGAGGAACAGCCCGGCGGCGGGGTGGTACGCGGCGCGGTACACGCGCCCCATGAAGCGCGACAGCAGGTTCGCGACCGGCGGGCCGGGGGCGTTCAGGTCGACGGGCGTAAACCCGTGGCGGGTGCCCATGAGGAGGCGCGCGCGCCCCGGGTCCGGGTCCCACGCCACGCACAGCGGCGCGTACGGCAGGTCGGCAAAGGCCCGCTCGAGCGCCCCGGACCGCGCCCCGAACACCCGCACGGTCGCTTCGTCGGCCACCGCGACGCGCGCCCCGTTCGGCTCCCACACGATGCCGCGCACGCGCCCGCGGGTGCCGGTGGCGAACAGGTCCGCGGGCGGGTCCGGGAGTGCGGACAGGAACACCGCGCCGCCGGCGGGCACCGCGAAGTCGTCCGACCCGGGGCGGAACCGCGGGCGCGTGACCGCGCCGTGGAGCCGCATCGGCGTGCCCACCGGTTGGCCCGTGTCGCGGTGCCAGAACCGCACGTTGCCGTCGCCGTCGGTGCCGACGAGGTACGGGCGCTTGGGCGCGAACGCGATCCCGTTGCCGTAGGTGCCGGCCAACCCGAAGTCGCGCACCGTCTCCCCTTTGGACAGGTCCACGAGCCACGCGCCGGCGGGGCCGGTCGCCGCGAGGTACTTGCCGTCTTCGGACGCGGCGAGGTCGGTGATCCAGCCCGCGTGCCGCCACGCGCGCAGGTGCGTGCCGGTGGCCGCGTCCCACTCGCGCACGGTCGCGTCCCGGTCCCCGCTGTACACGCGGGTGCGGTCCGGCGACGGGATGACGATTTGCACTTCCGCGTCGGCGGCGCGCTGCGGCGGCGCGAGGGGCGCGAACTGAAGCGTAACGGCCCGGCGAATCACGTCAGTGAAAGTGTGTGGAATTGCCCTTGTCGAAATGGGTTCGGCCAGCGGATCGCTGGATCAGCCGGCTCGGGGCGTGCAGTTTGGTGAGTGCTCAGCCCG